>Ga0326511_10002127_pt1 | contig 16257 bp, 20 predicted proteins | sample 0_2496_0518_D_FD_203701 | JGI IMG/M metagenome (GOLD analysis project Ga0326511, IMG submission 203701) | Bovine rumen microbial communities from UC Davis, California, United States - 0_2496_0518 | ecosystem: Host-associated > Mammals > Digestive system > Stomach > Rumen | place: USA...
CTTCCGGAAACAGAGAAAGCTGCGTACCGCCGTCCATGATGACAGAAGTCTGTTCGCTTTTTCTGCCAAAGACTTGTTTTTTCAGCCAGTCATACTGTTCCTGCAAAAGAGCAAGCTGTTCTTTTAATACTGTGACTTCATTCCGGAGTGCAGTGTTCGTCCGTACAATATTTTGAATTTCCTGTTCTGACATTCTGCACTCCTCCAATCGTTCTGTGATACTTCTATTATATCACAAAACTCCAGAAAAAGCAAGTAAAATCAATAATTTTTTCTAAAAAATTGTTTAATACAATGCTCCTTTTTTTCCTTCTCGGATTGCTTTCGGCTGTTCAATTTTCAACCCTTCCATTAACCATCTCGTTTGCTGCGGAGTGAGCTGCAGGGCTTCCGTTTCATTGCGCGGCCATTGAAACTTTCCGTTATCCAGCCGCTTGTAAAGAAGCAGAAATCCATCGCCCTCCCAAAGCAAGCCTTTGATACGGTCACAGCGTCTGCCGCAGAACAGAAACAGGGCGGAATTATATGGATCGAGCTTTAACTGTGCCTGTACAATTTCGGCAAGTCCGTCTATGGAACGCCGTAAATCTGTATATCCTGTCACAAGATACACCTGCTGACTTTTTTTCAGATTGTTCAGCATAATTCCTGCACCAGTGCTATCAGGGTTTCTTTGGAAATATCAGCCGGCAGTGAAATCTGCAGTCCATTTTTTTCAATGTGGATATCGCCTGTTTGCTGCGGCATTGTCAGAGGAACAATTTCCGGCACTGTTTCCATACACTGTTCACGCACTTTCCGCAGGTGATAGTAATAGGTTTTGATGTTCATTCCATTCTCAGCACACCAGTTCTGCACAGTCATTCCGCTTGCCTGCCTTGCTTCAATCTGTTCTGCCCATTCCCGCAGTTTCATCTGGTGTTTCACCGTTGTGATTGCTGTTGTTGTACTTGGTTTCATTACTTTTCCTCCCGTGTCTAATTTACTCCAGCTTACTCCATAGACTAAATTACATTTTCTCATCTGCTCTATGGAGTTGCTTAGCCTTTATTATACACGAGATTTTTACTCTTGGAAAGTCGCTATTTTATTTTACGCTTACTGAAAAACAGCCTTTCTCCTTTCGTTAAATGTTATACGATATGATATATTGATTGTTAATTCAATTTACAAAAATAGAGGACAAAAAGATGCAATGGGTAAAATATACTGCAAAAGCGTTTCATAGTCTGATTCTTGATAACTTTCTTCATTATCTCTTTATCTGACAATCCAAAATCATAGTTGAAAAACAGAACATCCAACACTGCAATCATGCAATACATATTTTCGGTAAAAAAAGCAAATATCATCAAAGCTACGATTTGAAATAGAACTTTTCGGTTTCTTTTTTTAGAAAAGTCCAATAACAATATCAAAACAATGCCATTCCAATAGTAATCAGCTTGAAGGAGCTGATTCAAGATAGCAAAGATAGAACCTATCAGGATGCAATAACTCATCCGCAAAACAGGTTTCCACTTCTGAGTGACTTCCAAATTGCAAAGCCATAAACTGATATATCCAATACAAAGCGTGACACAAACATTCTGATAATCAGGAGCGAACAAAGTTCCCCGTTCCATGAGATTAAAAGGAATCTCACTGATTAGCATTATCATGGCAAGTCGAAAGAAATGTCGTTTCCTATCTTTGGTGAACCAAAAACTTTCTACCAAAGAAAAGCAAAATAAAGGAAACGCAAGTCTTCCAATGGTTCTCATAACGATGTAAGGTGAACTATTTTCCTCTAAAAAACAGATTGCAATGTGGTCTGTCAACATTGTCATTAAGGCTATCCATTTTAAAAGATAGTAATGAATTGGTGTCAAAGAGGATTGTATTGTTATTGAAAAATTCCCTTCCTGAAAGCTCATCATAGCACCGCCTTAAAATAAGCTCAATTGTTCGAAATTTTCTTCAGTTTTGATAATTTCCTTTTTTCGCATGGTTTCCAGATGGCGAATCTTGATAACATCATCTTCATGTACTGAATCGCAAAGCAAAGGGGAGTTAGGGTCATAATTTCGAAGATTCTCTTTCACCATTTCCTTACTATGGCAAGCATAGCAATATTTACAACCATTTCCACAAGTACTATATGAACCAACTTCTACGCTTTCCACACAGCCACATTCTTTTCGTTGCCCCTTATCTTTGCTAACTTTCAACGGAAATCCAGTGATTTTTTCAATATAATCGGGGTCGATACAGCGGTTATGTTCGATACCACATTCTTCCAAATTGACAACTTCTGCACAGGTACTGACAGTCATTCCGTTTTTACCAGCAATTTCTGCAAGTCTCTTACAAAAATCTGCCAGTTGTACTTTATTTGCCATTCCTACTATGGGAATCCCGAACATATTTTTCTTCACACTCATGGGCATATCGACAAAGGAAATGACACATTTTTCTGTGTATCCTTTTAATTCCGTAGCAATCCGTTCAAATGTCTTCAAATGCCATTCAGAAGTATATTTTGGAGTGAACACAATTGGGTCATATCTCCAGATGATATTTCCGTTTCCTTTTTCGTACAGCTCCCGAAACGCTGAAATAAGCCGTTCTTTATTGGGAAGATTCGCTTCCAAATCTTTTCCGTATCCTGTGAGAGTCATTTGAAAATAATAAGGATAGTTCTTTAGTCTATCCATCTGATTCAACATCGGAATCGGATTTTTTGTCCAGAAAACAATGCAGTCTATCACGCTTCTCAGAAGTTGAATATCCGAAATTTGCTGATTGTACGGATTTCGCACCATGACCCTCCCTTCTTCTAATCTATTCAAAAACCATTCACTGAAAAAAGTCGGAATATCTGTTCTTCTTGATACGCTTAAAATTGACATAATGATATCACCTACTCACTTCTCACAAAAGTTGCATCGCAAATTCGACACGTTTTTCGTCAAGCCATTCACAAGCCTTTTTTGTTGATGAGGATGACTGCATTTTCTTTGAACTTGCCAGCTATTTGCATTGTTTCCTAATCACTGAAAATCTGAAACATTCCCTTGACTTTCCACTTGTGATAAAAGCCACTGATTTTTACAAAAATTATTGCTAATTATGAACAAAGCTTTCTGCAAAGGTATCATCCCCCACCTTTTAACAGGTGGAGGATAATGTTTTGGAGAAACATATTAAGGTTTCGAACATATCTCATGCAAATTCACTAATCGCAATATATCTTGATTTTCGGCTTCTGCAACAAGTGCATCATCAAAGCCGTTTTCAGAAAAAAGGTAGTAGAAAAATTCTGATGCTTTCTTTAATGGAGATAATTTTACAGCAGTATCCAAATATTCAGAGTAGCGGAAAGGTCTGTTTTTGAACTTGCATTCTCCAACAAGGTACTTATCAGCTTTCTGTGAGATAGCAAGCAAATCAATTTCAGTTTCTTGTATTTCTGTACCATCTTTACGGCGAACAGTCGTTTTCCCCCACCAACGTCCCATTCTCTGATAGTGGAAAGGGAGCTGTTTTTTCTTCTGCATTTCCTTGATGTATTCACGACAAACATCCTCAAACACAAATGATGCGAACTCATGCAGATTAGGCTTGATTGCATATTCGAAAACTCCATCCACATCACCATTTTCAAGTTCAGAGTAATTGGTAAAAACAAAAGCATACCAGAATCGGAAAAAGTTATCTGTTAGACGATACAATCCACGATTGGTATTTGCTTTTTCTTTTGCACCATTGTCAATGGAAAATTCACGCTCAATGATTCCCAATTCTATCAGATTTTTCAGATATACACACGTTTTAGAGGTATCATCCACCAGTGATTTCATGCTGATTTCGTTTAATTTAGTACTGCCGAGTGCAACTGCCTCAATAATGGAATTGTACAGCGGAGTTTCCCGAAGTTCCTGTCTGAGAAGAAATTCCACTTCACTGTAAAGCACACAGCCCTTTGTCAGAATATTTTTTTGGATATTCTCTTCTAAGGATAGTTTTGGAGAGAATTGTTTCAAATAATGGGGAACACCGCCAAGAATAGAATAAACAATTATCTTGTCTCTATCAGAATAGTCAGGAAAAAACTGTATCGCATCATAAAAACCCATTGCTTTCATCTTATAAATACCTGTCGCTCTACCATAAAGCGGATTTTTTTCCGCAAGCAATTCCTTTTCGATAAAGCTCATGGCACTGCCACAAAGAACAATCATGATATTTTTATCTTTGAAAAGTTCATCCCAAAGATTCTGCAAAACAGAAGGAATGCTTTCATTTCCTTTACACATATAGGGAAATTCATCAATAATTATCAGTCTCTTGTCATCGCCATAAGGCAAGTCGAGAACGTTTTGAAAAGCTGTCTCCCAGTCAGAAAATTCCTTCACATAATTTGATGCTGGTATTTTCTCCCTTAACAATTTTTCTGAAAAGCTACGGAGCTGTAACTTATCAGAAATTTCACGGCAAGAATAAAAAATATGCTGTTTCCCTTTGCAGAACTCACGGAGCGTTTCAGTCTTTCCAATTCGTCTTCTTCCATAAAGGACAACCAACTGACCGCCATCACTATGGTATCTGTCTTCTAAAAATTGCAATTCCGGTTCTCTTCCAATAAACATCTTATCACCCCATTTGTTAAATCGTAATTTAGTAAATCATGATTTAACATTATTATAACACATTTTCAGTTTCCTGTCAATTGTCAATCAATCATCTTCAGTATCCTTTTTTCAAAAACGCCAGACATTAGCAGTTTTCATTTGGAGTCAAACTTCTGTATCACTGTAAGTGAAAAGTTCGCCCATACCATTTTTTACCTATCTATTATAACATCATTGATGCCCCTTCACGTTTGTTCAATCACATTTGTTTTCTGTTTGGATTCTTTTTCCCAACTGTCAATGACTGCATACAAGGGTCTATATATTCTGTCGTAGCCACTGACAGAATTGTCTGGAAATTCATGATTAAACGCAATTTCAGCCATATTTCTAAGTGCCAAAACAACATCATTATCTCGATGTTCACCACTCATATTCAAAGTTACCAGAGCAGAATATGCCATTTTGCGGATAAAAGCTTCTTCCTCTTTAGTCAGTTCCGTTTCAGGAGCGTTGTCAATGGAATGTTCTACTACTTCTTCCACCATGTCACGAATTTCTTCTGGCTCTTTGTAGTTCAACTTCACCTGTTGCAACATCATTTTCTCCTTTCAATAATAGCTATTTCCTAAAATTCACTCAATCTGCATACTTGTTAATATTGCTCATCAAGATTTATCCTCGTGTGAAACACTCATAAATCCCCAAATTTTATCAAGCTTGTCGGAAATTTGGGTCATATTCTGATTCAATTCGAAATTCAATGCACAAAAAGTAATGTACTCACTCATATTCATGCCAAATTTCATAGCATTTTTCCGAATTTTTTCTTTTTCTTCTTCAGTCATTCTTATCTGAAGGGCAGCACTTTTGGTAATCTTTTTCTGGTTCATAAAGTAGCTCCTTAATTATCGGTGATATCGACTTTTTGCTCCTTTTTTGGGAGTTTTTTCATTTCTGTTGACAATCTGAAATTTGATTTTACTACTTCATAAGCTTGCTCTATCTCTTCTAATGAAACAGCACTCATATTCCCATTATCATAGAATGTGTGAAGCACCTTACTGACAATATCGCTGGAACTGTCTTCTTCGGAATCACAGATTGTTTCCAGTGCTTTATCATAAGCTTCCATAATATTTTTCCAATCATACAAATCCGTAATATCCGTTTCAAAATCAATCATTGCAGACAATATATTTCTTACATCTTCAAAAACTGTTACTGCTTTTTCTGCATTTCTTACCTGAAAGCGTTCTCCGTTTTCTAACAAAATTTCCTTGCCATGCACTGTTTCCAGATACAAATATTTCTGACTATCAGGATTGCCGCTAACAGTTTCAATTTTATGAATCTTTGCATCAATATAATCCATGAGACCATCAATGTTAATTTTTTCGCCAAATTCACCGCAAACTCCTGTTGACTGGTCATTTTCTACAACCCAAATTGCAATTGTTCCATCATTATAAATTTTAATTTGGTTACGATGCTCATACAATTCAAAGTCTCTTTCTGCTTCCACATATCCAATACTTCGAAAATCATGAACGAACTGTTCGAAAGAAGTTTCAGTTTGATTCAGAAATTCACTTTGAATGAACTTATCATAAATCTGATGAATAAAGTTTCTTCGGATATTTTCTGTCTCTCCTTCTCTTCGAAGCATATCAAACAACTGACTTATCAGGATACGTAACATCTGTCACTGCAATTTTTGTGATGTTATCAAATAATAAATTTTTTGGTTGCATCATAGCATTCTCCTTTCAGTGATTTTTAATAGCTTTTCACATGATTTTCTGTTGTCCGATTGGGAACGGCTACAAGATTCATTTTATGCCAAGTACAATTCAACTGATATCCTTTTAATAACGAACCTGTTTCGTAAATATGCAACATATCCCCATCATGTCCTTTGATAGGAAGATGCATTGCATTATGATTGATATTCACCGTATCTACATAGGCAATCGAAAAGGACGTTGTTTCTTTCGAATGTCCTAAAATGGTAACGACTACAATTCCATTTCGAATATTTTCGGAAATATCCAATGTAATTTTTGTTCCCACTATCTTCACTCCTTTGCTATTGAAATTAGTTCCCTATTGCAAATCGAACAGACTCACAACAGGGAACTTTCCAAAAGGATGTGATTGTCATGAACCAGACACCCTTGACGCTGTAAGAGCTTTTCCAAAGAAACAGATTACCAGCAACTGTTTCTTTGATTAACAAATTGTTTTGATTTCAGGAGTATCCTACACAATGTGGTTTCAAAGTAGAAAAGGGTCAGCTCTAACCTCATCTGTAAATATTATATCATTTATTATATTAGTTGTCAACTTATATTATAGCTAAAATTTAGTTTTTTGTTTTTCACTTTCTGTACAAAATAGCCAAACAGTTCAATCATTTCCGAAAGTTTGCTGATTTCTCTTTTGCTCCGGTTTCTCCTGTTTCTGGAATTTGAGCTGTTCTCTCACATCCAGAAATTCTTCCACAGCACTTGCAATTTCTTGTGGTAAAACATCACTTAACTGTTGGAATGTCTCTTCTGAATTGACTACCAGCTTCAAATACCTGCCATCGTCATCCTGATTGTTGAAGTCAGTTGCTACAATTGACCCATTAGAATTCAATTCCACGATAATATTGGTCTTTTCGCCATTTTCAGTACGGCTATACAGGGTAACGTGTTCGCCATAATCATCCGATTTATAATTTGCATTGGCAATTGCTACGGTACGTTCTTCATTGGTCTTGGGGTCTTTTACCTGAACGTGTCGCCCTTCCTTGAATGTCTCCGCATTCAAATGAATGGCAAACTGTTCCAGCAGGGTAAGTTCACGCTTGTTCTCCTGCTCCATAAAATGAACCATCACTTCTGAAGCCTCCGGAGGAATCTTCTGAGCAAATTCTTCAAAATTTTCTTCTGTCAAACGAGTTCTTTCAGAGGGAACGCCTTTTCCAAAAAATTCTACTGCCTGCATATATCTTCCGCCATCATTCCCAATACTCAGGCTAACAACCATGTTATTCACACTATGCATATGCAGATTCGCAGTTTCATAGGTTTTTCCCTGATATTCTCTGACCTCATGGGTCAAATACACATCGGATACATACTGTCCTGTGGTCTGAGACTGCACTTTACTTCCATTTTCTTTCAAGAACTCATTGGCATCTTTGACAAACTGCTTCAATTCGGATTTCGGAGCGACAAAACCATTTTCCTGAATATGCTGTACCATTTCTTTTGTAATACTCTGAAGATACTGATGGTCTGCTACTGCATCAAGCGGAACATATTCCATCTTTTTGCCAAGTGACTGCTGTGCCTTCTGAGAAAGCATTCTTGATACTCCGGCATTTGTAATTTCGCTTCCATCACGGTTAAAATACAGATTGATAGTATTGCTTCCGGTGCTTTTAATTTCGCCTCTTACCATGAAATGGTTGGGTTTGTCTTCATCCTCTTTGGCAGAAATTTTCAGGCTAGGGATAAAAGAAGTTCCATTCTGAGACATTGCCGGTTTTGGCTTCATCCCCTTTTCGTTCATGCTTTCTGTCAGTTTGGTTGCCACTTCGAGTGCGGATTCCAGACGAGCCTTCAATTCGGGATGCTGTTCCATCAGCTCTTTGGTTTTCTTGTCAACGTAAACACCAAATTCATTTTTCTTATCTTCCACCTGAAAGTTTGCGAATCTGTCATTCTTGTGTTCTTCCTTCTTCTGGAATACTGCAAATCCCTTTTTGGGTGCTTCTGCCGGTGCTTTGGGTGCTTCCTGCTTCGTCTCTGCAAAATCATGACTCTTGACTTCAGGAAGTTCTGCTTCAAAATCCTGCATGATATCAGGATTTTCTGCTTCGAGAGCAGTCAAGTCCTTTGCAATTCCGTTCGGGTTAAAACTTGTTTGGTTACTCATAAAGCATTGACTCCTTTTTAATAATATTTATTTACCGGACGTATTGTCCGTTAAATACGTTAATGAATTGGTTGAAAAACACTTTTTTGTGCTACTTTTTGCTTTTCATAAAGCTCACTACGCTGAAACACTGTCTCCAATTCCAAATGTTTTTCTTTCCAATTCTCCTAATTGTTGAAATGACTCTTCACGTCTTTCATCAACCTCTCCTGATTGTTCCCATTCCAACTCCAGTTGATGAATATAGGCTGAAGCAAGCAGATAATGTGTTTGGGTATTTCTCATTTTATATTGAATCACTTTTTCTTTGATTTCTTCTCTCTGCATAGCCCTTTCTTCTAATGCTTGTTCTGCTTTTTGTAATATCATTCTTTCTATCCATTCACGATTTTGTGGTTCGTTCCACAGTTCTTTCAATGTTGGAACATGAAATTGTCTCTTCACTGTTTCAGAAACACCGAACGGGTCATGTATGAAAGAAATTTAATAGGCTTTAAAGTTCCGTCCACAAATTCACAGCTAATGGCGGAAAACTGAATCGGGTCATTTTTAGGGTCAACATTTGTCCTGTTGTCTTTCAGTCCAGTAGTTGCCACCTGCATGAAAATGATACCTTTTTCTCCATGCTTACGCTCTAAAATATCTTGCAGTCTATGAAGAGCGCAATCATATTCTCTGTTTTCAAGCCCTTCAAGATTGACAACACCCATTGTCTGGGTCAATAATTTCATTTTTTCTTCATAAGAAGCCTTCTCATAGTTTTGCTTGCCAGTGTCTGACATTGCTTGCAACTTTCCTTTCTCGAAAGTACGGAAATGTGTTTCTCTTTCGTCAAGCACGAGAATATCATTTCCATATTTTGTAAGAAAGCTATTCATCACAGCCAGTCGGTTGTCTGTACCAATGATTTCGCCTTTTTCTTGATTTCCACCGACTAAAGTATCTCGTAAGGTTTCTAATTTTAGATTTTTGTATGGAATTTTTGACTTTGAAAAATATTCTGCGGTGATAGAATTTTGACAGAGATATTTTCCTTCCTGTTCTTTTTCTTGAATCCATGTTCCGCACTGGAGCTTTCCAAGAAAATTTTCACAGTGCCTTGCATTATTGGCAATCAGTAATGTATCTTTTGGCAGTGCTTTCATAAATGTAGAAAAGCTTTCTACAAAATTATCTTTGGTCTGTACATGGATACCATTCTGATATTGTACTCTATCAATTCCAGCAGTAGCAAAACAATCATATCCATCTGCATCAGCTCTTTGGATTGCTCTTTGCACTGCTTCTGGATTTGCTTCCACCAACACATCAAAGTCAAGTCCTTTTTGATACGCCTTGATTTCGTTATCATACAAATAGGACTGCATACACACACGAGTTGCCTCGTCACTATTTTCAACCCCTGTGGTACTCACTGCAAGAACACAATACGCCTGATGAGCTTTCATGGTTTCTTCGATTGCCATCAAGTTAGGATAAGTCACAAATTTTTCTTTCAATTTTCTCACGCTCTTTCTAAATCGTGTTGATGAGTTTTCTTTTTGAGGTTCTCATTCACATCAACACCGAATAAATTCCTTGTATTCATTTGCTCTCCATCATTCCGATAAAGCTGTGTCACCTTGAATAATTCTTTTGGTATCTCATCCAGCTCCGGCATGGGAATGTAATTTTTCCCATTATCAGTAAGCACTGCTACCAAAAGTCCTTTTCCTGATTTTTCTTGTTGATTGTCACGATAATAGAATTTTTCTCCTGTCTCTTTTGCAATGGTTATCAATTCATCTGTTCCCATAATATAATGAATAGAACTATGTGCATTGGAGTACCAAATTCTAATATCTTTTAGTTCTTCATCCGTGGCACAATATTTCACTTGTGCTTTGAATGCTTCCATTAAATCATACATTTTGATTCGCTCCTTTTACTTTTTCAGTTAGTAGGTTATCTCAAAAAAGAAAAGCATTTTCATCAATATACGAAAACGCCCAAATTCATCCTTTGCTATCATCGGACTTTCCCATTTGGGCGCTACCGCATTTTTATTGCATATTAAAATTATAACATATTTTATATTTGTTGTCAATAGTTTTGACAAAAAAACAGATTATTTTTACTTCTCGAAAAATCCTTTTGTTCTTTTCCTTTTTGGAGTAGTTCTCCTGACCTGTTCAGCTTTTCCGATTCCTTCCAAATAAACAATCTTTTGAGAACCACTGCTCAATAAATCCCGAATCACTTCAAACCCTTTTGATGGAATTTCATACGATTGACAAAAGGCTTCTTCCGGAAATTCGCTCCATCCCCCATTTCTTTGATAGGAGATTGTTCCAGTAACAAAAATCTCATTTTTATAAATGCTGAACACATAATCAGTTTCCATTGCATCATAATTATTTTGACGATTTTTCTCATCTGGAGTTTTCAAAGTTGCAATTTTTAGCTCTTCGAACTGATTCATAAACTCCTTCAATGAACAATCTGCCACCCACCCTGACTTTGCTAATGTCTCATAAATTCCATAAATCAATTCTATTTCAGTTGGCATCTCATTTGATTGTGTTCTATGAAATGATTCCAGTGGCAATTGGGTTGATTTTCTTGATAACATAGGTATCACCCCTTAGTTTCCATCAAAATCTTTCAAAGGTTTGAGAATTTTTTGAAATTCTTTTTGTTTCTTTTTCCATTGCTTCAATCGCTAAACATCTTCTTGCCGTATGTGTCAAGTAAGAGGCAGTTGCACCATTTCTCAGATTGGTTTCGATTGCATTTGTTAAGGTATCGGCATTTTCATTTAACAAACGAATTGTTTCATTTTTCCCCATTCCAGTAAAACTTCTGCACGTTGTATCATCCATTGTTTCCAGATTTTTTTCTACATAATCTCTGATAATTTCTGCTGATTCCTTGTCTGTTTCAGGAGCTGGCATTTCATAAAGCTTTGCAGTAACACGACTTGTATATTGATGTCTTTCCTGAGTATCCTTGAAACTTTCCAGTAAAAATTTCATTCCATATTCATATCCTAATTCTGACTTGCTTTTTCCAATTGAAGCATCTAAAATTTCCTTATCTGTTACTTGCTCTCCCACAATTTTTGTATCACCAAACAGCTTTTCCATATCTTCTTGTTCTGCATATTTACTGTTCAATAAAAGAGAAGCATTTCTCAAAAAAAGAATGTCCGGAATCATTCGAGATTCTGCTTCAATTTGTGATGCAGATTGTGTCAGGCTTCTCATCTCATCCCACGAATAATCCACACCACTTTCCTTTAATTCTTGCAAAGTTTCTTCAATCAGTTCTGCACTTTTTCCTCTCATCTTAGTTTACCTCTTTTCTAATGTCATTGTAAAAATTCATAACAGCAATAAAATTGAGCCATCTTTTCAACTCTTTCTTGAAAACACCTATAACAAGATATAGTTGTTTATTTTTTTCTGTCAGAAAATCAGCATTTTATCAATCTCTTTCATGATTCTATGATATTCATGTGATATTTTTATACCATTATAATGGGAAAATACCTCTAGGGGAAAAACAACCATATCTTGTTATAGTTGTTTTATCAGCCGTACTTAGCCAAGCAATAAAAAGAAGAAATATTATCAGAAAAATCTCCTGCAATATTCGTTCCATCTTCGAATGATGCACGGAATTTCCTGAAAAGGCACTACCATATTTGTATGGTGCTTTCTATATAAATTATATCATGTTTTATATCATATGTCAATAGTTTTTCTAAAAATCAATATCCTCTGCCGGTATTTTTTGCGGAAGCCTTTTCAAGTTCTTGAAGTGATTGACAGAGTTGCTGACTCGGTTCATCCACAAAACGGAAACGCCTGTCAGTGCTTTCAAAAATGTTTACAAGTGCAGGGATATTGTCAACTGCTCTCTCAGTTACACCCTTACTCCAAAAAGCAAGCCCTTCATAGTCGCCTTCTAAAATTGTCTTCTGCACCAATGAAGCTTTCGCAACAGCAATACTGCAACCATACTGATTTGCAATCATTTCGGCGTGTTCTAAATTGCCCATGCTTTCTGGTGCTACTTCTCTTTTTACCATGAAAATCATCCTTTCTAACATAAAAACTTCCATTAAAATTTACCATGTCACTGCCTAGCTGAAATACAGACATACATTTTTAGAAATTACGGGAATTTTTTCAGTCACTTCACTGCAATATCTATCTCTGAAATAAGGAAAGGTATCTCTTATCATTTTCCGAGCCTCATCATCTGGAACATAACTGCATATCGCAAATACCTTTTCAAGATTGAGATTTTCCTTTGGCAAAATGTCCTGAATAAATTCTTGAATACTGCACTCAAAATAGATTGCATTGGACTGTTGCAATCTCCACAAAGAAGAAATTCCGCAATCCACACCAATGTATTTTTCATGTTCCCGAAATAAAGCTCCCTGAAATGCCTGATAGCATCCAAAATCAATGACAGTAAAATCTTTCGGAATAATCTCTTTCAAATCCCAGTAACTTTCTAAAAATGCGACAAAACTTGAATCACATTCGCAACACTCATAAGAAAATAAACGACTGACTTCCTGATTCCCTATCTGATTGAGAAGTTCTCTGGTACATTGCAAATGTTCAGCTTCTGTCATTTATTTCACACCTTTCTTTCAAAGCTTCATACCTATGAAATTCAGTTTCTTTCAAAATCAATCACCTTTCTATAAAATTATCTTTCGTTTTCTTTTCCTTCAAACTTATGAAGCAGTCGCATTGCTTCACTTTTTGAAAGGAAATCAGCTTTCACAAAATAAGGCTTACTTTTCTCTGCTTTGTTATCCCATTCAAAAAGAATTTGCATTTTTTCAGACATTTTATCAAGATAACCGTGCAATCGTTTCAGGAGCAACTCATTCTCAGGATTTTCTATGATAGTATCAATCATTTCATTATTTTGGCAGTGCATTGTTAATTCTGTTGCTCCAATCCTGTCAGCCCCATAAACACTAGCAATCACTGCATAGACCATCCCGCCTAATTCATTCAAATTTTCTTCATCAGGTCGATGTCCACTGTTTTCTGCAAAAAAATTGCCTTCTTCATCCGTAAAAACAGCTCCAAATCCACAGATTCCCTTATGCCAATGACTTGTGATATATGTTTCCACCTTCAAAATCTTCTACCTCTTGATACAGAATTTCACAATCATATTATATCATATAAATCGCTAGTTGTCAATATTTTGCAGATAAAAATTTTAGGAAGATTCATAACAAATACTTGTTATCAATATTTTTCTTGATGTCCGAAAATGTGTTCCAACCAATTTTTTGACTGAAACAAAACGGACAGAGAAAATTATTTATAAAAGCCTTGAAAAAATGTCGGATTTATGGTATAATGATACGTAGTTATCACTTTAATATTTGGAGGTATTGCATGATTACTGGTGTGATTAAAAATAAGATTGATAAGATTTGGACGGACATCTGGGCTGGCGGTATCACCAACCCGCTGACTGTCATTGAACAGCTTACATATCTGATGTTCATTCGTTCGTTGGATGAAAAAGAGCTTGAACTGGAAGAATTTGCGAATATGACAGGTGAAACTTCTGACCTGATTTTTCCGCAGTCGGAAACTGGTCAGGCTATGCGCTGGAGCAAATTCAAGGACAAGGACTCTCGTGAGATTTTCAACATTATCTCAAAATATGCTTTCCCTGCTGTCAAGAAAATGAAGTACGGCAAACTCCCCGATTTTGACGAAAAGGGAGAACTGATTGAAATTCCTGACCGTGAGGACGGCGAACAGATGCAGACAGCTTTCACTCGTTATATGGACAGTGCTGTGTTTGTCATTCCGAATGCAAATATTTTGAAAAAAATTGTCACAGGGCTTGACGAACTTTATGAAAACAATTTGCAGGAAACGGATGTTCGTGGCGACCTTTATGAGTATATGCTCAATAAATTAAACCAATCGGGAACTAACGGACAATTCCGTACACCTACGCATATTATCAACATGATGGTGGAATTGATTCAGCCCACCCCTGACGATTTGATTTGTGACCCTGCGTGTGGGACTGCTGGATTTTTGGTATCATCTGCGGAGTATATCAGAAAGCATTATGAATCCGCTATGACTCCCGAACAGTGGCAGCATTTCGAGACAAAAGCTTTCACAGGCTACGACACTGACCAGACAATGCTCCGTATTTCGGCTATGAACTTAATGCTTCATTCTATTACAAACCCTGATATTGACTACAAGGACAGCGTTTCAAAACAGAACAATGTCAGCGGAAAATATACCGTCTGACTTGCCAATCCGCCGTTTAAGGGTTCTGTCGATGCGGAGAGTATTCACGACAATCTGAAATCTGTCACTAACACGAAAAAGACGGAGCTGTTATTCCTTGCCTTATTCCTGCGACTTTTGCAAAAGGGCGGTCGCTGTGCGTGTATCGTGCCTGATGGTGTACTTTTCGGCTCGTCAAAGGCTCACAAGGCAATCAGAAAAGAACTGATTGAAAATCATCAATTGAAAGCCGTCATTTCCATGCCGAGCGGAGTTTTCAAGCCGTATGCAGGGGTATCAACAGCGGTTCTGGTGTTCGTCAAGACGGATGCAGGCGGAACAGAAAATGTCTGGTTCTATGACATGAAAGCCGATGGACTGAGCCTTGACGATAAGCGTTCACAAGTGGCTGAGAATGATATTCCCGATATTATCCAGCGTTTCCACAACCTTGACGGCGAAACGAACAGAGAACGCACAGAACAGAGTTTCTTTGTACCGAAGCAAGAAATTATTGATAATGATTATGATTTGTCGATTAACAAGTACAAGAAAACGGAGTATGTCGCTGTGGAATATCCGCCGACTGAAGAAATTATGGCGGAGTTGGAAAGCTTAAATGAACAGGTAGCCATTGAAATGGCAGAGCTGAAAGAGATGCTCAAAAAATAAAATGAAAGGAAAACAAACTCGTACAAATTCGGGTTTGAAGTGATATGCAAGTGACAAGACTAAGGATTTAATGCTCTATAAATTGAACAGTTTGAAAATGAAAACCAAAGAATTACCGTAACAATCTTCATAGAATGTTCAAGCTATTTTGTTGTAATTCCTAATTGATGTTTGTGATGTTCAATATGGATATCCGTTTGATTCAAAGCTGTTTTCAGAATCAGATGGGATGCCATTGATTAGAATCCGTGATGTAGTTCGAGGTTATTCTGAAACATTTACAACTGAGGAATACAAACAAGAATATGTTGTGCATCAAGGTGATATCTTAGTTGGAATGGACGGAGAATTCAATATTGCCAAATGGGGCAAAATACCGGCATTATTAAATCAACGAGTATGCAGGATTTTTCCGAAAGAAACCGCTGATAGTGATTATATATTTCATGCTCTTCCAAAGGCGTTAAAAAAAATAGAAGACAGGACATCCTTTGTAACAGTAAAGCATTTATCCGCAAAAGAAATAAACAAAATTACAATTCCTTTTCCATCATTGGAAAAGCAACACCAAATTGCTACTATTCTTAATACGCTCCAATCCATTATCACCTACCGCAAGCAGCAGCTCTTGAAGCTGGACGAGCTTGTCAAAGCCCGATTTGTAGAGATGTTTGGAGAGCCGATTGATAATCCTATGAAATGGCAGGTAAAGCCGCTGAAAAAACTCTCTACGCTTATCACAAACGGTAATACCCCAAAAG
>Ga0326511_10002128_pt1 | contig 16252 bp, 31 predicted proteins | sample 0_2496_0518_D_FD_203701 | JGI IMG/M metagenome (GOLD analysis project Ga0326511, IMG submission 203701) | Bovine rumen microbial communities from UC Davis, California, United States - 0_2496_0518 | ecosystem: Host-associated > Mammals > Digestive system > Stomach > Rumen | place: USA...
TAAGTGAAAAAGATGATTTCTCTCAATTTTCCCCGATACCTTGAAAAGCCATAAGCCGTCACAGCAGCTAATAATACTTGAAATACTGTAATCGGTACAACTAATATTACGGAATTCCAGAATTTCAGCAGATAATCTGGATTTTTGAATAATACCGAAATATATTGCTGAAAACTGACTTTATCCGGAATGAATTTCAGGTTGAGTTCTTTTGCAATATAATTTTTCTTATCAGAGGATGCATTGTTAATCATTGCGCCGTAGTTGGTGGTGATTTCGGTTTCTGTCATGAATGAATTGGTAATGGTTAAAACTGTCGGCATTAAAAATAAAATCGCTGCCAGAAACGACACAATGAATAATAATGTCTCTGCTAACTTTTCACGGAAATGATGTGATAAAAATGCTTTCATTCCTCAACATCCTCCCCATATTTCCGCTCAATCAAAAACAATATCCCAATTATCACTATCATGACCAATGATAATAGTACAGCGGCACTGGATAACTTTTGATAGTCCATGGAATTGAATGTATTATTCATGAAATGCTGTAATAAATACATACTCTCAAATGGGTAATCACCTGTCAATAAATACACCTCTCTGAACATCTTGAAGGAGCTGATGACGGATAAAAGCGTAACAAATAAAATCGTCGGGGAAAGGTATCTCAACTTAATATGCAGAAACGTATAAAAACTGTTCGCTCCTTCCAGTTGTGCTACTTCTACGATGTCCCTCGGTATCCCTGCAATGGCGGACATGAATAATATCATATTATAGCCTAGTGTCTTCCATAAAAACATGATGGTTAATACCCCATATGTCCAGCTGGTTTTTAACCAGTCAATTGGTTCAGCCCCGAATAATGCCGTGACTTGATTCAATGTCCCATGATAATGGAAGATAACTTGCCATACCATCACCACCGAGGCAATGGGAACCATTAACGGACATAGAAAACAGGAACGTATCCAGCTTTTCGCTGGAATGTTCGAATTTAAGGCGAATGCCATCCATAACGATAATACCACTGACAGAGGGACGGCAATTCCTGAAAATATCGCTGTGTTTTTGGATGCCCTCAGAAATGCTTCGTTTTTCAATAGTTTTGCGTAATTCTCCAGCCCGACAAAATTCGAAAATATCGGATTGTCCAACACCGAATAATAGATAACCACTACAAACGGTATCACAAAAAATATCAGTACCCCGATTAGGCTTGGTGTCAGCCAGCTCCAGTGCTGTAAGCCTTCAAAGATTCTTCTTTTGATGCTTTTTTTGTGGTGAGTTTGTGGAATGGTTTTGGTTTGTTGTTCTTCTTGCAATGCTTCCACACTCCTATTCTTTTTCTGTTGTGCTGATTTGTTTGACATGATTTTATCTCATGCCATATTGATTATAACATGAAATGTTCCGGTTTTCAATAAATATTACAGAATTTAAATAAACTTTAATCTTTTGTTAAGAAATCTTTCTGCTAATAAGACAATTTCGGGGCTGATTTTATGACAGAATTTTTTCGATTTTGTAGGATTGCACAAATTATCAGTTTGAAATGCGGAGCTGTTAGGCTTAATATAAGATATGATAAATAATTGATTATTATTTATAATTGCAGGATACTCACTTCACAAGATTATCATTTTTATTTCATCCATTTTACACAAAATTATCACTCGTTTTTTTGTAAAATTTTAACATAAATTTTGAAAACAGGAGGAATTTTCATGACAATTGACGAAACAGCCGAAAGATGGGAATGCAGTGCCGAAAAAGTTCTGAATCTCGTCTATGCTGAAAAAATTGACGGAATTTCCGTTAATAATGGCACTCAGCTCAATATTCCGGACATTCCGAAACCTTTTTCGATTCCGTCCAATGCTAAGAACAGCCATGAAAACATTTACAAATATATCGTTTTAGCAGTGGAGAAGGAGAATTATCTTGATTGCCATTTGTTTGGAGACTGGAACATCACAGAGGAAGCTTTCAAGGCACATATGCGGGAACTGATGCAAAAAGACATCATCATGAAAGAAAATGATTCCGTCAGTGAAAGTTCTACAATGGGCTTTTTACTTACAATCAATGGTGCGGATGCGGCAAAGGAGTATCGTGCTTCAAAAGCTTTGACAGTCATGAAAAAACTGGGACTGGAAATCTTACCGCAACTGATTATACAAGCAATTATGGGAGGAAAATAAAATGCTCAGGGTTTATGACTACGATTGGGGACATGAAGGAATTGACGGTAAATGGATATCAAACCGAGCCAATAGTGCTGGTGGAGTATCTGTTCGCTATTCGGTATGGAATTACAAAAAACCTGTCAAAAAGTATACGATTTACTTCAAGGCATATGATGGAGCGAATGAATTGGTGACGTGCGAAGCGAGCAGAAAAACAGTTTGCGGGGCAAAAAGTGCAGATTACCTTAGCAAAGATAGCTATAGGAATGATTGCGTTATTGAAAATGCATGGTATAGTCATGCGATTCGTCGAATAGAAGTTGATAGCATTGAAGTAACGTACTCAGATGGTACAACTGAAAAATGTCAGGGAAATTATACTCCAACAGCTGAAGATAGGGCAGGAGACCCAGAAAAAGAAAAAGAAGGATGTACACTTGCTGTTTTACTGCTATTGTCTATGGTATCATTGTTAATAGGGTTGATATCGATGTTTGCTGGTAACGACGGATTTGGGGTGACAATGATGATGATTGGTATGGCGTTGATAATGTTTCTAGTATTTCGGCATTAAAAAATTGCTTATGCAATGTTGCGTACCAAATAAAAGTACCGCCTGTTTTGGTATTTCACCAGAACGGGCGGTACTTTTTCTAAATCAATATTGATATATGACAAATAATTGATTATCATTAAATTTCCTACCACACAAAACAACCCCAACGAAAGGGAAGTCCTCAAACTATCCAATAGATTCACCAAAATACACAATGATACATAAGATATAATACACATAACAATATGTGATTTTTGAAGAAAGGAGCTTATGAAATATGGATTTACACCCTTTTGAAGAAATGGCAGAAGCTCTCGAATGTCCTTGCTATGCAATGGATTCACAATATGACTGCGATTCCAAAGAAGAACGCACTGTTTTTCCGGCAGTGACTCCAGTTGGGATGGCTTATGTCCCGTTCCAGCAGTGGGGGAACGTCTACAAATCAGGGGAGGGCTTCGAAAAGGGGACTATGTTCCCTGTACTGTATATGCCCTTTGCTCCCGATGGAGGTGACTGCAATTGAATAAACAGGTTGAAATGATGCGGAAAATTCAAAGATATGATTTCGCATTGTATGATTTAATGTTGTATCTCGATACTCACCCCCGCTGTCAAAAGGCTTTACAGCTTTATGACCAGTATCGGAAAAAAAGAAAAAATGCCGTCGAAGCATATGTGAAAGAGTTTGGTTCAATTGTGGCTCTCCAAAGTTCTACCGATAAAAAATGGAGCTGGGGAGAAGGTTCTTATCCGTGGGAAAGAGAGGCGAACTAATTTATGTGGACTTATGAGAAAAAACTACAATATCCTGTAAATATTAAAAATCCCAACCCCCAAATGGCTCAGATTATTTGCAGTCAGATTGGTGGCAGTGACAGCGAACTTGCTGCCGCTTTGCGCTATCTCAATCAACGTTATTCCATGCCTACAGATAAAATCAAGGGGCTTTTAACCGATATTGGGACGGAAGAACTCGCACATCTATGACAGAAATCAAATGCACAGAAAAACCTCCAACTTGAATGGAGTTTTATCATATCTGCCGACTTTTCTGGAGTATGTCATAGACTCAATAACAGTTCTAAGGAAAACATTCTTCTCTTTAGGGGAGAGGTCAGGGTTTTGGATGCAGGAAATCGCCTCAGAAACAAGCTTGATTTTTTTATCATAGTCAACGACAGTGACACGCTGATTTTGAATTTTGGCAATGGAGTTTTTGATAGATTTTCTACGTTCTGCAAGTTCGTTATTCCGTTTGATGAAGAGTGCATCGGAATAAATGCCACGTTCCAGAAGGTCATACAGCTTTTCTTGTTGCATCTCGACTTCTGCAAGCTGTTTGCGCAGATTCGACAACATATTATCATGGATAGTCTGAGAGGGATTCCTTTTTTGCTTTTCTCTTTCAATTTCAAATCTTCGGATATGCTTTTGCAGTTCATCAATGACACCTTGCTGAAATTCTGCAAAAATGGCAGATTTATTATGGCAGTGTGTCTGATGCAGACACATGATACGGAGCTGTGCATTCTGGCATGGTCTGGAAATCATTGCACCACCGCATTCACAATGGCACAAACCAGAAAACGGATTGATTAACTCTGTAATCTTGTTTGTTTTGGGGATGTTCCCGAAACGCTTTTGAGCAGCATCGAACAGCTCCTGTGAAATCAATGCAGGATGTTTTCCATCCACAAGAATCCATTCATCTTCTTTTGATTTTGGTCGGCTCTGGACGAGCTGACCATTTTCATATTTTTTCACGGTCTTTCTCCAGTTCCAGCGGATTTTCCCCACATAGACAGGATTGTGAAGAATATCCTTGACAGTTGCGACAGTCCAGAATGCTTTCTTTCGTGGCTTGATACCCATTTCATCAAGTTTCTGACAAATCAGACCAACACCCAAATTTTGATTGACATACATCTCAAACATCAGGCGGACAACATCAGATTCCGCATTCTCCGCCAACGTGTATGATTTTCCAATTTTGACTTTATCATATCCATAGGGAGCAATCGAGCCAATAAAATTGCCCTCTCCGACAGATGCAAGACGACCCCTGAGCATGATTTCTTTGACATATTCGAGGTAGTCGTTTCCACGCATCAGCTCCATTTCCAGATACTTTCTGTCGAGCTTGTCAGAAAGGGTATAAGTCTTTGTGGGGGTGATAATCGGGGTATTGGAGTACTGGAATATCCTGATTATCATTCCGCAGTCCTGCAAATCGCCACGGCTCAAACGTTGCGGGTCAACCACCAGAACCCCTTGACAATTGCCAATTTGTACACGGTTCAGCAGTTCGCCAACCATGGGGCGATTCTGGATGCTTTCGCCCGAACCAATTTCACGGAAAATGCAGTCTTCTGGAATATAGTCACCAAAGGTTTTCAATGCATAATCCTGTAAAATCTGCTCATGCCGTTTCAGAATCTCTTCTACAGTTTCGCTTTCGTTGTCGGCACGGGATTTCCGCAGATAAATATAGTACATGGGAATGCTCCTTTCTAATCCTCATAATGTCCACGACAGGAGAGAACGTATAATTTACCGTCTTGAATGACATAAACAAGGCGGTTTCCGTGGTCAATATGCCTGCTCCATGCTTTCCGGTGTTTTAAAGGTTCAGGATGCCCAATGCCTTTCTCAACACCAGAACGGTCAATATCTTTTATCAGCTCATTGATTTTCTTGACAGTTTTTCGGTCTTCCTGTTGCCAATATAAATAATCTTCCCATGCCCTATCAGACCAGAGTTTTTCCATCCTCATCCACCTCAATCAAATCATGCTGTTGACAAGTGCCGTTCTCAATCTGTGCAAAGCCTTCATCAACCTTTTGCAGATAGGCTTGATTTCTCTGTTCTCTTGTCATTGACCGCAAAATCACAACCAATGCATTCAACTGCTCCTCATTCAGTCCGTCAATCATCTGATATGCGATTTCTCTCGTACTCATCAAAATCATGCTCCTTTCTTCAAAATGAGAACAAATTCTTCTGGGGTAACTACTGGGATGGAGCTTTTCACAAAGTCCTTGACATTCCGTGTGACAATGTAATCAGCTCCAAACGAAACAGCACATTCCATTTGTAAACAGTCTTCCATATCCTTGAAATTTTGATTATGAAGTGCAGATAACAATTTCTGCTGGTCAATTCCTATCACATCAAACATTTGGCACATTGCAATTAACAACTTTCGCCGTTCCTGTTCTGGAATGTCGTGACGGAGAATATAGAAAATGTTGCTGACGGAATGTGCAGCAATACAGCCTTGCAAATCTCCCTTGCAAGCTGTGACAACTTGTAAAACATCCTGAAAGTAGGGTTCACGCTGTGTCAGATAGTCAAGTAAGATATTGGTATCAATCAAAACTTTCATACTCCATATTTTTCCTCTCTGTATTCCTCCAGCTCCTTTTCATAATCCAGATGGAGAAGGGGACGGCGGAGCTGTTCCAAAGTTTCAAATGCTTTTTGTTTTTCTGTTTGTTGGATTTCTTCAATCTGACCGCCAAGAAGCAGAATCAAGGCTTTCAATCGCTCCTCATCCAGTCCGTCAATCATCCGATATGCGATTTCTCTCGTACTCATCAAAATTATGCTCCTTTCTTAGAGATTCAACAACTCCTCAATATTGATAGTCAATTGTACAGGTGCATCCTGATAAATATTAACTGGAATGGTATCCGAAAACTGATACAACATGAAATTTGCTGGTTTCTTTTCGAAAAACAGCACTGTTACCATCTTTCTTTCAGGGTCAACAATCCAATATTCACGCACACCAGTATTTTGATAAAGCCGGAGCTTATCGGCATAATCATTTTGATAATTGGATGATGTCACCTCAATAATCCAATCCGGTGCACCGTTACAGCGTTTATCATCCAATTTGGAAGGGTCACAAATCACCATTACATCCGGCTGTACTACATTATCCCAAAGTACTACATCAAATGGTGCAATCATGACATTGCATTTGCCCTTGTTTTTGCGGATATAATCTTTGATAACATAATGAAAATTTCCGACTAACATTTGATGAATCCGACTCGGTGCAGCGAGGTTATAAATTTCTCCATCAATCAGCTCCATGCGTTCTGTGCTTTCTTCTGTGAGCTTGAAAAACTCCTCAACAGTATATTTTTTCTTGTTCTCTGGTACTGCCATCAAAATCATGCTCCTTTCTTATAGTCCGAAAATGTCACTGTGCGTTCCGGTTCTGGTTAAGGATAAAATCAGACTATCGTCAATGATTTTGTAAACCAGAAGCCAATCAGGGGAAATATGGCACTCCCTGTAGCCTTTCCAATTGCCTGTTAAAGCATGGTCTGAATAAACCGCTGGAAGTGTCTGCCCATTTGCGAGAAGGGTGACAACAGTCGCAAGCTTGCTCATATCATAGCCACGTTTCTTAATGAGCTTGTAATCTTTTTTGAATGATGATGTTCTTTGTAACGTGTATTTCATTCGCTTTCCAACTCCTCAAACAATTCCTCAACACTGTTGAAACGTGGGGCATTGGGGTCATTTGCCATGAGTTCTGTTTCCATTCTTGCAATCTGGTTTTCATCTGCAAAAAGTGTGATAAATGCCTGTAACTTTTCATCCGAAAGGGTATCCAGAATGCTGTAAGCCATTTCTCTCGTATTCATCAAAATCATGCTCCTTTCTTAATGGAAGACCTTGCCATTATGGGTCACAAACACCACAAGGGTCATAACCTTGACTGATTAAATCTGCTCTGTCTCCATGATATGTTTCCCAGTGGGGGTCTTCTCTGTTTTTGATTGTACGACAATCGGAATAATGAAATTTTCCGCTGTCGGTGTTAATCCAATATTCGTGTGAACTTACATTGGGGATTGCTGGTTGCTCAACTTGGACTGCTGGGGCTTCTGTTTGCGGAATTGGTGCAGGTTCAAAATTAGAAAAATCAATCGTACTTGCTCCATACTCTGCTTGTTCTTTTGTATATCCATCTCCATCAATAAGCTGTTTTATCAATTCTTCTTTTGAAAAATCTTTCACATCCATGTAGCCTCTGGCACTTTCAGCAGCTTCTTGATTCCAGTCAGCGTTACAATTATCAGCAGCATAAACAGCTTCTTCGTGAGAATATCCCACAAATTCAAGTATTTCAATCAACCCTGTATAAGATTTATCTAAATTCTCAATGAACTGTAATGCTTTTTGCAACGCTTCATTTTTTCTATCTGGTACAACGTTAGGAACTGTGCAGAATTAAATCATACACTTTATATTAAAAAAATAGCAAAAATCTAATGGTTTTCGTGAATGAATTGTAGTACTTATTTATGCACAGTTCCTTAGTAGGTTCTTCCGTAGTCGGCTCTTCTGTGGTAGGTTCTTCCGTAGTCGGCTCTTCTGTAGTGGGTTCTTCAGTAGTTGGCTCTTCAGTGACTGGCTCTTCCGTAGCCGAAACTTCCAACACTCGAACCTCTTCTTCAGGCTTTGCAGGGAGCTTTGAACTTGATACACTTGCACCTACGAGAAGCAAGGCAAACGAAACAACAGCCTGAATTAAGAATGCTTTTATCCCCTTATTTTTAAAAGCAGGGATAATTTCAGCTAACGGAGAAATCAAAAAAGCAGACAAAACAAATAGAACAGCACCCGATACGCTTCCAAGGCTGAAAGCATAAAGAACCATAAGCAACCCAAAGACAGCCAAAATCCATTCTACGACGTGCAGAATCTTTGATAACATTCTCATGCTCCTTTCTGCATTTTCTGCATTGTTAAATTCATTACTTCCATTTTATCAGGGAAAGAAAGCCCCTGAAAAGCTTCCATAAATTCACTTGTCAGACCGTCAGCAATGATTTGCTTTGGCGGTTCTTGTATTGTCGTAACAGGGCTGTCGGTAATACTCTGAACGCTGTTATCTCCGTTTACATGACCATTCACCCGAACAGGGCTTTCCTCTCTGCCTAACAGATAGTCAATAGAAACATTGAAATAATCTGCTATCTTTATTAAAGTTTCACCACTAGGAATAGAACCATTTTTCCATTGTGCGATTGAGCCGGTAGAAATTCCTAATTCTTTTCCGACAGGGTTAGGTCGTTTTCCAGAGTCAAGACAAAGTTTTTGATATGTTTCCCAAAATTTCATGACACCGCCCCCTTGTAGTTTTTGTATAATTTCCATAATTAAGGAAATAGTTTATTGTTAAAACGGACGAAAAATTCTTTATTTTGGAATCCGTTCTTGACTTTTCCGTTTTTACGGATTATAATATAATTAAGCAAGTAAAAATTTACTCAAAAATTCTTTTTTTACTTTTATTATAACATAGATGTGCAGAAAAATCAACCCCAAAAGGAGAAAAAATTCTATGACAACAATGACGTTATATCCAAAGCTGGAAGCAACCATGATTGAAAAAGGTGTTAGCCGTTATGATGTTGCGACTCTGTTGGAAATTAGCAAGAATTTGGTAGACAAGCGTTTGAGCGGTTATGTCAAATTCAGTCCTGCGGAAGAAATGATATTGAGCGACTTTCTGGATGTTCCAAGGGCGGAGCTGTTCCGGAAGAGAGAGGAGGGAAAGGCATGACAGATACATTCCATGCAAACTGGAAAAAGGGCTATATTGAACATTACAACCGTTTTGAGAAAGAGAGATGCAGAAAATCATTACATTGTTTGTATCCTTTTCAGATGTTGAATATCATCATGGCAAACGATGACGAGCTATTGAATGATGCCTTGCAAAACAAAATTACAATGGGAAGATTTTTCAGATTGGATGCGTGTTTTGATGATAGAAACGAAACCGAATCAATTGACTATTTGATTGACATTGCAATCCGTTATGAATCTCACGACTGTTATTTATTGTTGGTGGAATACAAGCGCAGTCACAACCTGTATCAAGATAATCCATTTGAGCTATGAAGGGAGCTGAAAGGCATGACAACTCAAATTGACGTTCGCTGGTTAGATGGGGTTCGCTTGAACTACCCCAAAATTTATCGTCCAAGAATCCTTAGAGGAATAGAAAGATACCATATCTTTTTTATGGATATGAGATACATGGTGGTTACTAATGACTCGGAATTGCTGAGTGAAATAGTAACTGGCGAAATGATGGGCGTATACAAAGAGCATCTGAGATATACCAAAATCAATTTTTTGGAAGAGCTTGAACGTTTGATTGACTTAGCTATCCAAGCAGAATCCCACGAATGCTACATCCTGTTAGTGGAGTACAAGCAAAGTCACAACCTGTATCAGGATAACCCCTTTGAGCTGTAACGGCATAGGACAAAACCAAAAACACATAAATTTAAGTGAGGTGATAATCATGTTTGAAAAAATGCTACCCATGATAACGGAACTGGAAGACGGCACACTGTTATTTCAGCCTACACCGGAATTTAAGAAAAAGTATCATTTGTCTAGTGATGCTTACACTGGAAGCAAGGACAGGGAAGGTAATGTGAACTGTTGGCATCCCGTCTTGACGAGGGAAGAATATCGCATCCGGACAATGGAACAAGCCGAAGCGACCGCCAACTTTTTGGATTATGCCGAAGATGCAGGTGTTGACGTGAAAAGTCAGCCAAAAGTAGAATTGACGTATCCTTCACCTTATCCGGATGTTGACGAGGAACTGAAAGACTATTATGAAAATCGTCTTATCGGAGAAACATACGTAGCATATTCTGTCCGCAAATGGATGGAGAAGAATTCCATTCCAGCTACGGCATAAAATTAGCTTATACCATTTGTACTCCTTAAACGGCTTTTCTTGTTATCAGGGTTTTGAGCCGGAATCAAAGCCCTGCACCACCGAAAAAACCACATTTCAACCGTGGTTTTTTCAAAAAAATTTAATCCCGATTTTTGGCGGATTGTTTGCCAAAATCAAAATATAATGTGTATTATATTAGTTTTGGAGGAGGTGAAAATCAATCGTGAACGAACCCAAAATCATACTTGATTTGACCGGATACCTTGCCTTTATGCAGGAAGAAGAATTGACTCCACGCACACAAATGACCTATATCAATGCAGTAGCAGGGTATTTTGAGGAGTTCGGAGAACTTACCAAAGAGAATGTGCTTGCATGGAAAACGGAGCTGTCAAAGCGTTGCAGTGCAAGCACGGTCAATCTGTATCTGAGTGCCATCCGGCATTATGCCAAGTTTCAGGAAAAGGCGATTCCGGTCAAGTCCTTGAAGGTTCAGCGTATCAATTCCGTGGAGAACGTCATTTCTGATGATGATTACCGCTACTTGATGGACATGCTTTTTGATGAGGAAAGACAATGGTATTATAACATTTTGATTCTTGCCAAAACAGGAGCACGCATTTCAGAGGCGGTCAGACTGCGGAAACGTGATTTCATGAAGGGGTATGCTCGTTTCGAATCCAAAGGCAAGGTGAGAAAGATTATCATTCCATCCTGTCTGAAAAGGGAACTGGAAAGCTATCTCTATTACTTAAAGCCGGAAGATTTTGTCATTCGTGCCAAATCAGCCAAATGGAGCGGACTAGAGCCAATGCAGACAGCATCCTTTTACAATGCCTTACAGAGGTTTGCCAAACGCTATGGCATTGCTCCGGAAGTCATGCATCCGCATTCGTTCCGGCATCATTTCGCCATCAAAGTGTATGAGAGTACCGGAAATATTAGCTTTGTATCGGATATGCTGGGACATTCCAGCATCAACACCACAGCCATTTACACCAGAATGTCAAGCAATCAGCAACAGAAAATGTTGGATTCTGCCTTGAACTGGTAAAAGAAAGGGAATGGATATGATTTATAATTTCACATACGAGTATTTTGACCGTGCAGGCAGAAGACACCTCGGAAAGCAGAGCATCAGAGCGCAGGACAAAGAGCAAGCCTTACAGGAGCTGAAAGACTTCTGCACGGAGCTGAACCGTGCTATCATCAATGTAAAGATTGATTCCACACGAGAGGAGAAGAAACCATGACAAGATTGGAAGAACTGGAGCTTATGAGAGCCGGAGCAGATGCCATCATCAAGGAATTATGTGCAACGATTTTGGAACATAAGACGGCAACCGCACACAGGGCAGCACAATTGAAGATGGAATTAGAAATCTTTCTGTCTATTGAACGTGAGGTAGCAAAAGAAAGGGGAAAGGCGAACCACGAATGAGCTATTTCAAAGAAGTATATGACATTTTTGACGGCGATACCTATTTTCAGGTATTCGACGAGAACGGTAGTTATGTGACTTCTGGCACGTTTAACGATATGTCAGAGGAAACGTATCTGAAATTGAGAGACCGCACAGTTGAAGTTTGCGGTGTCGGGGACGAATCGCTATTGATACATCTGGAATAGGAGTGAACACCATGAGCGGCAAAATTGAAGGCGAAATTGAAATTGAAATGTCACCGGAAGCAAAGAGCGCAAAAGCAGAGTATCTCAGAGAATGGCGAAAACGCTGGGTATGACAAGTTGTGCTGTGCAAAGAACAATTTTACCTTTTGCGTGTCGCACAGTCGGAGCGTGCATAAGTTCCCCGACAGCAGGAGAGGGGGCTTGATAACCGTTTTCTTGTCCCCTCACCTGACTTATCTAAGAAAGGAGCTGAAATCAATGACCAAAAGACAAATGAAAACAAGAGTCAATGAAATTCTTGACACTTACCTGTTTGACGAACTGGAAGAATCCGCACACATTTACATGGAATTCCACAAGAAAAATGGAGAGTTGCAGACAAAAGACCTTTATTGGACGGCAAATCAAAGAAAAGAACCTGATACCCCCATTGATACCCCCACCGTTGCCGAATTATTGGCTAACATCATCAATGAATAAGAGGTATCGAACCAATGGGCAATAAGTACCCGATTGACCGCCAATTCAAGGAGCTGTCCAAATCCGGCAGTATCTACAGCAAAGGCAACCTATCCGGATACCGCTATAACATCAATCACCCCGAAATCCGGAAGCTTTACGAACACTACAAAGGAAGAAAAGGAATCCCCACCAGAGTGCCACTCTCTGACAGGGAAAGGCTAGAGTTTGAATACTACGTTGACAAGCTCATCAGAAAGCAAGCATGAAGGAGGAAAGAACCATGATGGATGTCACCATTCACAAACACCGCCTGACAGGCGATTTCACACAATATGCCAACAAATTAGTAAAAGATACTAGACTGAGTTGCGAAGCTTATAGACTTCTGTCGTGGATTCTGTCGTTTCCTCCCAATAAGAAACACAGTTTTGATGAATGGCAAGAGGTCATTCATGCAGGAAGAGACAAGCTCAAAGCAGTTCTTACAGAATTGGAAAAGTACGGCTATGCATCCATTAGCAAAAACAAGCGTGACGCATTTGGTCGTTTTGGGCGCAGTACATATGAATTCTACGATTCTCCCGATATAAAAGAGCAGAATCCACAGCAAGAACCCTCACAACAAAAAAGCCCTCATCAAGAGGGTTTTAACCGTGACTGGAATCCAGTAACCGGTGAAACGGCGGATAATAATGTATATAACACTTCTTCTAACAATTCTTGTATGTCTTGTCTGTCTAATCAGGAAACGGAACAGACAGATTTTCAACAAAATAGAATTGTTGAAAGTGTTGAAAACTCCGAAAGCCTGACAGACTGCATCACAGCCAGCATTGATGAAATTATCACAGAAAATGCGAAGCTGAAAGAGAAGCTTTCTCTCATTCCAGATATGCACGAATTCATGAAGAACTTGACGGATATCATCAAGACGGCATTACTGCGCCTGAAACATCCAGAAGCAAAGGGAACTTTCATCAAAAACACCATCATCCACATTCTGGAGAAAGTCAAGGCAAAGAAGCAAGAACCAACACCAAAGCCGGAAAAGTCTGTCAAAAAAGTGGATAAGCCTACACCATTAACCGACACTTTAGCATTGATAGGCAGTCAATTGGTGGAAAAATCATTTATCGACGAAGAAGACCCCGATTGTGAGAGCATAGAATATTTTTACAATTTTCCTTTGCACATCATGCAAGAGGACATCCAAAACTGCACTTTGCCTTACAGCTTGCAGGGTGATAAAAAAGCCATGAGAGATGCTATTCAGTATGTAACATGCTATTCCTATGACCGATATGAACACGGCTACAAAGAAGCAAAAGAAGATATTTCATTCCACTATTTCATGGGTGCTGTCGTTGATAGCTTGACAGAAATCATCACAACGGAACGAGTAGGAAAGCGTGTTGTACACTACTATGAATACATTGATAAAATCAATCAAATCATTCGCATTAGTGGCAATTTGTATGGATTTGTAGTTGATTTTGAGTATTATTTCCGTCGATTGCTGGAAGCAAAAGCAGCTGAAGGCGAACCTGTCAGAAATCAGAAACGTTATCTGAATGTTGTTTTGTCTGATTTCTTGATAAGTTACAATGCAAATCAAATCATACCAACTTGGTGCGGAGAACTATGATGAAGGAGCTGAACACATGATAAGCAAGGCAGAAATGAAGCGGTTCAGGGAATATCTGATTGAAGAAGAAATGTCAGAAAATACAGTGATTTCCTATACAAGAGCTGTACAACAGTTTTTTGAACATTATCCGACATTGAACAAAACGAATATCCTGTCATGGAAACAAGACATGACAAAGATATACAAGCCATTGAGTGTCAATCTGAAACTAAGTGGTCTGTTGCAGTATGCCAAATTCAAAGAAATTCACATTACTGTCAAGCATATCAAGATACAGAAAACAATCTCAGCGGAGAATGTTATTACTGTAGAACAGTACCATCATTTGATGGATTGCCTGAAAAGGGACGGACAAAGTCAGTATTACATCAATATTCTGATACTTGCCAAAACAGGAGCGAGAATCTCCGAAGCACTCAAACTGACAAAGGCAGATGTATTGAAAGGGTATGCTGATGTTTACACCAAAGGTAAAGTCAGAAGAGTCTACATCCCCAATTCTTTGCGTGAGGAGCTGTCAGAATATATCTCAACGATGAAAGACAATGAGTATTTGATTCGTGGCATCAGGCAAAAGCCACTTTCAAAAGAAGGTTTCCGGATTGCCTTACAAAGATTTGCAAAGGCATATGATATTCCCAAAAATGTAATGCACGCACACGCTTTCCGACACCTATTTGCAGTCGAATTTATGAAAAATAACAGCAATATGTTCCTTCTTGCTGACTTGTTGGGACATTCCGGAGTGAATACGACTATGATATATGCCAGAATGACAGCGGAACAGCAACAGCAGGAACTTGACAAGGCGGTGAATTGGTAGTGATAGGCGAAATCACAAATGAGATTGTCAGTCAGTGTGATGGTATTGTTGATGCGGAGAATTTGCAAGCATTTCAGCAAATTATATCTTCTGTACTGGGTAAATATAATATTTCCGAGAAAAATTATGAAATTGTGCCGTGGTCTGAGCAGGTTCAAAAAGGCTATCAGATGTTCTTTGTCGCCAAGAAGGTAGAAGGACTGTCTGACAAGTCACTACAATACTACAAATATGGAATAGACCGTTTTCATGATTTCATTAAGAAACCATTTGACCAAGTAGAAACAGATGACATTCGTTATTATCTGGCATACAGGCAGACAACAGATAGATGCTCAGAAACGACCGCTGATAACGAGAGGAGAGTTTTGAATACTTTCTTTTCATGGATGAATTCAGAGGGATATTGTCCGAAAAATCCGGTTTATCCTATCAAAGCAATTAAAAAGAGAAAGAAAGTACACCATGCTTTCACTGATGTAGAACTTGAAAAGTTACGTGATGGATGTAAAAAATTAGATTCCCGACTCTCCCAAACAAGAGCATTAGCGATTCTTGAAACACTTCTTTCCACTGGTTGCCGTGTCGGGGAGCTGATAGGAATGAAGATTGATGATTTGAGTGTCAATCATAGGTCAATGGTGGTCTTTGGAAAAGGAAAGAAAGAACGAAGAGTCTATTTCAATGAAAAAGCTTTCATGCGTATATGTGAATATCTTGAAGAACGTGGTGAGGATGATTCTGAATACTTATTTGTTACAAATGATAAACATAGGAATCAACTACAAGTAGGCGGTGTCGAATCTTTTATTAGAGAACTTGGAGAAAAAACAGGGGTCAGAAAAGCACATCCGCACAAGTTCCGGAGAACAGCAGCCACAACAGCATTAAAGCGAGGAATGCCAATTACTGATATACAACGAATGTTAGGTCATGCATCAATTGAGACGACCAAAATTTATTTGGATTTGGATGACAGCGACCTAGAATATCAGCACAGAAAGTATTTATAGGTGATGAAATGGCAAGAGTAGTAAAACAGCAGTACAGTAGTATTGTCAAGATGTATCAATCCATGTTGGGAGAGCATCAGATGTGGGAGCTGTGGCAGGATAGTATGACAATGTTTGCTTGCAGTATTTCCAATGCGTTTGATGCTCGTTACAGGACGGAACGAGAAGAAATGTATATGAAACTGATTTCAAAG
>Ga0326511_10002129_pt1 | contig 16250 bp, 12 predicted proteins | sample 0_2496_0518_D_FD_203701 | JGI IMG/M metagenome (GOLD analysis project Ga0326511, IMG submission 203701) | Bovine rumen microbial communities from UC Davis, California, United States - 0_2496_0518 | ecosystem: Host-associated > Mammals > Digestive system > Stomach > Rumen | place: USA...
TTGCTATTTGCGTTTCAGTTTCACTTGAGAGATTTGGAGCCTTTGTTGTATTAGGTATGACTTGCTCTGTCTGAGTCTGTCTTATTGGAGCAGTTGGCGGCTGTCTGGTTTTTCTCATTCTCTGATTCTCCAAAGCCATGTCGATACTTGATTCATCATCAGTCATAGTTGGTTTCACTTTGACCCAAACATACTTCCTGCTCCCATCAGCCTTCTTCTCACAAATAGTCATGCCACCCCTTACAATGGCGAGTGCCTCTTTGCTGGCCTGCTCGCCTTGTTCTTGTACTATTCGATTTGCAGTTTCTAATGTCATATCAGTTATCTTACCATCCAAATAGTTCAGCAGTAGTGACTTTCCTACCTTTGGGTAAAGGCTTGACGGGAGCGTCGAAAAGCATAGGTGTGCCGTCTGTTTCGAGATCCTTGTGAGTGCAGCTCTCTGCAAACTTTGACACAAAGCGGTTCAACTTCTTTGAGAAAGAGATGATAAGGTCACCACGGCTTCGGGTCAATCCTACAAGGAAAACCTTCTTGTCATTGTCTACCTGTTTCGTGTCATTGTCAATATGATTACAGAAAGGCAGGAAAACCTTGTCAAAGTCCAAACCCTTTGAACCATGATAGGTCATCAGGGTAATCACTGGTTTGTCGGAAAGGAAGTTGCCAAAGCCGTTGCCGACATATCTAAGGGGGATGCCACAGGCCTCTAGATAGTCATTCATATTGTTGTAATCTAGATTTCCATGCTCATCGTAGGTCCATTTCCAACATTCTTTACCTGCATCTGAAAAAGCCTTGTCTGCAAAACTCGTGATTTTGCTGTGTGACGGTAAAAGAATGGCCACACTGTCTGTAAGGCGTAGTGTTTCCTTGGCTTCCTTCATGATGGCGCTGACCTCCTGCTGCTGGTTTTTGGCTTTCCAAAGACGGATCATGATATTCTTCTTCATCATCGACACGCGCCCTTCTTGCATGATATTCATTTCCGGCATCACGTCGTTGGCAGCCTCCATCACAAAACGGCTCAGACGATGAACGATGTTAAGGCGGGTAACGACAGGGTGCAATAGTTCGATGATATCCCTTTCAGTGCAGGTCGGTTCTTTCCATTTGGGATCTCTTTCGTAAATCTGCTGGTTAGGGTCGCCACCAAGAATGATGCGATTTGCTCGTTTGGCCATGTTCTCCAACACCTTTGGTAGCATGTCCTGCACCTCATCACAGATGATGCAATCGTATTTTATCTTGCTTTTGCGCTCTTTCTCGAATTCGTATTGGGTGACAACCTTGATGTCATTGATGTGCATCTGCTGCAGAGCCGCCTCAATCATATTGATGAGGGCGTGGGTAAACTCTACGAACAGAATCTTGGCACCAGGCTTCTGCTCTCGGATCTTCAATGCTGCATAGTACAGCAACATCGTCTTGCCAGACCCAGGGAAACCGATGACCAGCTCATTGTCACTTCTATTAATAAACTCGTCGAGGAACCTGCGCTGCTCCCTGTCAAGTTCGTTTTGCGGTATTAGCCAATTCATACTTCTACCTCCTTCTTTTTTGTTATTGTTACCAAGTTGTCTGCATTATAGTTGCTTACATCCTTTCGCCCACTCGTTGAGGGGTGAATATCTTTGATGGCGTCCTCCTTCCCAAGACGGTTTGCCACCCGCTTAAGCCAACCGTAGTCGCAATCGTCCAAGAATCCTTCCCGCCCTATGCGCATAAGAATGTTATAGGCCTGCTCACGATATTCAGTTGCCTTTTCCAAATCCTCCTCTTCTGCATAGATGTCGCCTAACACGATCAATGCAGTAGTCTGGTCAGGTTTCAACTCAATAGCTCGTTCAAGTTCTTTTTTAGCTTCCCTATATTTGCCAATCTGATAGAGGTCATGCCCGAGATTAGAATGCGGCCAGGAGTCTTCGTCGTTAATGGAAATAGCTTTCCTGTAGCAGGCCATTGCCTTTGTAATGTTACCACTATTATGGAACAACACACCCAATCGGTTGTATAGATTGTCCTGCGGATAGTACTTCAACTGCATCTCCAACACTTCTGCCTCACGGTATTCTTTTTCAGCATCCGAATAGGCATTTCTTAGACGAATAAGCGAATCCTTAGTGGGAACTCCGCCATTTCTGTTGGCTGCAATATAGGTATCGCGTTCTGCCTGCATTATCCGCTTTTCCTCATCGGTCTGATAGGTGTTGGCAAATGGATTCTCAGATGCAACTGTACATTCCTTACCTAGACAGGTGGCCCGGACAGAAAGGACCTTGTCGGCATTCATCTCCAGATAAACCTCAATCGGGGTATTTGCAGGGAAGACTTCCTCGTCAGGTGCCTCAATTTTCAAGTTGGTGAGCATTTTCTTTTCACTGCTGACACAGACGGGGATCTCTATACAACGCATCTCTCTGTCACCTGTACTGAAGCGGTCTATCTTGACAGCAGGGAACGGGATCTCAGTTCCTGCAGGAATGACGGGGATGCACTTTTCCTCCTTGGTGATTATGACAACAGGCTCGCTGGTGATAGGACGAACCATTGCTATGTCGAAAGCATTAATCATCAGCGAATGGATAGCAGCTCCCTGTGACACCAGATTCTGCATGTCTGGCGGTAGGAGCATGGTAGTTTCTTCGCCAAAGTACTCTCGGATGCTACGCTGAACAAACGGATTCTTGCTGGAACCGCCAATCATCATCACATAGTCAATTTCTTCCTTTGATACATGGGCTTTCTTGATGGCAGAGTTGATGGTGGCATAGACGCTATTATACCGTTTCTGCCGCTTCACCGTAGTTGGGGTCGGCCAAATACTCTTCTTGAAGAACACCTCCATTGTGTGGATAAATTCGCTGTAGGTCAGCGTGAATGCTTCCTGCTGCAGTTGTTTGTAGTCCGTATAGATATTAACAGGTATTTCGATAGTGCGACCACCATTCTTGGCAATCATATCATCCAACATCCCCTTGTCATCTAATAGATACTCGCAATCCTTGCAGATCTTGATTTTCAACAGTTCTGCTATTCCCATTAACTGTGCAGCAATCACCTCTTTCTGACTCTCGCTAAAGTCATCCTCTTCCATATCGTTGTTCTTCAGCAGCGAAGGTAGAAGATAGTTGTTGGCAATATAGCGGTCGATGTCATTACCGCCAAGCTCGGTAAACTGTGAGATAGACAGATTACGAGAATGACAGCCCTGATAGTCGGCACTGATTTCAAGGATGGAGATATCACAGGTGCCTGCCCCAAAGTCGAACACCAGAACCTTTGGATTGTAACCGTCCTTCAGCTCTATCGGTTCTTTATAGGTCTCATCAGGATTAATATAACCCATGAAAGCGGCATTCGGCTCATCTATGAGGTTACGTCCTGTCATAGGAATCTCATTGGCAGCCAACGCCTCCAAAAGGTCTTTGCGCTGGTTGCTCTCAAAGGAGGCAGGAATACTAACGGCATAGTGAATCTCGCTATCCGGACAGGCCTTCTCTATGCATCTTTTCAGGTATTTAAAGAAGAATTTAGTAGCATCCTGGGGCGATTTGATGGCAGGCTGCTGGCTGTTATACCATACAGGTCCAAGGTCTTTACCCAACTCCATCTTGAAAGAGTGATAGATGTTCTCACCAAAGGAATAGTTGGGATTGCCTTTCAACTTGTAAGCCCCCTCTCCAACGAGCGGATTACCATCGTTGTTGATGGCAATCACCGTAGGCATCAGCTCTGCTTCCACAATGTTGCCGTCAGCTTCCTTCTGTACCAAATGGAGCGTTGCACACTCCACCAGTTTGCTCCTGACATCGTACTTGGCAATGGAAACCACCGTTGTGCTAGTTCCGAAGTCGATGCCAACAAATGTCTTTCCTTTCTGATTCTCGACAGCTTCAGCCGGAATCTGGAATAACTGATTTAAACTTAACTTTCCCATAATCAATTGTTTTTGTCATTTTCAAAATAATCATCTTCTTCAACCATACATTTGCAGCCCATCAATCTAAAGTCGGCTATCTTATCCATAAAACGTCTGCGAGAAGAGCTATCCCTCTTGAACATCTTTGCAGTTTCTTCTTCTGTCTCCTCAAATGCGAGTGTATTGCGAATTCCCATACTACCTGCCACAGCCTCTACATCCTGATTGGCACCTATATAGGTAAAAGTCCATCCTGTCTGACGAAGCTCTTCTACCAGGGATTTAATCTGAGGGCCATTCCAATGTACTGATGCATTCTCATACCCATCAGTAATCACCGTTACTAACACACGGTCTTCTGGTGTGACTTTCCTCTTCAGTTCAGATATCATTTCACCCATAGCGTCATAAAGGGCAGTGCAACCACATGCGATATAATCCTCACGGGTAATCTCCTTTACCTCGTCGATAGGAGTAGACGAATACTTCACGTTCAGATAGTTCTTGCCTGAGTTGAATGAGGCAAGCGTAAGCGATTGCTCCAATTCCGGGTGTTCTTTCTTTCCCATACGGATGGTCTGAATGGTTTCATTTACACCACTAAGAGCTTGATTGTAAATACTTTCCATTGAGCCAGAGGCATCAAGGATCATGAGATTGATAATGTTCTTTACTTCCATAATTACACTATTTTAAAATGTTTCACAGTGCAAATTTAGAAGTAATATTTCATGAAAACAAGAAAAATGGAAATGCAAGGCTTGCAAAACCTTGCACTTCCATTATGCTTTATGATTTGAAAAACTTATAAAGACTCTTTAGCTGCTTTTTTCTTAGCTAATTCTTCTTTGATAAGTTCTTTTTCTTTGTCAACTTTTTCTTTAAAAGCTTCATCATTTTTGTAAAGAAGACATTTCGTTACATCCCTAGGTTCTTTTACCAGTTGTTCTATTAGATCAACGGCATCAAAGACGCGATTAATCAATATTGAAGGTATATTCCCTTTTTCGTCAACATAATAAGAAAGATATTCTATAGATGGGGTATAGATTCCTAGGCGCTTAGCTACAAGATATGATACAGTTTCAGCTTCAAACTCTTTTTCTGCCTTAGTATAAAAACGATCTTTCCACCATGAACATGCAATATGATGACAAAACAGATGACCTAATTCATGAAGTATTTTTGCCAATTGTTCTACCTCGTCAGCTCTTGAACTTACACTAATGGTGAAATGGTTATGATGTTCTACATGATGATCTTTATTAATTTTGACATACATCTTTTCTGAACAGTCTGGTCTAATTTCTGCACGCATTTCAGAACCGACTTGATAATCAGAGTTATAGTGAATGCCATATTTAGGGAGATTCTCACGAAGATTCTTCATATAAAAACCTACTTCTGATTGACAAGATGCAATGTGGCGGTTGATAATTCGTTCAATAATTATATTTTCATCTTCTTTTCTTGTCTTATCAATTTGCTTTGTGTCTGAAATGTCAAAGAGAAATTCCACAGGATAAAACGGCAGCAGAATGATAACCGGCCTTGCATTTGTTTTTATCTTCCTATTATAATCTTCTTTCCATTTTTCAGCCGTAAGAACAAATCTGGCACCTGGTCGCTGTTGCTCCACGAGTGCTGCATTATAGACTCCGAGATATGGAAAATTAGTGTAGAATTCTAGTTTCTTCCTAAATTCTGCACTATTACGATACTGTTTGACGTCCTGAAATAGGCGGTCGATGGAGGTCCGTTCTTTATTACGTTTCTCCTCATCAAAGAGATCTAGTTGCTTATCTTCACTCATTTTCATCCTCCCATTCAATTACAATGTTATCGAGTGCAATTTTGTATGGCTCACCGGGTTTGCCTACAATATAATAGTGTTTTGCCAAATGCTCGTCTATAGTTCCCCTGAAATATGCTTTAATTTTTGAGAGTATAGAATTGATGTTGTTGTTGCCCGGATATTCTAGGGTGTTAATAGTTTCAATCATTCGATCTGTTAATTCTCTTTTCTGGCTAGTCTGCAGATAATAATTGACGAGCTCATGATGATAATTTTCCAGCTGCTGCAAGACAATACCCTCAGGATGATTAAGAAAGAGAAAATAAATAGCTTTGAACAACGGCCCCATCAGTACCTCCCTATTCCCATAATCTGGTAGGAGAATCCTAAGATCATCTGTAATCCGAAGTCGAGAAATTGTTTCATATCTTGCAACAAAAGCAACGATAACATCCAAAGGAATACCTAACAGACGCAGCCTCTCGATTTTTTTCTCCAACTCTTCCAAGGTTTCCCTGACATCTTCTTCAAGGATCTCTTCAAGACTTGGTGGTGTAGGCTCATGGGATATTGCTGTATTATCCTCTTCTTCTGATAGGCATTCCTTGCATGTTTTTTTTATCCACCGTTTGACAGCATTACTTAAATCTGGGGTCGAGGAGTACTCAGCATGTGAAGAATCAATGGGTGGTTCTCCTGTTGTCATTGGAGATTCCAGAACATCTTCGTCAAATCGTAGTGATAATTTGGGCTGTAGGGAAACGATTTCTTCCTCTATGACAATAGCGATTTCCGAAAAATAAGACGCTATACTACCTAACTCTTTTGAATCGTCTGTACTAATTGTAAGCCCTTCAAATATCCATTCATTATTATCTTTCTTTGGGGCAAAAAGAAAAGAGGGGATAATCTTGGGCTTGTTTTCGGGGTGACTCATGTATCCTAGGAGGTGGCTGCTGCGCAATTCCACCTTTTCCATTATCTCTTCTGTAAGATATGGGGCATAGTATAATATCTTATCCTTAATCTCTTCATCATTGAAGAACATAGGAAGATACACGAAGCCAAGATTGGCCCTATTAAAGGTCCACTTTATCTGTTCATAATTGTCTTTGATGAGCGCGTTAATACGATCATCATACTGGTTCTCAACATAAATAACCTGCCTTTCTTCAGGTTCGAATGGCAAATCTTTTAATGCAATAGAATATCTCATACTAATATTTTTGCTGCAAATATAGCAAAAAAACTTTGTATTTACACAATATTATATAGATGCAAGCCTTGCATTTCAATGTTTTAGGTAATTTTTCTTGGAAATTTCACAAAAAGAATGTATTTTTGCACCCGAATTTCAATTAACAGCAATGGCAAGACAAAGTCTGAACATATCATTGAAACCATTATTCCATGGCTCAAAAAGCTTTGGACTGACATGTTATGTTCATCGGTCAACTCGCCAGACACGTAGATATTACGTGTGTACTTTCCAACATACAAGAATACCAGATTTGCGATATGCGTCATAGATGCTGCTGACGCTTTGCAGTCAAAAATAGCAACAGAGAGTTGGAAAGTCATCGGTAACGAAGCTTTCCAACTTTTTTGTTGATGCCCATTATTTATCTTCTCCATCCTTAGCGTTTGGGCAATTTACATTAATTACTAACCGCGCAGTCATGCGCACAAAAGGGAAAAAAGAAAAAATGAAAAAGAAGATCAAGCCCGTAGTGCTTACTCCGCTTAATCAAAGCGTGAGAGTTGTGAACAATCAGTTAATAGCCGTGTCGCATAAACGGTCAACATGTTATCGAAAGAGTTATTCAACAAAAGGATAAGGAACAAGAATTATGAACAAATTAGAATTTAAATACAACAATGCCTGCAAACAAGAATGCGTTAATTCGCTACAAGACTATAGACAGATGCCTGAGGAACAGGTACAGAAGATGGACGATAGAGGACCTGGTTGATGCTTGCTCTGATGCCTTATATGACATGGAAGGTATCAGCAAGGGCATCTCTCTCAGAACCGTTCAGGGTGACATACAGATGATGCGCTCTGACAAGTTGGGCTACAATGCCCCGATTGAGGTGTACGACCAGCGTTACTACCGCTATGCCGACCCTCAGTACTCAATCACCGACATGCCCCTAAGCGAAGATGATTTCCTGCTAATCAAAAGGGCTGTGGATTTGCTGGGGAAGAATGATGGCCAGCCACAGAATTGTGAAATTCGTAAGGTGCTCTCGAAGGTAAAGAATCGCTTGACAGCCATTCTGAACTTCGCATAAACAAAGAGGCTCCAGTTCCTTTCATTGGAATTGGAGCTTCTTATTGTAGAGTGAGGAGTCGGATTTGAACCGACGAAAGACGGTTTTGCAGACCGCCCCCTTAGACCACTCGGGCATCCTCACATGTATGTACTTCAGGTAGGATTCGAACCCACGACCTTCTCGTTCGTAGCGAGACGCTCTAATCCGACTGAGCTACTGAAGCATTATTGTGAGCTTCAAGTCGGATTCGAACCAACGACCTGCTCATTACAAGTGAGCTGCTCTACCACCTGAGCTATTGAAGCGTTTGGGGAGTTTGACAGGTTTCGAACCTGCGACCACCAGAGCCACAACCTGGCGCTCTACCTACTGAGCTACAAACTCCATTTTTGTGCCCCAAGTTGGATTCGAACCAACGACCGACTCATTAAAAGTGAGTAGCTCTACCTGGCTGAGCTATTGAAGCATTGTTGGGGTGGTAGGACTCGAACCTACGAAGCCAAAAGGCAGCAGATTTACAGTCTGCCCTCGTTGCCACTGGAGAACACCCCATTATTGAGCGGAGGCTAAGGGATTCGAACCCCTGAGACGTTTCCGCCTGCCGGTTTTCAAGACCGGTGCAATCGACCAGCTCTGCCAAACCTCCTTCTTGATTTCGGGTGCAAAGGTAAAGAGTCGGAATGCAGTCTTTTTGCGTAATTAAAAAAATCTTCAGAAAAAGTTCATTTTCCGAAGATTTAAGCCCATTAATTGAATGAATTATCTATTTTTCTGTTGAATCTGGTAATGGTTCTTCATATAGTTCTGCTGCTTTCTTAATTTTACGTTTCATCTCACGTACAACAGAGTTGGGGGTGAGGATACGTACTCCTGGTCCGAAGCCAAGTATCAATGAGAAAAATTCCCAATTAGGCTCTACAACTACGGAAAAGACCTTACTACCGTCCTTAGTCTTATCCTTGATTGTTTTCTGAGACGGATGAATTGGTTTAGTAGATATATAGGAGGCTTGTTCTCTACTAGCCCAGAACGTAATTTCTGTAGGATTTCCCCATTTCGTTACACCTATTAAATCATTAAAATACGTATCAGGGTCAAAATCCTGGTTGTCCTTATATGGAATCTCTGTCTCCGCTTTTATAGAAAGGATTCTGTCAAGTGCAAAATTATACAGAACGCCTTTAGTACTAGTACAGAACAGGAACCATCGGTTTCTGTATTCCTTCAGAAGATGTGGAAACACAGTGTAGACAAATGGATGTCTTGCAGAGAATGACTGATATTCAATCTTTATGGTCTCACGACGAGCAATATGATTGTAGAGAGGGTTCAAATAGCGCAAACCTCTTAGGTTGCTGTTTCGCTCAAAGTCCACGATTTTCTTCTTTCCACGAGCAACGGCCAAATTATCCTGCAGACGGCTTACTACATCTGACATCTCACTGAAATGGTCGAAGTCCTCAAACTGACGTAATAGGTTTACGGCTTCTGTCATGGTCTCAATATCATTATGGGACAATGGCAAGTTCATGATGGAGTAGTTGCGGTCAGAGTAGCGATAGTACTTATGGTCATAAACTTCGATGGGTGCATTATAACCAAGCTTATCGCTCCGCATAATTTGCAAATCGCCTTGGACGGTACGGAGTGAAACTCCACGTCGGATGCCCTCAAAATCATAAAGTGCATCAGAACATGCATCAACCAGGTCTTCTACTGTCCAGCGGCGATATGGATTCCGAAGGCAATTATCAATCGTCTTATATCGAATAAGAGCGTTCTTGTTTACTGGCATAATATCACAATTTTAACTGCTTAATGATGCAAAGATAGTGATTTCTGCGCAACCTATTTGCGTAGTACCACTTTTTTTGCATTTTTTTGAAAGTTTTTTTTGATTACGCAAATAAGTTGCGGTGTAGTACTCTAACTTTGCGGTCAGAAAATCAATAAAGAGAAAATGATTATTCTGCAAGGCTTGCAAAAGGAAAAAGCTTGTTAATAAGAGAAATATCCAATAAATTTGCAGCAAAAAAGAAAAAGCGTTCTTTGAGAGATTGAGAAAAAGGTGGTGATTGCCGTAGTGAGGGGTTACTTCGTCTTGTAAACCAGAAAGGTGCAGGATTTCGGTTCCTGATTACCCCTGTTGGATTAATCCAAAAGTCTCCTTGCGCTAGTTGCATCCCACCTTATTAATAATGAGTGAGTGCCGTAGGAGAGGAATGCTTCGCAGTGGTTAGAACGTCGGATTTCGGTTCCGAAAGTCGCTGGTTCGATTCCAGTCACCAGTTCGCTGGTGTAGTTCAGAAGCCTCTCCGCCTGTTGCCTCACTTAAATATAAAGCAAGTGCCGTAGATAAGACATACTTCGCAATAGGAGCTAAGGGTCGCTGGTTCGAGCCCAGCCGTGGAATCATCCACGTAGCTCAGTTTGGTAGAGCATTATCAGAGTCTTTTCGCTTGTAGCCTTGCTTATTATCGCGGAGTAGAGCAGTTGGTAGCTTGCAAGTTTCATAAGCTTGAGGTCGCAGGTTCGAGTCCTGCCTCCGCCACAAAAAGCAGAATGCCGTAGGGCGACAGATACTTCGCACCGCTCTTAGGGAGTGTTTTTACTGGTTTTTCTCAAAAATCTTCGCGGACTCCCGCTCTGTTTCCCGCCTGTTGCTTCTGCAAATCAAAACGGTTGCCGTAGTGAAGAGTTACTTCTGGCTAATAGGTAAGAGCGTTCGACTAGTAATCGAAAGGCAACAAAAAGTCTCTTTGCGATTGTAGCACCGTTTCATAAAAGAAGAAAGGCTGCTACCTTTAGACGGGCTGCTTCTGCGGATGTGATGGCAGACGCATCGAGTGCAGTCGCAACAAAGCAGTCCGTCGCTTCTAAAGAAAAAAGAACGGTTGCCGTAGTGTAGTGATACATCATCAGCAATGGCCCATTGACTTCTGGGTTGGGCTCCAGATTAGTTCACTCCACGAGTGTTGCACCGTTTCTATAGATGACAGATGTTTAACAATAAAAGATGTAAAGAAGATGAAGTACAATTCGATGTTGAAGGAAATGATGACTGGAAAGAACCATGAGGGTGCCAAGGCTTATGCTATGACTCCCGAGTTAGAACTCTATTCTGCTGTAGTAACTGCATCGCTTAGCGATACATTCTATGAGAAGCAGGATGAGCGGACAAACCGTATTGCCCAACTCATAGGTAAGGTATCGCCAGAGTTTGTGGCACAGCTTGCAGTCTACACCCGCACGGAGATGCATCTTCGTAGCATCCCTATGTTGTTGCTAGTAGAGTTGGCAAAAGTTCACAATGGAGATGATCTGGTAGCCAGAGCTGTAGAGAAGACCGTTCTTCGCGCAGACGAGATTATGGAATTGTTGATGTGCTATCAGTGGCGTAATCCCTCGAATGATGAGCGCAAGAAATTGGGCAAGCTATCGCGTCAAATCCAGAATGGCCTACAGCGAGCTTTTAATCGTTTCGATGAATATCAGTTCGCCAAGTACGACCGTGACAATCTAGAAGTGAAGCTTCGTGATGCTCTGTTTCTTGTTCACCCCAAGGCTAAGGACGAACAGCAGCAAGCTCTTTTCGATAAGATTGTAAACCGTCAACTTAAAGTTCCCTATACTTGGGAAACTGAGTTGTCGGCTCTCGGTCAGCAGAAGTTTGAGTCAGAAGAGAAGAAACAGGAGGCAGTACGCGAAAAGTGGGAGGAACTGATTAATAGTGGCAAACTGGGTTATATGGCCCTAATGCGCAACCTGCGTAATATCCTCCAGGCTGATGTATCGTTGCTTGAAATGCAGAAGGTGGCTAATCGCCTTTCTAATGCAGAGCAAGTAGCCAAGTCGAAGCAGTTGCCATTCCGCTATCTGTCGGCATATCGTGAGATTGAGAAAGTAAACTCCACTAATACTGCTTTGCTGATGAATGCTTTAGAGGCGGCTGTTAAGTACTCAGCTAGTAACATAGAAGGGTTTGATGAGAACACCCGCGTCCTGTTGGCTTCCGATGTCAGCGGCTCTATGTGGTCGTCAGTCAGCCAAAGGAGTTCAGTTCGCAATTATGACATTGGTATTCTGCTGTCTATGTTGCTAAGGAACCGCTGCAAGCAGGTTGTTTCTGGAATTTTTGGTGATGATTGGAAAGTCGTGAACATGCCTAATGACAATATCCTGATGGCCACACGTCAATTGGAGCGTCTAGGCAATACTGTGGGATTCAGCACCAATGGATACAAAGTCATAGACTGGCTCATAGAGCAAAAGATTGTGATGGATAAAGTGATGATGTTCACCGACATGCAGATGTGGGACAGCACTGGCCGTTTCAAGACCTTCGAGGACTCATGGAAGAAGTATAAGAAAATGGCACCAGAGGCTAAGCTTTATCTCTTCGACCTCGCTGGTTATGGCCAATTGCCACTGCGTCTTGCTGAGCCTGATGTCTATCTGATTGCTGGCTGGAGTGACCGTGTGTTCGACGTGCTCTCAGCCATTGATAAGGGTGAGGATGCCTTGAGTGTAATTAAAAAGATTGATGTTTAAAGATTATGGAAAAAGTAGAAGTAATAGGAAAGACGGTAGTGAAGATGTGGACTACCGAATTTGACGATACAGCACGTAAGCAGATTGAGAATCTTGCCTCTCTGCCTTTCGTTCACCATCATATAGCCCTGATGCCTGACTGTCACGGAGGTATGGGAATGCCCATTGGGGGGGTACTGCCCACCAAGGATGTTGTTATCCCTAATGCTGTAGGTGTCGACATCGGTTGTGGTATGTGTGCTGTGAAGACAAACATTCGTGCACGCCGACTGACGGAGAAGATTCTTCGCAAGGTCATCATGAAAGGAATACGTGAGCGCATCCCATTGGGCATGGACCACCATGAGGAGATGCAGGATGAAAAATATCTGCCCACAGGATTTGATCTGGAAAAGTTGCCTGTGGTGAAGAATCACTATAAGTCCATCCACCATCAGGTGGGAACACTTGGTGGTGGCAACCACTTCATAGAGTTGCAGCATGACGAGGATGGCTGGTTGTGGATTATGATTCATTCTGGTTCTCGTAACCTCGGCAAGCAGGTGGGTGATTTCTATAACAAACGAGCCAAATGGTTCAATGAGTTGTACTACAGTAAGGTGGAATCTGAACTGATGCTGCCTTTCCTGCCACTGAAAACCCATGAGTTCAACGACTATTGGGGGGAAATGAACTACTGTATTGCCTTTGCTAAGTGCAACCGTCAGCTGATGATGGAGCGTATCAAGGAGGTCATTGCTGATGCTCTGCCATTGGCTGAGTTTGAACCGACCATCGATATAGCCCATAACTACGCGGCTTTCGAGAACCACTTTGGACACAACTGTATTGTTCATCGTAAGGGTGCCGTCCGTGCAAGGGCTGGAGAGATTGGAATCATCCCTGGATCCCAGGGAACCAGTTCCTATATTGTCGAAGGATTAGGTAATCTTGACAGCTTTATGAGTTCTTCTCATGGCGCTGGTCGTCTGATGAGCCGTTCTCAGGCCATCAAGACACTTAGCTTGGAGGATGAAATTAAGAAAATGGAGTCCAAGGGTATCGTTCATAGCATCCGCTCTCAGCGAGACCTTGATGAAGCTGCCAGTGCATATAAAGACATCGATCAGGTGATTGCACTTGAATCCGACTTGGTGAACGTAAAAACAAAGCTGGAACCAATAGCCGTGATAAAAGGACAATAAATCGTTCCAACTACGTGCCATCAGGAGTAGAAAGTCGGTTGCTACCGGGTACTGACATTTCTGTATGAATTGCAGATTCCGTCACTATGACTGATGGGGGTACCACCGCCCCCCGATGGCACTTTTGTATTATGTAGAATATGAGTAAAGAGAATGAAAACTATCCAGATTCCATCGTAATGGAGCCAGATACCACTTATTCCCCATTGTTTTGGGATGAAGAAGGAGTGGCTATTGGAGATTATGATTTATTCTTCATTGGGGATGAGGAGTATTCAACGGCTTCGATAGAAGGTCTGAAAGACTGGTTTATGCAAGCAGACAAATATGATCCATATACAGATATTGCCGAGTTCACGACTGAAGGTATGGAAGATTGGATAAATCAGGGATATGAGCTTGCAAAACAGATTCGTGCGATGATACCAAAAGAAATAAGATTCTATTATGGTTATTGGCATCAATTCGGAGATGGACATTGGAGGTGTTGCAAAGCATATATAGCACCTGAGTTTGAGAGGAAATACATGTTTCATGTGGATTTAATTCATCTAGAAACCCATTATGATGATTGGTATGAGGGTTTTCCTGTTTCTTTAACAAAATTAGAGTTCAAAGAACTATGTGATGCCCAAAAGATATGGATTCAAACAGAAGAATATAAAAAATGGCCATCTGATGGTGATGAGGAGTATTTCATTAAGAAATATTGCCCAAGCATTCATTTGAAAGTTAGAGAAGCTTTAAAACAATTTGCCCTTAATAGATGGGGAGAAGAAATAATTGATGAACTTTTTAATGCGGACATATATGTTCCAGAAGAAGTGTGGTACATTAATAAATTATAAATGGCAGGCAGAGGAGATACAAGTTCCCCATTCTCTTTGAAAATGCGCTTTGGTGTAAAAGAGTAGCGCACTACCTGTTTTAGAAACCTTATTGTCCGTGAGGCTGAGACGCTGCGGTTTGAAGCGATAAGGTTTCGGCGTTTTGCAGGAAAGCCAACTGCATGCACATCTGCTGCATGGTTCGCTAACTAGCAAAACGCTTTTTATTTCATTTCATGAATGTATTTGGTGTCTACAAATTTGGTCAGCCAAACATGATTACGGCTGCAAAAGAATTCGTACCCGTCTTTATCCATTTGTTCTGCATCAATTTGGAATACCACAACATCTTGACCATGTCGTTTCCCAACATTGATAGCCGTTTCGACATCCTCAGAGAGGTGTACATATAACCTTTTCATACTTTTAAGACCTTCTGATAATATAGCATCCTTAACATCTTCTGAAGTTCCGTGGTAAAGATATTTGAGCGGAGTCAATCTTTCTAATTCAACATCTACTTGAATGGAGTGCCCTTGTCTAGCTCGAATCATAGTATGGTCATCATTGAACTCATAACGCTTTTTGTTGTTAGTATCGACGATTTCTTCTAACAGCGTTCTCGTATAGCCCATTTCGACAAGCTCTTGAACACATCTCCATCCAAACTCGTCTATCTTTTCACTTTCAAAAGCTTCCTTGTCATGTCTGAGAAGGAAAGCAAGGCTTTTGCTCTTTCTTTCTGTAGACTTCATATAAGTAATACATTTTAGTTAATTATTTCAGTATCGGATGAATTACTGTTTCTTCCCAATATAATGAAATGCCCGTATCTTCACAATATCCAACTTCAAATTTGTCAATATTAACTTCAATCATTTTTGCAAAATTGATTATGTCGTTAACCTTTATGATATCTTTGTTGGTATATATGTAACAATCTAAATCATCATCTCTTTCCATTCCAGGATGGCATTCTATATAATCCAGATCATCCAAAACCCTAATTTCAGGGGATACTCCTTGTTCGTTTGCAGGCCATACGATATTTGCAGCAATTTCTAAATTATCATAGAATGTTTTATCACAAACCTTGATACCGTTATGATAATTATACTTTTCCATAATCTTTTTAATCGAATAAGCTTCACTAATATCTAATGAACCAAAGCATTGTACAATAATTCCATCTTCTAAGACTTTTGCTATTGTAGCATATTGACATTCAGGTCTTCCATCAACGCATAGCCATACTTTATCAGCAATCGTAAAATCATGATCAGACTTCATTATACTGAACTTATATCTGTAGGATTCATCTTCATCGAATCCCCAATCTAAGTACAAACATGGAAAATCGTCCCTTTTCTTCATCTATACATATTTATAGTTTCATTATATAGTCGTAGTCTTATCACAGAATTTTTTCCTTAATCTTAATAGAAGTTCATTATACCTGCGTATAACCTCATTGTAGGTTTCGTCTGAAATGGCATGCCAACGTTCTGTATGGTCCTTACCACAATCTCCTTTCCAACATGGAGAGATAAAATCTTCATCTATTTTAAATACCTTGAATCTGATTCTCTCATCTCCTATTTCCTCTACAGTGGTTATATCACTACCTCTGTCTATATAGTGACCTCCGACAATAATATCTGTTTTTCCATCAATAATATTGTCGTACAGGTATG
>Ga0326511_10002130_pt1 | contig 16249 bp, 11 predicted proteins | sample 0_2496_0518_D_FD_203701 | JGI IMG/M metagenome (GOLD analysis project Ga0326511, IMG submission 203701) | Bovine rumen microbial communities from UC Davis, California, United States - 0_2496_0518 | ecosystem: Host-associated > Mammals > Digestive system > Stomach > Rumen | place: USA...
GGTACATAATTCGGCATTTCTTATATCGTTCTTATATCGTTCTCATATACTTCTCATATACTTCTTATATAGGTGATATAAGAAGTATATGAGAAGTATATAGGAACTATATGAGAAGGGCCGAATTGGGTGTCAGTGGGACGGTGTTTTGGAGCCAGCGGGTGCGGTCCTCGTCGCGGAGGCGTCCGTGCTCGAGGCGGCTGTAGGTGAAGGCGCGGCCGTCGCGGTCGATGAAGAGGCTGGCGGCGGTGACCCAGCAGCCGGGGGCGCCGTCAGCCACGCGGATGAGGGGCTCGCGGCCGCCGAGCATGGCGGCGATCCAGACGTGGAGGGCGTTCTGCCCTTTGAGCCAGCGCACGGTGCGGCGGCGGCGCAGGGTGTCCTCGCCGGGGAGGTAGTAGCCCAGGCCCTGGCGCAGGTCGCGCAGCAGGCCCTCGGCGGGCTCCATGTAGTTCTCCTCCGCCAGGGCGGCCACCATGTCCTCCACGGCCCGGCAGAGCTCGGGCGTGACCGTGCGGGCAGGCGAAAAACGCAGCGTGGCGTACTGCTCGCCGGCGGGCCAGTCCTTGTTTTTGGGCACACCGGAATTCCGTTTTGCCACCTCGCGGTCCACCACGGCGGCGCGGCGCTGCAGGAAGGCGTCGATGCGGGCTATGCGGTCGAGGCAGCGCTCGCCGAAGTCCACGTCGTGGCAGTGGTCCATGGCCACGATGATGAGGTGGCGCTGCTCGCCGTAGTCCTTGCCGGCGTCGACCAGGGCACGGAAAAAGGCCTCGGACAGCGACGCTGCATCCTGTCCGGGGACGGCACCGAGGGCGATGCCGCAATACTTTTCTATGCTCTCTGTCAACGACATAAGTGCGGAACGGAGGAATATTGTTCGACGGTAATCAGTTTGCAAAATTAGGCAAAGAATCGCTATGGTGCCGAAAAAGATATCAACAAAATATCAACAGAATAACACCATAATAACACCACGTGCCACACCCGTATGCCACCGCCCCTGCCCCGCCCTCTCTGCCGGTTCGGAAACCGCTATTTTTGCCGCCGGAATTCCAACCGAGACACCCCGCCGCCGGCGGCGGGAACAACAACGAACAAACAACAAAAACAAGAAAGGAAACAACATTATGACAAAAGAAGAACTCAAGAAAATCCTCGAGATCCTGGACCTGGACTATGAAAAGCAGCCACCGATGATTTACGTCTTCTACCGACTGCCCGACGGGCGCATCAACAACTACAGCATCAGCTTCCACAAGGGCAGCAAGATGAGCGACGAGAAACTTGTGGACATGATGCAACACAGCAGTCCCACGCTGCGCCAGACGGAGGTGCTAGGCGTGGAGCGTCCCGACTGGGTGCCGCCGGTGGAGTGGATGGACGTCCTTGATGTATGCCGTCTTCTACGTGTATCGTCGAGAACACTCCGCAAATGGACCCGGCGCGGACTGTTCCACCCGTCACAAATCGGTCGTCGGCTCTACTACTCGCGCGACGAAGTGGAAAACGTGCTGCGCCGGAATGCTTTTTTGGACAACGGAAGGATAGATAACACCGTTTTGGAAAACTCGAAACAAAGGGAAAAATGAGGAAACAAACGGAAAAATAGGGAAACAAAAGATACTTTTTTGCCCTTCCGCTCAAATCGCCTTATATTGTCATTGTCGTCGCGACCGACACAGCGCTTCCTTCCGGGCGGCCACCCGGGGAGGCAAAACAAAAAACAAACAAATCAATTTTTATTATTAACCTTTAAAAACATTAAAATTATGGCAACTGTTAATTGTGGTATTCTCGATGGTTTCATGGGCAAGGTCGGCACCGTGGTCGGATCGTTCTGGAAAGGCATCCCTGTGATGCGAGCCTACACCCGCAACCGTCACGACGCACGTACCGAGAGCCAGCTGATGCTGCGCAAACGCTTCGCGGCCCTGTCGGAGCTCTCGTCCGGATTCTACCAAGCCACGCTGGTGGGCATGCACAAGGTCGCCGTGGAGCGCAGCCTGACGGAGGGCAACGTTTTCATGGAGGTCAACTTCGACAAGGTGTCGGCCACTGGCACCGGCACCCTCAACGTCGACTACACGGGCCTCAAGGTCGCCCTGGGGCGCCTGACGGGAGTGCACTTCGACGTCCCCCAGTTCGACACCCCGCAGCAGGTGAAGGTGGACTTCAGCGCCAACACCGAGTGCGTGGGCACGCATGCCGACGACGAGGTCTACGTCTTCGTCTACTGTCCCGACGCCAAGTGCGGCGTGCTGTCGGAGGCGGTGAAGCGCAGCGAGGAGACGGCGACGGTCAGGGTGCCCTCCTACTGGAACGGCATGAAGGTCCACGTGTGGGGCTTCGCCGTGGGCGCCAAGGTCAACGAGCGTCCCTTCGAGCCCAGCGAGAGCAGCTACATCGGTAGCGGCAACATCGGCTGACGGTGTTGAAAAAAAGCCAGCGGCGTCTTGCGGCGCCGCTGGCTTCCATTAAAGATTCAATTATGAAAACTTATCTGATGACAACAACTTTCTTCGTAAGGAGGTTGCCGACACGCAGCATGTAAGAGCCGCTGACGGGCACCTCGAAGTAGATGGTGTTGCCGTTGCCGTTCTTGCGGTCGATGACGCGGCCGTTGACGTCGAAGAGGAGGACCTCGATATTGGCGGTGTTGCTGACAGCAATCATGCCGTTCACGATTTCGACCTCCACGTTGTCGACAATCACGTCGTCGATCTCAGGCGTGTAGTGGGTGAAGTTGCCGGGCATCGGAGAGAAGTTGGGGACATCGTCGTCGTCCGAGCAGTCGCGCCAGGGCTTCATGAGAGCGGTGAGGGTGATGTCGGTACGGCCGGTGTAGGTGAAGGGGTTGTCGGTGGAGATCACGGCGTTGCCGTCCCACCAGCCCATGAAGGCCCATCCGGCCTGCGGCTGGTTGAGCACGACGACGGCATCCTGCTCGACGGGGATGCTAGTGGAGCCGTTGCTGATTTCCGTTCCATTGACAACACCGAACTGGAGGGCGCCATCGATGGCGGAGGCCTCGATGTCGACGGTGACAGTGTAGTGGGTGGGCACGGGCTCGAAGATGGCCGTCAGGTCGGGGTTGACGCCGAGGATGTCGAGGAACTCGAAGGAGCGGTCGGCACGGGTGTCGCCATCGCTCCAGCGCACGAAGCGATAGAGCTGCGGGTTGTTGCTGACGGCATGGATTTCGGCCACCTCGCCATAGTAGTAGCGATCGGTGGTGTTGTGCACGTCGGGCGTGGTGGAGAGGTTGGTGTAGGCGGTACCCATGTTCTCGTTGTTGGAGCGGACGGTCACGCGGGCGGTGCGGTCCATGAGGGTGCGCTCGTCCTCGAAGGTGATGGAGACGTTGTCGACAGCTGCGGCAGGAGCCACGATGTCGTCGTCGTCGTCGACACTCCAGAAGAAGGCCAGGCGGTACCAGCCGGGCTCGTCGATGCGGATGATGCGCTCTTTGTACTGCCAGTCATCGACGGTGGGGTCGAGGCCGTAGAGGCTGTCGGACACCAGGATGACACCGGGGGTGTGGGGCTCGAGGTCGATGTAGTTGCCGTCCTCTTTGAAGAGGCCTGCGCTCATGAAGTCCTCGCGCTCGCCGGCGACCATGTAGTTGAAGCGGATGCGGTAGTAGCCCTCGGCGAACTTGAGCTCGGTGTAGATGAGGGCGTCGGAGGCGGCGTCGTAGGCATTGGTGGCGCCGTTGTCATTGGAGACATAGAGGCCCTTGCCGTTGCGGCCGAAGAAGGAGGCGTCGCCGATGACCCACTGGTTGGCGCCGGTGCTGGGGGTGTACCAGCTGGCGTTGTCCTCGGGGGAGTTGAAGTCGAAGTATTCGGCCATCACCTCGGAGGCGCTGGGCGAGCGGCCCCAGATGGGCGACACGGTCATGTCCTCAGTGGTGAGGGTGATGGTGCGGGGGTTGTCGGTGTTGCCGTCGCTCCAGGACTGGAAGACGTTGTAGGCACCGGGGGTGGCAGCGATGGTGTAGGTGTAGGCCAGGGAGTTGCAGGTGGGGGCGCTGGTGACGGCCACCATGCCGCCGGGACGCTGCACGAGGTTCAGCATGGGCATGTTGCCACCGGAGATGCGGGTGAAGCCGGCCCAGGTCATACCCTCGACATAGTCGGCGCAGGGCACCGAGACTGTGACCTCTTCCTTGCTGACGGACTGGAAGGCGGCGTCATCGACGGTGGCGGGGATGCCGAGGAGGTCGATGTGCTGCAGGTGGGTCAGGCGGTAGAAGGCGTTGCTGCCGATGGTGGTGACGCTGGCGGGAATGGTGATGTTGGTGATCAGCGTGTCGAAGAAGAAGGCATAGGGTTTGACCTCAACGGTGCCGTCGGGGATGACGAGCTCGGTGAGGATGTTGCCGTTGAGGGAGAGGTTGCGCGAACGCGACATGGGCTGGGCGTTGGCGTTGGCGAAGTCGATGGTCATCCAGTCGGCGAGGTTGCCGTTGAAGCTGGTGAGGACGATATTGTTGGAGTTCTGGAAGCAGTCGTTGCCGAAGGAGGCGTTGCCAACGTTGAGGGTCACGAAGTGCAGACCGCTCATGCCGGCAAAGGCCTGGGCGCCCACGGTGGTCACCGAGGCGGGGACTTCGAGGTTGTAGATGCTGCTGCAGCCGTTGAAGGCAAAGCTGCCGATGGAGGCGACACCAGCGGGGAACTGGACACCCGTCAGCGAGGAGCAACCGTAGAAGAGGCCCTCGGGGATGGCGGTGAGGCCGGAGGGCAGCGTGACGGTGGTCAGGGCGGTGCAGTTGTTGAAGGCATAGTTGCCGAGGCTGGTGATGCCGTCGTGCAGCGTGACAGTGGTCAGCGCGGTGCAACCGTCGAAGGCATAGTTGCCGATGGAGGCGACACCGGCGGGAATGGTGATGTCGGTGAGGCTGGTGCAGTTGCGGAAGGCGGCGTTGTCAATGGCGGTGACCGTCGAGGGAATGGTGACGGTGGTGATGCGGTTGCGATAGGCCTCGATGACACCGGTGACGGTGGTGCGGAGCACGTCGTCGTCATAGGTCAGGTAGTCCTGCATGTCGGGGTTCTCGGCCACGAAGAAGCAGGCGGTGACGGTGGTGTCGGAGGTCATGGTGAGGGTCAGGCTCGGGTTGATGCTCAGGATGGTGTTGCCGGACATCCAGGCCACGAAGGTGTAGTTGGGGTTGGTACCGGCGTGGGCATAGAGGGTGACCTGATCGCCGTCGGCATACTCAGTGGGAACATTGGCGGGCTCCACATGGATGTTGGGGTCGTTGGCGGGGTTGGTGTTGACCGTCAGACGATGGAGTGTGCTCTCGCGGAAGACGGCCTGCACGGTGACATCGGAGGAGATGTTCTCGATGCGGCAGGTGGTGTTGGTGTTGTCCACGCCGTTGACGACCCACTTCTGGAAGCGCCAGCCGGGGACCTCGTCGTAGTTGATGACGACGGTGCTACCCTCGGCGATGCCGGTGGTGGTGCCGGGGATGACGGAGAGCTGGTCGGAGCGGATGGAGCCGTTGCCGGTGACGGAGGTGGTGACGCTGTAGTAGCGGGTCAAGGGTTCCATCTGGGCGGTGAGCTCGGTGTTGCCGCTGATGGTGAAGGTGTAGGGGTTGTCGGTGGAGACCTCGGTGTTGGTACCGGCAATGGTCCAACGGAGGAAGGTGTAGGCGTTGTTGTCATAGGAGGCCTCGACGGTCACGGACTCGCCGTTTTGGTAGTTGCCGGCACCGGTGAGGGTGACAACAGCATTGGCTGGGTTCTTGTAGAGCGCCACGGAGTAGACGGGCGTGTAGACGGGCTCGAGGGTGATGTCGGCGGTCAGGGTGCCGGAGTAGGGGTTGACGTTGGCGGAGGGATCCTCGACGCCGTTGACGGTCCAGTGCGAGAAGACGAAGTTGGCACGCTGGTTGGCGGTGACGGTGAAGGTGGTGCCTTCGTCGAAGCGGCCGTTGACGGGCTGGCTGCTGGCGCTGGTGAGGGTGGCGTTGGTGAGGGTGATGGTGTGGGTAGCCACGAAGTTGGCCACGATATTAGAATAGTTACGCGAGATACTATTAATAGTATAGGGGTTGTTGGTGGAGGAGAAGTCGCCCGTCCAGTTGACGAAGCGGTAGCCGCTGTTGGCGACGGCGTTCAGCACGGGGCTGGAGCCAGCGTCGTAGGTGCCGGCGTTGTTGGCGCCGGTGATATTGACGATACCTGCTGCGGCGGGATTGACGGTAGCAGCGATGGTGTAGGGCTCGTGGTGGAACTTGGCCGTAAGGGTACGGTGGCGGTTCACGAAGGAGATGGTGTAGCTTGTGGAGGTGGTGAGTTGATTATTACTCTCGTCGTACCAGCCGTCGAATACCCAGTTGGTAGCAGCGGCGGTGTTGTAGGTAAAGGCGTTGCCCACCTGAATGTCGGTAGAGGTGTTGGGAACCTTGGTGCTGGCGGCCTCCGAGGGGTCGTAGACAGCCGTCATGGCGTAGGAGTCGCTAGCATTGGCGAAGTTGGCGGTATAGGTGCGGTTGCCAGCGCCGTCGGGCAGGGTGAAGGTGTAAACGGCATCCGTGCTGACAAGTTCGTCGTTATAGAACCAACCGGCAAAGCTATACTCGTTGCTGGTGGGAGTAGCCGTCAGCGTGAGCTGCGTACGCTCTGGGATAGCCAGCGAAGAGGTACTTGTGTTATGCTCGTAATCTTCAATCTGGACAGTACCGCGAGCGGGGTTGTTGGAAGCCACCGTAATGGTACGATCCTGAGGGATGTATTCGAAAACTGCAGTAAAATTCAAATTAGAATTAATATTATTTACAGAATAAATATCTGTTGCAACCCCGGTTGATACTCCATTTAGTTCCCAATGTGAAAATCTATAATATGGAGTATTATGAATTGCTTCAATATTAAAACTCTCACCGGCAAGTCTAGACCCTGCACCAAAAACTGAGCATACAGAATCTGCACCTTGAGGGCTTATCAAGATTGTAACAGAATATCGCACTTGTGCAGGAATAAAAATAGCCCATAATTCAGTATTGCTGGTAATATTAAATTCATAGGGGCTAACATTACCCAAATTATTCATATCATAGTCTTCCCAATGACTGAATTCATAACCACTTTCTGCAATAGGAGTAATTGAAACCAATGCACCCGAAGCATAAGAAGTGTTAATTCCTTCAACATGACCACGTTCTGGCGCTTCTGTGTTTCCATCTTCTTTAACCACATGAACCGTTACGGTATATGACTGTGCATTTGCCATTGAACTAAATAATACAAATGCAAAAACCATCAAATATTTTGACATCTTTGACGTCATAGAATAAAACACATTTCTCATATTCACATATTTTTTATTGGTTATACAAAAACTTAATCCTCTTCAACATCCACAACCAACCTCACTGCACACCCTCTCGCACGACTTGTATTGACTATTGAAGCCGAATGGTTACTATTGGAAATCACCATTGCTGGAACAGGATTACCCCTGTCGGTTGTCGGGGCACTAGAAGACCAATAGTACCCATCAAAATTACCATTATATGTTACACCGTCCCTATAACCTGTCGTTGGTATAAAGACAGCACCAGCAGCCTCCATTTTATCCCAGTCTTCAGCAGAATAATTATCTGTAGTAAAATTAGAGAATGTATGACTAAACGAGAGTCCTTCCGGAACAATAAATACATAACCATTACCAGAACCATTAATCTCTACCGGAACATAATCTGGAATAAGAACCAATCCTGGTTTACCAGATACTGTTGCTAAACCTGATTTATTTGGTCTGCTATTTATTAAATATGACCACTCATCACTTGTCAATGTGCGCCAATTTTCAGAACTCACATCAACACTACCATATTTTATTTTATATGTGTTATGATTGTGTATGTATTGTCCCCAGTCGGAATTATTTCCTGCAATAGAAGCATTAAGGTAATCACCTGGAGTTGTACTACTTGAATAAACTCTATATGCAGTTTGACCAGCGTTGAAACCACTAGTACCATAGCCAAATAAATCAAACCATATTTCATCTTGACCTATTCCAGTATTTCCACTTCCAATCACAGAATATTGAGGGTTGCCAATCATCCACTCTATAGTCCAACTACCTTCCATATGACGCCTTGCCCTTAAATTAGAGGCAGAAAATCTAACTTGTGTACTGGGACTTGTATTAAATAACGTTTTCGTGGTTCCTGTTGCTGTAAAAGGAGACTGGCGATCTGTTCCTAACGTATAAACATATCCTTTTGTCATCGTAACCTGACCCTGGGTCTTATGCTGTACCGGAGTACCTCCATTAATGGTCCACTCCAAATAGAGGGTTGTATTTACAGTATTGCCTTCAATGGGAATGGCCACATACCAATAATCGTTCTCACCAGCATGACTATGAGTCATATACAAGAAATCACCTGTTATGACTCCGCCGCCACCTTGCGCCACACCATTCATATAGTTGCTATTACTGCCAGCGCTGAGAGTTCTATTCGAGACATTAATGGTACCGGCCTTGGGAATCTTGCCTCCTTCAAAACCAACCTTGATGTAGTCGTAATTAGCGCCGGCGCCCTTCGTATCGATGCGGAGGATGGCGCAAGCGGGACTAAGTGTGAGGACCGTACCACTAGCGGAGGTGCCGCCAAGAACAATCTTGTTGTGGGCAGCGTCGGTGAGGTTGGTGTTAAGACTGTAATGGTAGGTGCCGGAGGCGGAGTCGAAGGCGCTGACAGCACCATCAGCATAGGCCACGAGGAAACGCTTGCCGACAACGGGATTGCCGTCGGTGCTGTTGGCGTACCAAGTGCTGCCATCTTTGGTGAGGGTGAATTCATGTCCGTTGACATAAACCGTGTCGCCCTCTTCATAGATAAGCTTGGAGCCGGCATCGGAAAAGTTGAGGTAGACCTTGGAGCCGTCGGCGTCGGTGAACTGGGGAGTCTCCACACGGAAACGGTTGGTGGTGAAGACCTGGTCGCCCTCCTCCTCCTGCTGACAGGCAGTGGCAAAGAAGCAGGCAAGGCAAGCCATTAAAGCAATACGGATATTTTTCATCTGTAAATTTCTCCTTTCTTTTTGCTAGTTGAACATGTTTGAGGGGATTAGAACCAACCGCCGTTGGAATACTGCCATCCGCTGCTGCCGCCGGCATTGGAATTATCTTCATTGCCGGCCATGTTGGCTGCGATGACGTTGCCGCTGGCATCCTGGTTGGCCACACGCATGGCCATCTCAGCATCGAGATAAGCGTTGATGGCCTGAGAAGCGCCCATCACATAGTTTTGAGGATCCGTATCTGACCCTGCGAAGCCTCTTTCCACACGGAACTCCACGACGGTGAGCTGTGGAGATTCGTAGTTTTTCTTTTCTTTTTTCATATTTGTTTTATATTTCATTTATTCCTAATCAGTTCATTACCATATATCTATAGCATAAACCACCCTTTTGGGGGGTATACACTACACAATGCAAAAGTACGAAGAATTATCGATTTGACAAATATTTTTTTCAACAGGGCCAGGAATTAACAAAAATTAAGATGGGTGCTCTGGGGTCTCAATCAGAATTATTTCTCAATCAGAATGAAAAGAATTATCAGAACAACTTCTCAATCAGAACTAAAAGAGCAATCAGAATCTTGAATTATCTCAATCAGAATGAAAAGAATATTCAGAATTGGGTCGCATACAGAATGGATTTCTCAATCAGAACTAAAAGAACAAAAAGAAAATTTTCTGATTATTCTTTTCATTCTGATTGAATTATGTTTCTGATAGTTCTTTACAGTTCTGATTGAGACAAAATTTCTTTTTATTCTTTTCATTCTGATTGAGTTATACATCTGATAGTTCTTTTAGTTCTGATTGAGACCTAGTTCTGATCGAGATGCGGAGAATTGCAGGAGCGGGAATGGGGGCAGTTCTGGCAGCCGCAGGAGCAGCCTCCCCCACCCTTTCCCTTGAACATGCGGACAATGCGGCGGACGACGAGGAAAAGGGTGACGGCGAGGATGAGTATGACGATGAGGGTCTGCATACGGCGGATTGTTTTTATTGTCGGCGAATTTTGCGAATTATGCGAATTGTTTTTGGGGGTTGGGTTGTCGGCGGATTGGGTGGATTGTTTTCGCTTAATTCGCTCAATTCGCCGACGTAAAGAAGAGAGGATTCGCCGTCAGAGGAGCAGGGAGCCAAGCTGGAAGACGAGTGTGGAGACCACCCAGGCGAGGCCTATGGTGTAGGCCATGGTGAAGAAGGCCCAGCGCCAGCGGCCGCTCTCGTTCTTGATGGCTATGACGGTGGAGAGGCAGGGCATGTAGAGCAGGACGAAGAGGAGCATGGACAGGGCGGAGAGCGGTGCGCGGTCGCCATGGGAGCGGCGGAAGCCGTCGCCGATGAGCTGCGAGATGTGCAGTTCGTTGTCCTCGCTCTCGAAGTCGGCCTCCAGCGCCTCGGCCTCTTCGTCGCTGGTGGCATAGACGACGGCCATGGTGCTGGCCACGACCTCCTTGGCGCCTACGCCGGCGAGGATGGAAACACTCTGGCGCCAGTCGAAGCCGCAGGGGCGCATGGCGGGCTCGATGGCCTTGCCGATGCGGGCCATGTAGGAGTTCTCGGCCTGGAGACGGGTGTCGGGATTGGTGGGGAAATAGCTGAGGGCCCAGACGATGATGGAGGCGCCGAGGATGATGGTGCCCATCTTCTTGAGGTACTCCTTGCCTTTCTCCCAGGTGTGGCGCAGGACGGCCTTGGCGGTGGGCATGCGGTAGGGCGGCAGCTCCATGACGAACGGCAGGCTCTCGCCCTTGACGACGAAGCGGCTGAAGAGCTTGGCCAGGAGGACGGCCATGACGAGGCCGAAGAGGTAGAGGCCCATGAGGACATAGGCGGCGTAGTGGCTGAAGAAGGCGGAGACCAGGATGACATAGACCGGGATGCGCGCGGAGCACGACATCATGGGGATGACGAGCATGGTGAGCAGGCGGCTGCGGCGGTCCTCGATGGTGCGAGTGGCCATGACGGCGGGGACGTTGCATCCGAAGCCCATGATCATGGGTATGAAGCTCTTGCCGTGGAGGCCCATGCGGTGCATGAGCTTGTCCATGATGAAGGCCGCGCGGGCCATGTAGCCTGAGTCCTCCATGAAGGAGATGAAGAGGTAGAGAATGAGGATGTTGGGCAGGAAGACGATGACGGAGCCCACGCCGCCGATGATGCCGTCGGCAAGGAGGCTGCGCAGGGGGCCGTCGGACATGTTGGCCGTCACGGCTTCGCCGAGCCAGCCGAAGAGGGCCTCGATCCAGTCCATGGGGTACTGGCCGAGGGCGAAGGTGCACCAGAAGGTGATGAACATGAAGACAAGGAAGACGGGGTAGCCGAGCCAGCGGTGGGTGACGATGGCGTCGATGCGGTCGGTGAGGGCATGGAGGGTGCTGCGCTCGTTCTTGACATAGCACTCGGCCAGGGCGCCGCGGACGAAGGCATACTTGGCGTCGGTGATGGCGGACTCAATGTCCTGATGCTCGGTTTCGACATCGACTTTATGCCCCTTGTCGGTCTCGTTGTCCACCAGGCGGCGGCCGATGCCTTTCTTGAACTTCTCGGCAATCTGGTTGCGCATGCGGAGGACGCTGCCGTCGGGGTCGCGCTCGATGACGTACTGCTCCAGCTGGTGGTCGTTTTCGAGGAGCTTGATGGCGAGGAAGCGGGTGGAGAGGGAGTCGGAGAAACCGTGCTCGTAGAGGTGGGTACGGAGCTGGGTAATGCAGGGTTCGAGGACGGGGCCGTGGTTGACGTGGATGTGGCGGTAGCGGGGGGTGGAGGGTGCCTGCCGGGTGTTCTGGGAGCTCTCGAAGACCTCGATGATCTTGTCGAAGAGGCGGTCGATGCCGTCGCCGGAGCGGCCGGTGGTGGGGACGATGGGCATGCCGAGGAGCGTGGAGAGCTGGTCGATGTCGAGGCGGTCGCCGCTCTTCTTGAGTTCGTCGAACATGTTGAGGGCCATGACCATGGTGATGTCCATGTCGATGAGCTGGGTGGTGAGGTAGAGGTTGCGCTGGAGGTTGGAGCCGTCGACGACGTTGAGGATGATGTCGGGGTTCTTCTCCAGGATATGGCGGCGGACATAGAGTTCTTCGGGGGAATAGGCGGAGAGGGAGTAGGTGCCGGGGAGGTCGACGAGGTTGAAGGTGTAGCCGTTGTGGGAGAAGGTGCCGACCTTTTCGTCGACGGTGACACCGCTGTAGTTGCCGACGCGCTCGTGGGCATGGGCGGCGATGTTGAAGATGCTGGTCTTGCCGCAGTTGGGGTTGCCGACGAGGGCGACATTGATGGTCTTGGAGCGTTCGTCGGCGATGTGCTGTACGGGGGTGACGTCGGGATTTTCCAGGGGGCGGTAGTCGTCGTGGTTGGCGATTTCCTGCTGGGCTTCCTGTTCGGTGACTATCTCCACCTTCATGGCATCGCTGCGACGGAGGGAGACTTCGAAGTTGAGGACACGGTATTTGATAGGGTCGTTGAGGGGAGCGTTGAGGATGGCCTCGACGGCGACGCCCTTGATGAATCCCATCTCGATTATACGCTTACGAAAGGCGCCGTGGCCCGAAACGCGCACCACGACACCACGTTCTCCAGTCTGTAATTCAGATAGTAACATGAGCGGATATTGTTTTTTAGTCCTGCAAAGATACGAAAAAAAGGTGACCCGCAGGGGTCACCATTATTAGTGATTGTTTTTTTTCTAGAGGGGATAGAGAGGATAGATAGGATAGATGGGATAGATTTTAGAGGAGTTTTTTTAGGGCGGAGAGGAAGCTGTGGATGTCGTCTTCGGTGGTGTCGAAGGAGCACATCCAACGGACGACGTTGGCGGCCTCGTCCCAGTCGTAGAAGAAGTATTCCTTCTGCAGGGCATGCCATACGTCGGCGGGCAGCTGGACGAAGACGCTGTTGACCTGGACAGGGTACATGACCTTCAGCGGATGGGTCGCGGTGAGGGGCTGGAGCTCGGAGCAGAGCAGCCGGGCCATGCGGTTGCTGTGCTCGGCGTTGCGACGCCAGAGGCCTGTGGAGAGGTAGGCCTCGAACTGGGCGGCCACGAAGCGCATCTTGCTGCAGAGCTGCGTCATCTGCTTGCGGCGATACTTCATGTCCACATCCAAGGCGGGATTGAGCAGCACCACACTTTCGCCCATCAGCATGCCGTTCTTGGTCCCTCCGAAGGAGAGGCAGTCGACGCCAAGGTCGGTGGTCATCTCCTTGAAGGAGCACCCCAGGGCGACGGCGGCATTGGCCAGGCGGGCGCCGTCCATGTGGAGGTACATGTTGTTGCTGTGGGCCAGGTCGGCCAAGGCGCGGATCTCGTCGAGGGTGTAGAGGGTGCCGAGTTCGGTGCTCTGGGTGATGCTGATGGCACGGGGCTGCGAGTGGTGCTCGAAGCCGAAGCCATGGAGGCGGGTTTTTACCAGCTCGGGCGTCAGTTTGCCGTCGGGGGTGTCGACCGTCAGCAGACGGCAGCCGACGACACGCTGCGGCGCACCGCACTCGTCGACATTGATATGCGCCGTCTCGGCACATACCACCGCTTCGTGGGAGCGGCACATGGCATCGATATTCAACACATTGGCTCCAGTGCCGTTGAAGACAAAATAGACCTTGGCCTGCGGGCCGAAGTGTTCGCGGAACAGTGCCTCGGTGCGGGTGCACCATTCGTCGTCGCCGTAGGCCAACGCATGTTCCACATTGGCATCGACGATGGCTTTCAATATCTCGGGGCTGATGCCCGAATGATTATCCGATCCGAATCCTCGTTTCATTTGTCCATGGTATAAAGGAACTCTTCATTATCCCTGGTGTTGGCCATGGTTTTCTTGAGGAATTCCATGGCTTCCAGCGGAGTAAGGTCGGTCAGGTGGTTGCGCAGCACCAGGGTGCGGCTCAGCACGTCGGGCTTCACCAAGAGGTCGTCGCGACGGGTGGAAGAAGCGGTGAGGTCGATGGCGGGGAAGACACGCTTGTTGGACAGTTTGCGGTCGAGCTGCAACTCCATGTTGCCCGTACCCTTGAACTCCTCGAAAATAACGTCGTCCATCTTGCTGCCGGTCTCGGTGAGGGCGGTGGCAATGATGGTCAGGGAACCACCGTTTTCAATCTTGCGGGCGGCACCGAAGAAACGTTTGGGCTTCTGGAGGGCATTGGCCTCGACGCCGCCGGAGAGCACCTTGCCGCTGGCGGGCTGCACCGTGTTGTAGGCACGTGCCAGACGGGTGATGGAGTCGAGCACGATGACCACATCGTGGCCACACTCGGTGAGGCGCTTGGCCTTCTCCAGCACAATGTTGGCAATGCGCACATGGCGGTCGGCGGGTTCGTCGAATGTGGAGGCGATGACCTCGGCCTTGACGGAACGCTGCATGTCGGTGACCTCTTCGGGACGCTCGTCGATAAGAAGCACCATGAGGTACACCTCGGGGTGGTTGTAGGCGATGGCGTTGGCCACCTCCTTCAGCAGGGTCGTCTTACCCGTTTTGGGCTGGGCGACAATCAGACCACGCTGGCCCTTTCCGATGGGAGTGAAAAGGTCGATGATGCGCGTGGACATGGTCTCCTGCGGATGGCCGGTCAGTTTGAACTTCTGGTTGGGGAAGAGAGGCGTCATGGATTCGAATGGAATACGGTCGCGCACACGATCGGGGGAAAGACCATTGATTTCCAAAACCTTCACGATGGGGAAAAACTTGTCGCCCTCGCGCGGGGGACGGACCATGCCACGCACGGTATCGCCGGTCTTCAAACCGTAGTTGCGAATCTGGGCCGGAGAAACATAGATGTCGTCCGGGGAGGAGAGGTAGTTGTAGTCGCTCGAACGGAGGAATCCATATCCGTCGGGAACCATCTCCAGCACGCCTTCGGCCTGGATGACACCCTCGCGCTCAAACCTGTATTCCTTTTTTTCTTGTTTCTTTTCCGGAGTCTCCTCAGGCTGGGGTTTGCTCTCCGCCGGTTCCTTGCTCTTCTTGGGTTCCGGCTGGGGCTCGGCCTTTTCGACGGTGCTTGCTTCCGTCTCCGTCTGGGCTTCGGGCTGGGCGGCGGGCTGGGGCTGGGCATTCTTCTTCGGACGGCCGCGTTTCTTCTTGGCAGGCTGCTGCGCCTGAGGGGCAGGAGCCTCTGCCTCGGCCGTGGGGGCGCTCTCGGCGGCAACTGCGGGAGCTTCCGGGGCAGCCGGCGCCACCGGGGCAGTCTGAGTCTCGGCTACCTCCTCCCGGTTGGAGGAGCGGAAGAGCGGGCGGCCCATGGGGCTTAGCACCTCGGGCACTTCGGGCACCTCGGGCATCTCCAGCGACGAGAGCTGGAGGTTGAATTCGGGCACCTCGTTCACATCAGCATTCGCCTTCGCAGGCTGTTTTTTGGCGACAGCCTCCGGACGTTTGCGGCTATTGTGGAGCTCCGGATTCTTCATGGTCGACTCGGCAAGCAGCTTGGGCTTCATGTGCTGGCGCTTGCGCGGCTGGTCCCCGTCGGACTGGTGGCCGGCCTGGTCCTGCTTGTCGGGGTTGGAGGCCTGGTGGTCGAGAATTTTGTAGATTAGTTCTTGCGCATCGAGGCGCGTAGCTTTGGCAATGCCCATACCCTTGGCTATCTCGATAAGCTCAATCTGGGCCTTGGCAGTTAGTTCACTCTTACTGTACATGTTTATCAGTTATTCCATTTCCTAATCTTAGGATTATTTGCAAATCGACATATATCATTCTGATTTTCAAAACAACTCATAGAAAAACACCCTCACTGCCCATCTGTTTTGACGCTGCAAAAATAAATCTTTTTTTCCAATTTGGAGAAAAAAAATACAAAAAAAACAATCTTTTTTTCCACAGATGGAAAAAAATGCGTACTTTTGCAGTCGGTTAGCCACCTCGTCCAACGAGGCGACAACCGACACAAAAAGGTTGATAACAAATATTATATACAATAATTATTAATACACAACAGTATGAACATTCCTGCAAATCTGAAGTACACCCAGGATGACGAATGGGTGCGTATCGAAGGCGAATTTGCTTTCGTTGGTATCACCGACTATGCTCAGCACGAGCTGGGCGACATCGTCTTTGTCGACGTCACCTGCGAAGGCGACACCGTCGAGGCTGGCGAGCCCTTCGGCTCCGTCGAGGCCGTGAAGACCGTGGCCGACCTCCTCATGCCCGTCAAAGGCGAAGTGGTCGAATTCAACACCGCCCTCGAGGATGCCTC
>Ga0326511_10002131_pt1 | contig 16246 bp, 18 predicted proteins | sample 0_2496_0518_D_FD_203701 | JGI IMG/M metagenome (GOLD analysis project Ga0326511, IMG submission 203701) | Bovine rumen microbial communities from UC Davis, California, United States - 0_2496_0518 | ecosystem: Host-associated > Mammals > Digestive system > Stomach > Rumen | place: USA...
ACCTAAAATACCTTCTGTACCTTTAAATAGTTTATATAAATCCCATAGTCCTTTTGCAATTTTGAAGGCAGCCCATAATGCAACTAGTTCTTTCCAATGGTCTAGTATCCATCCAAATACTTTTTCAAGACCTTCTGCCCATTCAGTTAATCTCTTTTGCCATTCTGGTGAAATAAGTTGGTCTTCTGTTAGTCCTTTATCAAACATTGTATTAAGAGTATCTGGATTTTCATTACTAGCATGTAATTCATCAAAGCTAGCTGTTAATTGTCCAACACCTTTTTTAAGTTGTTCTAATTGCCAAGCAGATTTATCAAATAAATCTACACCAGCCCATCTCTTTGTGAATACATTTAAAGCAGCAAAGAATTTTAATGCTAGATTAGCACATTTTTCCAATAATGGAGCAATAGCTGTTACTAAATTATATTTAATTACTTCAAATGTATTTGCTAATGCCTTATTATCAAATCTGTTTATCCAAGCATCCCAAGCTCTTCTAAAATTTGTAAGTGGGTTTATGAAACTAGCAATTTGAGAACGAATATTTACACCAATTCTTTTTATAATTTTTCCAGGGAATGTTTTTAGCCAACCACCAAATCCTTTTAACTTATCTTTAAGCTTGTCAATTTGTGCATTATATTTTGATAATTCTTTTGACATAAATTCTCCAGCCATTGGATTTCCTTGAAGGTCTGCATTTATTTCCTGGTATCTAGCTAGTAATATACCTAGTTCTTCTTCCTGCTTTTGTAGTAATTGTAAGTTCTTTTGATGTTCTTTTTGTTGCTGTGTAAGTTCCTTATCGGCTTCTTTCAATTTGGCTTTTACATCTTGTAATGATTTTTCATTTTCTTTTAAGTCCGTTGTTTTTTGAACAGCCTCTGCAAGTCTTTCTTCCAATTTTGCTCTTTCTTCTTGTAAAGCACGATAATTTTGTTCTAAGGCAGTTTTCAAGTCTGTTGTATATGTATTTTTATCTACATCTGCAGCAGCTTTCTTTTGGGTTTCGTGTGTTTTTGTAACAGCCACATCATACTTTTCACGAATTTGTGCTTCAGGCATATCACGAACACCTTTTGCAATAGCACCCCTTTGTCTCCACATACCTTGTGCCTGTTTTAATCTACTTTGGTCTAAATCCAAATTAAATTGTGCTGAATACTTTTGATTACTTAATTGTAATAATGATTGGTGAAGTTTATCTACTTCGGCTTGTAATTCTGGTATTTCTTCATTTTTTAGCTTATCTATAAATTCAGGTTCGTCTTCCTGTTCTAGTGAAAATTGTGCGTCTTCTAAGTCTTGCATAGCTTGTCTATATGCTTTTTCTGTTTTTTGAAATTCTTTTTCTGCTTGTTCTAATTCTGCCTTATGAGTTTCTCTTGTTTCTCTAATATCTTTTAATAGCATATCATAGTATTTTCTACTATCATTGTTATTGGCAGCATGCTTAATAGCCATATACATTGCTTCACGGTTTTTAGATTTTACATCTTCCGTAGATTTTCTAGCCATTTCAGTAGAGTTTGTATCATCTGTAAATCTTCCTGTTTCTAATTTTTCATTTACCTTTTCCATTTTCTTACGAACATCATTTATGCTTTTTTCCAAAAATTGTTCGCTTATAGATGGTTTTAAGTCTATTTTATTATTTGACAATTTATCAAATTCAGCTTTTAATTCTTCTACCTTGGCTTTTTGCTCTTCCAATGCTTTTCCTGATGCTTCTGCCAAAGCTTTCATATTGTCAATTCCAAAAGCATTAGAAGGGTCCATTAATGCATCAACTTGTGCATTTATTTTTCTTAATTCTGTTACAGCTGTTCTTTGAATTTGTCCGTATACATCCTTTATTCCACGTAAAGCTCTTTTGTCCTTAAACCAATTAAAGGGATTTAATTTGGATGTTTGCATTTTCATATAGGTATTCATAGAGTTAAGTTCTCTTTGCATTTCTTTGCTCAACCTATTATGTTTGTCAAACGTCCATCTTAAATCCCTAGTTTCAGGTATTTGGTTTAGAGCCCTTTTAAACTGATTTATTTTTTTATCATTTTGTGGGTCTGTTAGGACGGACAACCTTGCGACAAACTCATTCTCGCTAACACTTCCTTGTTCTTCGTCGTCCATTTTTACCTCCTTTCTCAAGTCATAGGACGATATGCCTTGTTTATTCGTGTTTCCATATCTTTCCTAATATCTGCTTGTAAATCTGGCGGTAAGTCCTTTATTTTAACACCTTTCTTTTTCTCAAATAGCTCAGGCATTGCTACTTCAGGTTTTCCTGGAAATTCTTTTGCTTGTGCTGCACGAGACATTGTACCATGCCTCCAAATTTCATAAGCTAATCCTTCTCTACGATATTTGAGTATGAACAATATTTCTTTTAAAGAATACTCATATAAATCCTTTAAATCATACCCTAGTCTTACCATTTCACTATAAGTATCGTGTACTAAATGAAATCCAGCTCTAGGGTCATATTCATACCCATTTAGTCGTTTTTTACTTCTTCAGCACTAGTATCCTTTTCGTTTAAATCCTTTCCTCTTAAAATTCCGGATTTTACAGCTAGTTCTTGTAGCAAATCATTACCCAATTCTATAAGGGTGTATTTTTCCAATAGTATATCCATTAGTGCATTTCTATCTTCTATAACTGTTTTATCTAAAAGACTTTCCCAAAATATGGTTTGCATAGATGTAAAAGATAAGTCCTGAAATATCTCAAATATGTTCTTTCCATATATTTTTTCTAATGCAACAATAGCTTGTGATTTTAGCTTAAATTTTAATACCACATCACGAATTTCTACAATTAGTTCATTATCCATAATAAAATTCCTCCTTTAAAATAATACCTATTGGTCTAAAACCCGGGAGAAAACGGGGAAACCTCCAATAGTTGGTGTACAGCCGGTTTATTGCTATTCCTAAGAACCTGATGGTGTAGGAATAGAAACTTTAATTTTAGATTTTAAACTATGGAAAATAGTAAATTTCTCAATAGCTGATTGTTCATCAGCATTATATTGAATTTTAGTAATTGCGTCATAGTATAATCTAACTCCTGATGCCTTGTCAACAACCCATCTAGCTATAGTTTTATCTTTAACTAAGTTATTGATTAAATATAGATTATGATTAGCTGCTGTGTTTACTGTGAAGTCCATAACATTTATTTCATAGCTTAATACATTTGAAGGTTGTAAACCTAATACGTTTGTTTCATACTCTGTATTATCAAGAGTAGTACTATCAATAGTATTTGGTTCACCACCAAAGTCAGGTGTAGAAGCTAATCCATAAACTCTAGTCATACCAGTAATTTCTCCTTGAGAGTCTACTGGAATAGTCCAGCTATCAATAGGGTCTAATGGCTTTTGCTCTGTTCCAGTAATAAAATATAAAGCTGTACCAAGTGTAGCAACTTGTACTTTTGCATCTGGGTCCATACCGATACCTCCTTCTTAAAATTATCATATTTTTAGATATGATATTATATTCATTAAATTTTAAAATCTCCCTGTTTCTAACGTCGTTACTCCAGTTTTCATTATTTTAATAAACCGTCAAGATAATCATATCTTACTGTACCAACAATAATAACTTTTCGAGCTTTTGTATCAAGAGTAGATATATCATTAGTAGTACAAATAAATCTTAATTTTTCCAAATTATGAACTATGGCATCTGTGAACTCATCCATTTTAGAAAGAGAACCACCTTTTGTAGATAAATAGCCTGTAAAGCGTATAGTCTGCGTCATATTGGAATAATCAATATTAGCTTTTATACCTCTTTGTTCTATCTTCCACCCAAGATAGTATTTACCTTCTTCAATTAAATCCATTCCAACAATTTCACCACTGTCTAAATCTGGTATAGAACTAAGCTTTTCTTGTATTAGTCTACGTGTATGATTTATCACTTAAATTCCTCCTTCCACGCACTTCTTAAGTATAGCTCATAAGTTTTTATTTGGTCTCGCATATCTTTACGAAATCTTACCATTTTTGGTTTACTTTTTCTCTTACGAGTTAACCAACTAGCTAAAGTAGGATTTGTAAAATTATCTTCATGTTCGTTATCAGGTTGTAGATTTTTATGTGGCTCATTTTTAAGATATAACCTAACAGTTTTACCAGAAGGTGTATCTTCTTTATCTATTGTAAAGCTTTGTTGTAATCCACCATATCTATATGGTAAATCATATCGTAAGCCATCAGCCATATCTGCAAAATCGTCCACAATACTTTCTACACTTTTAACTCCATTATGATAATTATTTTCAAATTCTTTTAGCCTTGCCCAAAAAGTAGTATTCCATTTAGAATTTTTGCGAGTTTGGTACAAGTTACCAGAACCCATTTGACCGGGTCTACTAGTTCCCATAATTACCTCCAAGTCATATCAATATATCTAGGAGTAACTCGTAATATATTGTAATTATTTCCATTATATGTAATAATGTAATCACTTATATTACCTGCTTTATTGGCGACTTTTGGGAGTAAAAAATCTTCCAATTCATTTCTAATGGTTGCTACTCTATGAACCTTATCTACATCAGCTCCATAAGTTGCAACCGCTACATCGTCGTCCAAATATTGGATTAAAGCCTGGTAGGTAACGCCTTCATCGAGTTGTTCTGCACGTTCCCCATCAGGCAATGTAACCTTTTCCAATTTATGCAACGTTACTTCTTCTAATCTAGTAAGTTTCATATTACAAACCTCTTTCCGTGAGTTATAACAGTATCACGGAGGTAATCATGCCAATCTATAAAGTGAAGTTCTTGTCCTAATTCTTGCTGTCTAGTTTGACCTTCTATGCCACGATTTTCGTAAGCGATTATAGATGCCTTGAATATACAAGACTTTAAATCACGAAAATCCATAGTGGTTTCAAGCATCCTATTAGCAATTTGAAAAGCTTCATCTCTTACGGTTTCAACAATATTTTGTAAAGCTTTGTCGTCTCCAGCTTTGAAGATTGGACCAAGTTCTACTTTTACTCTTTCTACCATATCTTCAGTGAGCTTTTCCATAGGTGTTTTTTCTTCATCTTCATCAGGTCCCATAATTTACCTCCTTTCTACCAATTTTATTGAGCAATGTTATAAGCGATTGCAGCAGTTCTATTATTTAAAATAAATACATCAGAGTATTCTTTTTCATAATAGATGTAATCACCTTTAGTTCCAGCTGCTGGAGCTTCAACACCAACAAATGAATATTTTGATGGAGTTAAAATTGCAGATGGGTGAACTAAGAACATATTAACTTGTTTAGCACCATCAGCTACACTATAACCAACGGCATTGAAATCGTATGCAGTTTTCATTAAAACTGATGGAACAGTATTTAATTCGACTTCATCTAATCTATCAACCATTCTGTTTATTGTGTTTGGTCCAGCTTGAACATCTCTACGTAAACCAATTTGAGATGCATTTTTTAATAGTGTTTTAACGGCTGGAGTAACATATAGTATTCTTCCTGCGAAAGGAACTAATGCTTCGTCCATAGCTTCCATCATAGCGTCGAATACGTTTAATACATTATCAACTGTTAAAGCTGTTGTATTAGGTGTACCACCTTGTGCTGTCCAATCTGCAAATATTTTTGAGATTGTGTAAGCATCTTTTTCAGGGAATTTTTGAGTTTCATTGAAAACCTTTGTAGCATTTTGAATTGTCAATACCATATTAGTATCGTCAACATCTGCTGGGTCTAATGAAGTACTCCATTCTCTATAAAATTGCATTGTTTTGTCTTCGTATGTATCATCTACATTTCTTTGGAAGACACCGTCAATAGCATCACGGTTAACATTCTTTCTACCAGTTACACTAATAGATGGAATGTGAATAGTTTTGGCATTTAAGAAAGTATAAATTGAGTTATTAGCTACATTATATAATGCACCAAAGTTTAGTACATTTGGATATGCTTGTGCTAATGCTCTTTCATACTTCTCAGCATAATTAACAGCTGCCATAACAAATCCCTCCTTATAAAAATATTTTAAGCCCGTAGTATACGGGTGGGTATACTACATAACTTTTTCAAATTATATAGAAATATTACCCATCCCATTTACTACGGACTTATGAAAGTGAGTGTTTATTTATATTTCCCTATACATAACACCGTGTCCCCAGGACATATCTATTTCTAATTATAATTATATAATAAGTAAATAGGTATGTCAATAGAGAAAGTTGACTTTTTATAAATTATTTTATTTTATTTTACTTTCCATATATCCCATAGTTCTCTATCTCTACAATCAAATGTATCATAAAGAATTATGAAAGTAAGCAAATTTGTTAGCTATTATTTATTACTTACATTTATTTTATTTACTCTTAAGTTGATTTTATCCAATCAAAGCTTGAAACATTGTGCATATAAGTTATATCTACGTTAGAAACTGGTTCATCAGACTCATATAAATATTTAGATTTATTTTGAGGTGGTATAGTTATATCATAATCTTCCTCACCTTCATACCATACATGTAACGAATCAGTAGAAGATAGATTACGTATTATAAGTATAATATCATTATCTTTACTGTATACATCAACCATTGGTAAATACCCATCTGTTGATTTACCACTACCATCCATAGTAAATGTTTTTTCATAGCTATAATCCCCAGCATTAATTGAAGGTAGATTTCCTTCATTGGTTTCAATATTCGGGTTTACAAATTCAGTATACACAGTACTCCAATTTTGACCATAACCTGAACTAGCTATTTTACTACAATAAATATCACCAGATGAATTATCTATAGTTTTTGTAAAATCTACCCTAAAGTCTACTAAATAATAATCATTTGAACTTGTATCTATAACGGTACTAGTAAAAACCGAATCGTTAGTGAATTTATGACCATAATACATCACACTCTGACCACTAAACTCAAATTCAGGTAAACTAAATCCAGTAAAAATACGGAATGTACCATCAGTATTCATTATAGACATTGCAGAATAAGGTTCAATAACGTTAATAATTTTTTGTAAAGATGGTAAATAAATATACTTTGGAGCAGAATAGGATATAATATTATCTAATATTGATACACCCGTAGAAGTAAGTGTAGTGCCATTTAAAGTGTAAACTGTTTTATCTACTAAAGCGTAACAAGTATCATCATTACCTAATAATTTTTTACTAGTATTACCAGAAGAAGCAATTATAGACACAGCATCTGTACTTTTGTTTATACAAAATAAAGTAGTATAACTATTCAAGCCAAGACTAAAGTACACATAATTGTTATCCTCACATAAGTCAATATATTCTTCATTATTTGATACAGTTATAGTAGTTAATAACGTTAAAGTTGTACCTGAGATTTTATATACTTTAAATGATGTTGCACTAATCTGTAAGCACAAATAACCTTTATTATTCTTATAGTATATACCAAAGTATTTACTAGAAGAAGTAATATTATTAGGTGATAATAAGTTAACGTATGTGATTTGAGTATCTGTGACGGTGAAAATATAAATCTCGGATGCCACATAAGGTTGGTATCTCATAAATGTATTATCATACATTGTATGTCTTAAAGATGATGGCTGACAATAATAATGGCCACCTAGCTCTTTTAAAGAAATTGTTTGCTTATATAATAATTTATCGCTTAAATCACAAACATAAAATATCATAGAATTATTACCACGATGAGTATAAACCTTATACGATTTTAGTAATATCACATCTTCGATTTTATCTTCAAATTGAGTAGAAGACAATGGAGTAATTTTTATTTCAGCTATTGGTGCGTTATTTATAGTGTAATCTTCAGCTGACTTTACAAATACATTCTTATTCTGTATACCTGAAGTAGACATTAATTTAACAGATGTTAATATAGAATTTGTTGTATCAATATTGACAACAGTCATATCGTTATAAATCGAACCATCTCCAATTACAATACCATTTTCTCCATATCCAATCTTATTAGGCAGTAATTGACTAGGAGAAGACAAAGTTAGCTGAGTTGGAGCAATCTCATAATCAGAGTGGTACATATAAAATCCACCAAAATATCTTCCACTACCTGTTTGCAAAAAATTTCCACAAACATCAGCCCATTGCCACATACGAGGAGTAATAGGATTTTCAAATGTAATATTTTCTGTACCACCATCCGTTCTAGTATATGTTAATCCATCAGATGACTCATAGTATAGTGAAACATTATCACCAGCCATCCAGTTGTCTATGCTAAAACTAGCATAACTATTAGTAACTTGTCCGTCAATCATTCCACCATCATAATTTCCACTACAGCGTCCAGTTGAGGAAGAAGATAATACAACAGTAGAAGGAAATGTAAAGCCACTAATCTCAGACTGTCCATCCCAATTTGAAATATCATTTCTGTATACAACAGCTAAATCTCCCTCACTAGGATTTGGGTCTGCTTGCATAGCTTGTTCAGTTTCAAATAGTTTTACATCTCCTGAACCGCTTGTAGGTACATTTACACTAATTACTACTTGGTCCATAGCATCAAAGCCTGTATCAGGTAATTGTGTATAGTTACCATTAGTTGTTATACTAATGGATTTTGTTTGATAATTTCCTCCGGTTTCTATCTCACCAATTTTAGTATCAAATTGAGAAGCGGGGATAGGAGTATTATCCCCTAGCTTCTGTTTGATAGCTGTGGCAACATCATTAAGGAAATTAGTTAAATTATTCACTCTAGCCATTTGTTACCTCCTCTGTATTATTAGATAATACAATATTTGCATATTCACTAGTTTTAATATAGCCAGAATACATATAACCTCCGTTTGTAAATGTAATCATACCTATATCATTAGTTGTAGGCAAAGATTCAGCTTTCATTGGTACAAAATCTTTGCAAATATAAATGTTAGTATTATATGTATTTCTATAACCTACATAATTAGTAAGTCTATTAACATTACAGTAACCATAAGTGTCATTCATAAGTGCAAATAATGTAGAATATATTTTAAGTACCCCATCTTTACATACATACAAAATATGGTTTTTATTACTAAATGTGATATAATTTTGATAATCTGTAAATTCTATAATCGTAGTAGAATAATCACAGTATTGTAAAGATGATAATGGCAAATTATTATCTATTACATTTATATTTCCATCAAATCTTATAGTATTTGTACCATTATTTCCATATAAATATGTACCATCGGATAATAATACGCTCTTTAATGATAATGATGTTACATCAACAGATGTTACATTTGTACCTGTAATTTTAATAATTTTTGTTAATAATTCACTATTTCTAAGCATAAAGTAATATGAACCATCTAATTCTACACCACTAAATACACCAGAACTTCCAGCATAACCACCAGTAATCTCTACACTAGTATTTATTCTAGTTGATAAATCATCGTTTAAATTTATTATGCCAACAGCTGATGTATATTGACTATTTTCACCATATAACAATGGCCCATTAAACCATGTAAAATGTGTCATATAGCTAGTATTTAATTTAGCATTACCTAATGAAACATTATTTATAGCCGTACCATCAGTTTTATCAAATTTATAAAATATATGTCTAGCCGTAGAATTATCATACGCAGCAATATATACATAAATATAATCATTTCTAACTAATATTACAAATTTATTTATTACATTATCATTAGTATAAACTACAGTGTCAGATAACACTGTACAATTATTATCATAAATCACTTTATGTAATTCACGATTACTACCAGTATTATTTACTCTAACATTATAAAAGCCTATATAATGTCCATTAGTTAATTGTATAATTTCCCTAGGGTTCATAGTGTCTACATTTATTACAGATTTCATTTTTGGCATAATGTGTGTATAATCTGTATCTGTAATAGTATAAAATTCAAAAGCAGTACCTGTACGATTTATAATTTTAGTAAATAGAGATGTATCTACATTTATTCTATTTAACATTGATGGATAATCTAAATTGTCATAAATGCTACCATCACCTTCAACTATACCATTAGCACCATAACCAGATTTTCCAGGTAATAATTGATTTGCTTCTTTTAAATTTAATTGAGATGGAGCTGGTAAATAATAATTTTTATAGAAAATATATCTCGCATTACCAACAGTAATATTTGTAACTAAACTAGAATTAGTAGCTGTAATATCAAAATGTGGAACTTGCCAATAACCATTTGAGCCTGGACGAATTATTATATTAGATGTTATTTCTTTTCCATATATTAACGTAGTATCGTTCATCTTACATATAGGTTCTGTACATATAGTTAATTCATTTATATTTTGTGTTTGTCTGCTAACTAATGGTTCAGCTTGTGTGAAATCATAAGTATCCATAAAAACCGGATATCTACTAGCAGATGAACTAGCTTGATACCATACACCTACATAAAATTTATTTGTAGCCTCATTATAATATTCATAAATATAGCCATCATAAGTATCTTTTTGAAATACAATACATTTATCCACAATATAATATTCTTCTGTATCGTTCAAATGATATTCTGTAGGTAACAATATTAAATTACCATCTAATTTACCAATGGTTCTTCCAGACATTTCATTTATAGCTTGATATGTCGTTATATCAGGAATTTTAAATGGTATAGTGGTATATTGTTTAGTACTAGTATCTAAACCATTGTATATTTCAGTATAATTTGTATCTTCTATTACTTCATTTCTATATAATCCACCAAAATATTTTATATTAGCTTGTATAAAATAGCCTATAGCATCATTCCAAGTTTCATAATTTTCTCTTTGCATATCTGTATCGAAATTTAAGCTACTTACATCTGTGGTTCTAGTATAGTTTTTACCATCACTAGATGTATACATAATAGTTTGATAACTTGAACTACCATAATACATTATTCTACAACTACTACTAGATAATTCAACTTGTAAATCTAACATATAACTAGTATCAACCGGTCTAAAATAAGCTCGTACGTTAGATGATATTGTATTTGGTAATGTTACAGATGCAGGTAATACACACGAACTAAATACCGTATCTTCTTGTATATTATTTAATTCTGTTCTGTATACACAAGCCATATCACCTTCATGCATGTCAGTATCTGCTTGCATAGCTTGTTCTGTTTCAAATAATTTAGCTATACTACCACTAGGGTCATAAGTACCTATTATTTTTTGACCATTAACATAAGCTATTTTATTCTTGAAAATATCACCCATAGTAGCTGTACCATCACGCGAACCATAAATTAGCCCAGTATCTATCAATTCTGGAACAGCTTTAATATCCGGATTTGTACCAGATGTAACTGTATAAGATGTAACAGCAGTATCACTACTAGATACAAATTTAGCTATACTAGGACTTTGTAAAGATGTATTATATGTTGTAGCAGTACCAAATTTACTAACAAATAAAGCCCAAGGAATATAATCCATTTTTGTACTAGAAATCCATTGATAATTATTACCACCATTATAATTCTGTCCACTTACAGACAAATTAGCTTTTAATTCGTATGTAAAAGTAGATAAGTCAATAAGCATGTGCTTTATAATAATACTATTACCACTAGTTAAACCACCAGAACCAATATATGCATAACCATCACGAATAATTAAATTAGGTAAGCCACTATAAACAGTACCATTATATGTTCTTTCCAATGTATATGCATGTATTGTATTATTAGTATCTGGTATAAATAATATTCCTGCCGATAAGAAACTCCATCCAGTACTAGGACCTTTTAGCCAGTCAGTATCAATAAGAATGTTTAAAATGTTGGTTTTAAATGCATCAGCATCTAGCATAGGTATATGTTTAGCATTATCATAATGATATACTACAGTGTTATTTGTATTATTTATATCACAGTCAGTATATTTAGGGAACATTAACACGTTTCTATTAGTTTCTTGATAATATCCAACTAATTTATCATTATTATTGTATACAATAGCTTTATCATTAACAGATAATTCAGCTTGTTCTAATTCTTCTACTGATGTAAACTCTTGTATACCTCCACTACTTGGTACATTTATTGTTAACTCAATACTAGAAAATCCATCATACCCTGTTTCTGGACTTAATACTATATGCGTATTATCTGTAAATTCATAAGATTTACTCTGTAATTGTTTAACTGGAACTTGAACTGTTATAGCTACACTAGACAAAGCATCATATCCAGAGTCTGGTATAATTGTTTGTGAACCATTACTTTGAATAGTAATAGACTTAGCTTGATACGTACCACCGGTTTCAATTTCTCCAATTTTTGTATCAAATTGGCTAGCTGGAATTGGTGTTTCTGTTCCTAATTTAGCTTTTATTGCTGTTGCCACATCTGTTAAGAAATTAGTTAAATTATTTGTTCTTGCCATCAATAACTACCTCCTAGCACATTCGTAATATTTGTAGCTATACTATCATCTACATATTTTTTAGTAGCTGGACTTCCAGGATATTGTGGTTCATAAGGTGTAGAATAATTTTTACCAGTACCTAAAACATTTATATTTGATAATGTATCACCGCCAGTATATATACCAACAATAATGTCATCACTATTAACACTAAATGATACAGTTCTATAAGTATAATGTACATTATCAAATGTATTTCCTGTAGTAATATCAGCTTTAAAAATAGAAGAAATAGTTGATGTTTTTAAATTAGCTCCTTTAGGGATTTTGAAAATTGCATTGTTAGATATAGAAATTACAATAATATCTGTAACTTTACTAGCTTGATAAATCTTATTCCATAATTCTACATCTTCAGCTGTTTTATTACCACTCCAATAATATACTTGTTGTTTAACATTTGCAAATAATGCATCAGCATAAGCTTTTGCTTGATTTAACGCAGCAGCAATAGCAGTATTCATCTGTTCTGTAGTAGAATACTTAGAAATATCAAACTCCACCATACCTATTGGGTCCCATTTAGTACCAGTCCAATGATATTCTTTCAAAGTATCACCATCAGTTAGCAAATAAATTTTATTTACATTACCACTAGCTGGTAGTTCTTCTACTACAATAAATAAGTCTGTATCTATCATACCACTAAGTATCTCAGCTAATGTAGAATACGTACCATCTGGATTTAGCCATTTATTTGGTAAAGCTTGTTTATTTTCATATTCTATTACAGCGTTAGTAACTGGATTACCAGCTAAATCAGTAATTGTATTGTTTTCATTTACCATTTTATTCGGTAAACTCTTTTTTAAGTCATATTCTGTGGCCATAAATCTCTCCTTTCTTTTATTGCCTAATAATATAGACGAATGAGTTTAAGAAACGTAGTCTGAATGTTTCTCCTCATTCGTCCTCTCAATTTTGACAATAATATATTCTAATAGTATTTTATAATATAAAGTTTACATTGTCAATTAGTATGCTCTAACTAATGAACAATATTTTAAGCAAACCCATCCACTAGGTGTTCTTGCCCAATTGCCAGAAATCTCATAAGTGTCAAACCTTGTACTATTTCTGTATGTTTTAATTATTGCATTATTAGTGCCTGGACCTTTACGAACATTTAAGCCTGATGGAGTATTTACTACATATAAACCAAGTCTATATGTTTGAACATATCCACCAGATGAACTACCTGGATTTTTATTTGTATAATCTAATGAAATCCAACCAACTCCAGATTTTAATTTACCCCAAAGAGTAGCACCTGGACCATTACTTTCTTTGACTATTGTATATGTACCGTGGTCTGTAATTTTACCTGCTATACCAAAGTTTGTTCCTGGTCCTTTTCTAATGCGTAAACAATCTGTAGTAACTTTAACAGTATAATTAGTATCAATATTTCCAGGTAATGGTTCTGGGACAGGTTCTCCATCTAATTTAGCATTTACAACTCTAACTAGTTCTTCAAATCTTCCTTGTAAATATGGACCAGGACAATCTGTATTAGCAAACATGTTATGTCTTGTTAATGAACCACTAGGTTTTCCATTATAAACTAATCTAAAATTATGTCTACGACAAACATCCACAGCTAATTTAACTAAAGCATTCCAAGATGCATCACTTATTGTCCAATTAGGAGCTCCTCCATTATTTGAAACCTCAACTGTGATAGCTTGAAAATCATTACTTCTACTAGAAGATGTCCAAGCTCTATAATTTTCATCAACACATCCAACTATTTCACCATCATAACCTATACAATAATTTGCCGATGCATTTCTTGATGGATTTCTAAATATTCTAGCACATTGAGCCCCGGTTAATTTACCAGACATGTGGTGTGGAGTAAATTTACATATTTTATAACCCCCACGATTATGTGTATAATTAGAACTATCAGCTCTAACGACTTCGGAAATAAGATTACTGAACCCCATTATCAACATCTCCTTCCTCATTACCATTAGATAATTCTTTTTGCATTTCAGGAGTTAATTCAACATAGTCTTCCTCTTCCATATTATTTTCCTCCCTTCAACAAATCTTTTCCTACTTCATATATACCTACTGAGGTACCTAAAAGTACGAAAATATTAAGTATACCAGATACTATACCGGCAAAATCAAATTGTCCAACATAGACAATTCTAAGTACACCAACTATTATAGAAAAGATTAACGCTAACCATTTAGTGTCAATTTTGTCTGGTAAATACTTTTTGAAAATTTGTGTAAGTAATGTAATAATAAGTGAGCATCCAGCCATAGTGCTTAAAATTTCAATAGAAATAAACTCATTCATACTTTACTCCTTTCTTTTCTCCAAATCTTCTCCTTTTATGCTAACAGATAATCCTTCTGGTCCTGTACAACCATAAACATCATCACCAAAAAGTCTCATAATAGTAAGGTCAAAACCTTCTGGTATAATAGTAGTACCTAAATCTACCTCTTTATTTGTACGAACTTGTTCACCCATTCCAAATTTGGCAGGTTTAACAGTTGTACCCATAGGTGTATGTACTATTTCCATAGGTTCAATATCTACTTCTCCAGCCATAGGGTCCTTTTCATAGTCTGTCATATCTGGTAGTTCTTCCATTATTGGGTCATTAACTTTAGCTTCAAATTTGTCTTTTCCCATAATTGGTATACCTCCTTTCTTAAATTTTGTCTACATCTTTAGGCTGCATAGTAAAGCAATGTGTTAAGCATTCAATTATTAGCATACCATCTACTCTGACAGATAATACTCTATAATTGTATCCTCTTAAGCCAGCATGTATTCTTCTTCCAAGTAAGTCAAATTTTACATCTGGCTTAATTTTTACATTGTCTCCAGGTTTGAACTCAGGAATTTCAGGTTCTTTATTAGATAAATTATTCATTTCTTTTTCCTCGTTCTTTCCTTGTTCAACCTCGTTCTCCTGGTTATCTTCAGGTTTTAATATTTCTTCTAAAACTTTTTCTTGAACTTCAGGTCTCTCTTGTGATAGTGTCTCGTTAGGTAATGTATTAGCTCTTCTTCTGCCCATATTGTCTATCCTCCCTTCCAATTACTTTCTTTCTCCTAAGGGACCTACAAGAATAACATCTTTTTGGTAGGTGATACCCTTTTTCATTGTACCAAGCTTGTTCTTTATCTTCAATTACGAAAAAGTCTCCGCATTCAAGACATTTTTGTTTAATAACTGACATTATACTTATCCTTTCTATTTCATATATAGTGCATTTTTAGTAGTTATAACAGTTCCATTTTTTGTTACTACCATTCTAGCATTTGCTGCTATACCGTATGCACCTGGATGGTCATGTCCAACAACATTACATTTAACATAATTTGAACTATTTGAATAGTCGTTCCAATCTATATCTACATAAAGGTCATTTTTTGAACGAAGATTTGTTTCAGCAAAAGCCTCATCTAATTGTGATGTAGTAAATAGTTCACTTAACTGAATTTTGCTTGCATCTTGACCTGTAGCATATAAAATGTCTTGTGATAATTCTTGTAGTCTTTTTGACCCTTCACTAGTTGGTGTTTCTTTATTAACTCTATCTAGTTCTCTGTATGTTTCAACTTTATACTTAATGTCCGAAAATTCTTCCGGTGTATACATTTCATTGAATTTTATTTGGTCAATTTTACTTAGCTTATCAGTATCCAAATTTTGCTTATCCAAATATGTTTGTATTTTTAAATTTTTTGATAAGTCAAACATATCTTACCTCCTATTTCTTTTGAGGCTTTATTGATTGGTA
>Ga0326511_10002132_pt1 | contig 16241 bp, 13 predicted proteins | sample 0_2496_0518_D_FD_203701 | JGI IMG/M metagenome (GOLD analysis project Ga0326511, IMG submission 203701) | Bovine rumen microbial communities from UC Davis, California, United States - 0_2496_0518 | ecosystem: Host-associated > Mammals > Digestive system > Stomach > Rumen | place: USA...
GTCCTTGGCCACCTCTACGAATCAATTCTCGATGGAAGCATTTAAATCGAATCCATTAGTAGCTATTCAACATGATGGTGATTTATCAAAAATAGAAGATAATTCTAAACTAAATAGCATCATTGCTCATGAGGAAATGACAATTAATGAGAAACACAAATCACTATATGTTGTCAGACTAAATTCATTTTTGTTTATGGCAACTAATAAACCCGTCAAAATAACAGATGCCAAATCAGGATTGATTCGACGTTTGATAGATGTTAATCCAAGTGGAAAACTAATACAATACGACCGATATAACGAACTAATGAGCAAAATGGATTTTGAGATAGGTGCTATCGCAAAGCATTGTCTTGATGTCTACGAGCATTTGGGAAAGCATTTCTATGATAATTATAGATCTTCAGAGATGCAGTATAAGACAGATGTGTTCTTTAACTTCATAGACGATAAATATTTTATATTTTCAGAACAAGATGGTATTAGTTTGAAGCAAGCGTATTCGATGTATCGTGAGTATTGTCAAGAAACATCGCTGTCATATACAATGCCGATGTATTTGTTCCGTGAAGAGTTGAAGAACTACTTTGAAGAATTTCATAATCGTTCTATGATAGATGGCAAAAGAGTTAGGAGCTATTACTCTGGGTTCAAAAAAGATAAGTTCGATATGTATGAGGACTCGGTTGATTTTGGTGCATTAGAAAGTAGAAAAGAGGCGAACGATGAACAACTACACTCTAATGATGAACGATCTAATATCGACACTGACCTACGGATATCGTCAACTTCAAAAGGACGAGAGAAAGTACGTGGAACTGATACGGTTGTGGAAGATAAAAAATCTAATTCCAGAGTTGTACTTGATAGCACGTCGTCGATATTTGATGAAGTATGTGCCGATTGTTTAGCACAATATGCTACTTCTGATGGTAAGCCCATTAAAAAATGGGTTAATGTAAAGACTCGATTGAGAGATATTGATACTAGTAAACTTCATTATGTCAAACTTCCTGAGAATCACATTGTTATCGATTTTGATTTGAAAGATTCAAATGGAAACAAATCAGCAGAGAAAAACTTAGAGGCAGCATCAAAGTTTCCAAGCACTTATGCAGAGTTTAGTAAAAGCGGTGCTGGAATACATTTGCATTATATTTATGATGGCGATTCTGTAAATCTAAGCCGATTGTATGCTGATGGTATAGAGATAAAGGTATTTAGTGGAAATAGCTCTCTTCGCAGACAGCTGACTAAATGTAACAATTTGGATATTTCTCATATTAGCGGAGGACTTCCTTTAAAGGAGAAAAAAGTGATTAGTACTAAAAGTATAAAAAACGAAAGGAGTCTTCGAAATCTAATTAAACGGAATCTTAGAAAAGAGATACATCCGGCAACTAAGCCAAGTATCGATTTTATATATAAGATTCTTGATGATGCGTATAATTCGGGCATGCGATATGATGTCAGTGATATGGAAGGCACCATATTGGCGTTTGCTGTGAATTCTACGAATCAAGCTCCCTATTGTATAAAAACTGTAGAACAAATGAGATTTAAATCTAAGGATTTCGATGACGAAGTATCGAGTTCTATACCGGATGATAAGAATAAAGATTGTATAGACAATAGCCCGTTGGTATTTTATGATATTGAGGTTTTCCCAAATTTGCTCTTGGTGAACTATAAAGCAGCGGGTGAAGGAAAACCAATGCATCGATTGGTGAATCCTACTCCTCAAGAAATAGAACCATTGCTTAGTATGAAGTTGGTTGGGTATAACAATCGACGTTATGATAATCACATTATTTATGGTAGATATTTAGGAAAGAATAATAAGCAGATTTACGAAATGTCGAAGGCTATTATTTCTGGAACAAAAGAAGAACAACGTAATGCTATGTATGGAGAAGCCTACAACATTTCATATACTGATATTTATGACTTCGCTTCTGCTGGTAATAAAATGAGTCTGAAAAAGGCCGAAATAGAAATGGGAATTCATCATCAAGAATTAGGAAAGAATTGGGATGAGCCAGTTCCTGAAGATGAATGGATTGAAGTATCCGAATATTGTGATAACGATGTGTATGCTACAGAAGCTCGATTCAATTGGTTGAAGGGTGATTGGACAGCTCGACAGATTCTAGCTGATTTGGCAGGCATGTCAGTAAATGATACCACCAATGCTCTAACCACACGATTTATATTTGGTAACAATCGATCTCCTCAAAACGAGTTCAACTATAGAAATCTTGGAGAACCGATACAATTGAATGAACTCGATGATAAGACTGTAGAGTTTCTTAAAGAAGCCTGTCCAGATATGATGGCTACAGTACATCCAGTTCGGGATGATTTTACGGATGAAGAACTAAATGATATTCGTCCCAGTGTATTGCCGTATTTTCCTGGCTACAAATTTGAGTACAAAGAAAAAACTGTAGCTGGACGAACAATTCGTCAAGGGGTGTCTACTTACCGTGGCGAAGAAATTGGAGAAGGTGGTTATGTCTACTCGGAACCGGGAATTTATACCGACGTTGCTTTGTTGGATATTACTTCCATGCATCCTCATAGTACGATTGCTGAATGCCTATTTGGACCCCGATATACAAGAGCATTTAGGGAGATTGTCAATAGCCGTGTTACCATTAAACATCAGGATTGGGAACGTATTAATGGTATGTTGGATGGCAAACTCTCTAAGTATGTTGATAGAGTTTTGTCAGGAGAAATGACATCTGACGAGTTAGCTCTAGCTATGAAGACCGCCATCAATTCTGTATATGGATTGACATCGGCTAAATTTCCGAACGCATTTAAAGACCCTCGAAATATTGATAACATTGTTGCTAAACGCGGTGCGTTATTTATGGTAGATTTGAAGCATGCTGTTCAGGAAAGAGGATTTACAGTAGCTCATATCAAAACTGATTCTATCAAAATACCAAATGCTACACCGAGCATAATTCAGTTTGTAATGGATTTTGGTAAGAAATATGGATATAATTTCGAACACGAAGCTACCTATGATAGAATGTGTTTGGTTAACAAAGCAGTTTATATTGCTAGGTATAAGACAGGTAAGAAGGCCGGTAAGTGGACTGCTACTGGAACGCAGTTCCAACAACCGTATGTTTTCAAAACATTGTTTAGTCATGAGCCTATAACATTCGACGATATGTGCGAAACTAAGAATGTTAAAACGGCTATGTATCTTGATATGAATGAAGGATATCCCCTTCATCCATATAGTGAAGAAGAGTATAACGAAGAGATAGAAAGGATTGTAAATGTAACTTTAAATAAGAAAAGTAAGATGATTCAAAATGACAAAGCTAAATACGATAAACTAAAAGAGGAGATATATTCCGATGTAATCGAAAAGTATAAAGGACCTAAAATAGGTGATTTGGTTGATTCGCATAACTACGTGTTTATAGGACGCGCTGGACAATTCTGTCCTATAATCAAGGATGCTGGCGGAGGAATCCTAGTAAGAGAACAAGATGGTAAATATGTTTCTGTTACTGATTCTTCTGACTATCGTTGGCTCGAATCTGAAATGGTTCGCAGTCTTCATATGGAAGACGCCATTGATATTAATTTCTACAGGAACAAAGTAGATGAAGCTATAGCAGCAATATCTGAGTATGGCGATTTCGAATGGTTTGTTAGTAACGATGAAGACCCATCTAAAATAGAGGTGCCTTGACTGCCAAAATGTCAAGACGAATTGATTGAAGATTGTTCTAACTGTTTATATTTTAATGAGGGTGTTTGTCGTATGGGGTTCGACATATCGTATCGAATTCCTAAGTAAAAACAATTGAAAGGATATTAAAATGAGTGACTATCAGGATCGCAACATCAAGAACGAGACCTTTAAGGGTATTCCTGGAGATCAGATTACGTGGCGTAATATGCAAGGAATGAGTAACGGTACGTATGCCCGACCGGGCAATCGTTATTTTGCAATCAAGCTTGACGATGATTTGGCAAATGATTTGGAGGAGAAGGGTTGGCCTATCATTTGGCGAAACATCAATCGGGATGAGGATGGCCCCGAGGAGATGCAAGCGTATCTTAAGGTCTTTATCAAGTTTGGTGTTCCTCGTTATCCTGTTGATATTTACCTGATCAATTCCAATATGCAGTCTAAGGTAGCATTGACTGAAGATGACATCGATAAGCTTGGATTGGATTCTAAGCCTATCGAGTTTATTGATATTGTGATTCGTCCTTACTATTGGACTTATGGAGATAAGAAGGGAGTGAAGGCTCAGCTTCAGGCTATGAACATGCTTCTTTCTCAGAATGGTCTTGATGACGATTATGAGATTGTGTATAACAATTAGTGTTTTATATTTGAAAGGCAGTTATTATGCCTATCGAGTTAGATGATGAACAGATAGCTGCCATAGATAAACTCCAGACCGGCTCCATTCTTTTGGGTGGGGTCGGTTCTGGTAAATCTAGAACAGCATTAGCTTATTACTATATAAAAGTTTTAAATGGAAAATTGCGCATCAACGGCAATGGCAGAACGGTAGTTCCAAAAAACCATGTTCCACTTTATATAATTACAACTGCTAAGAATAGAAACGATGGAACTTGGGAAAAAGAGGCAATAAATTTTTATAAAGTAAAACCTCATGTAGATTCTTGGAATAACATATCAAAATACAGTAATATTAAGAACGCCTTTTTTATTTTTGACGAACAGCGAGTAGTAGGTAAAGGTTCGTGGTCTAAAAATTTCATAAAGATAGCTAGAAATAATGATTGGATTTTGTTAAGTGCAACTCCAGGCGATGTTTGGCTTGATTATGCATCTATTTTTATAGCTAATGGTTTTTATAGAAATATGACAGACTTCTATAGACAACATGTAGTATTCAATAGATTTACGAAATATCCTCAAGTCGATAGATATGTGAATGTCGATATTTTAGAACGTCATAGAAAATCAATATTGGTAAGCTTAGTGGTAGAACGTCATACCTTGAGACACCATATTGATGTTCCTGTGTTCTACAATGAAGAAATGGTTAATAAAATAGAACACGATCGATGGAATGTATTTCAAAATGTACCATTAAAGAATGCTAGCGAATATTGTTCAACATTACAAAAAGTGATAAATTCTGATAGAAGCAGATTGCAAGCATTAAGCAAATTAATAAATAAAAACAATAAGGTAATAATATTTTATAATTATAATTATGAATTAGATTTAATTATAGAAACCATAGAAAAACATCATGCCGATGTGCCTTATGCCCAATGGAATGGTCATGCGCACGAATCGATTCCTAGGGCTTCAAAATGGATATACTTGGTTCAGTATACTGCTGGAGCCGAAGCATGGAATTGCATAGAGACCAACGTTGTGATTTTTTATTCACAGAATTATTCTTATAAGATAATGGAACAAGCTTCTGGAAGAATAGATAGACGTAACACTCCTTACAAAGATTTATATTATTATCATTTAATTTCTAAATCCAAAATCGATAAATCTATAAGAAGAGCACTGAAAAACAAAAAACGTTTTAATGAAAAAGCTTATTATGAGAGTTTATATTCTTAAAATCGTTCCATTTTTACACACCGTTTAATAGATAGAGTATGAATATTGCTTTAAGTTTCAATTGTAGTTAACTAGACCTACTCTTAAAGCGTATTCATGCTTTATTTTTTTAAGGAGTATTATGCCTACACCAGAAGGAAAATTCAAAAAAGAACTAAAGCGTGATTTAGAGTTAATGTTTCCAGGTTGCATAATAACACAGCTGGATCCAAATGATATACAAGGTATACCTGATTTACTAATTTTATGGAATGATAAATGGGCGACTCTTGAATGCAAGAAATCTTCCACCGCTAGTCATCGTCCGAATCAAGATTATTATGTTCGGTTGATGAATGATATGTCATATTCTAATTTTATATTTCCAGAAAACAAAGAGGTGATACTTAATGAACTTCAACAGGCATTTCGAACTTGAGGGCAAACATGCATTTCTTAGTGCGAGTAAGTATCACTGGCTTAACTATGATGAGCAGAGATTAGTTGATGTTTTTAATAACATGAAAGCTAAAACTAGAGGTACTGAATTACATCAATTTGCATGCGATGCTATAAAGCATGGCATATACCTTCAAAATACAGATGAGACTCTAGGATTATATGTTAACGATTGCATAGATGATGGCCTAAGTCCCGAAGTAGTGTTATATTATTCTCCTTATGCTTTTGGGACCGCTGACGGTATTTCGTTCGATGGTCGTTTGTTAAGAATTTATGATTTGAAAACGGGTAAGACTACTGCTTCTATGAAGCAATTAAAAATATATGCTGCTTTATTTTGTCTGGAATACAATGTAAATCCGAACGAGATTTCTATTCATTTACGAATATATCAAAATGGCGAGGCTTTAATTTACGAACCAGAATCTGACGAAATATGGGACGTAATGGATAGAATTATAGCGTTCGATCACATTCTAAGAAATGTGGAAATGGAAGGATGATTATGTTTGTAGTTTCAGATAGTGATTACTTAATGCATATAGGTAGATCTAAAAATGACGGTGCTCCTATTGGATCCGGAAGATATCCGTTGGGCTCTGGAGAAAATCCTTATCAAGATTATAGAGACTTTCAAAATAGAGTAAAACAGTTGAGAAAGCAAGGATTGACGAAAAAAGAAATTGCCCAATACGTAGGTATTGTGGATAGCAAAGGTGAAGGCAATCTTAGAGAATTTGATAAAGTAGTTACCTTAGCTAAAGAAACTGTTAGTAGACAGAACTATTTAACAGCTAAAAGGTTGATAGAAGATGAGCAATGGTCGATTCCTAAAGTTGCTGAAAAGTTGGATGTTTCTACCGGAACGGTTCGAAGACTATTGCAACAAGACAACGAACGTAAACTAAATTCTATAAATGATACTGCCGATTTATTAAAAAGCAGCCTTCAAAAACAGGGCGGCTATATAGATTTAGGTCCGGGTTCAGAGTTGTATGTAGGTGTGAGTAGATCTAAATTCAATGCGGCTGTCAAACAATTGGAAATGGATGGATATAGCATTGTAAAAGTTCCTATTAAGCAGCAATTCGGACAAGGAAATACTACTATGATGGTTCTTTGTCCGGAAGGAACCACCAAAAAAGAAGTTTACGATAATGCTGAACAAATACGACCTCCGGTGGATATCAAAATAACTCCTGATGGAGAGAAAAAGACACTTAGGCCAATTCAAAATGTGGACTCTAAAAGGATACAAGTCAACTATGCAGAGACTGGTGGTATTGAAAAAGATGGTGTGATCGAACTTCGAAGAGGAGTCGAAGACTTAAGCCTTGGTAAATCAAAATACGCGCAAGTTAGAATTGGCGTAGACGGAACACATTACCTAAAAGGAATGGCTGTTTATGCAGATGATTTGCCTGACGGTATTGATATTCGTTTCAATACAAACAAACATGAAGGCACACCTTTAATAGCATCAGAGCCTGGCGGAAAAGAAGTGCTGAAGCCTATGAAATCGCCAGATAATAAATTGAATCCTTTTGGAGCGGCAATACGACCAGGCCTTCAAAATGGAGCAATTAACATCGTCAATGAAGAAGGTCATTGGGATCAGTGGTCAAAAAGTCTATCGTCACAATTCCTATCGAAACAGGATCCTGCTCTTGCCAGCAGACAGCTCAAAATGGCAGCTGACATATCAAGGGCTGATCTGGATGAGATAAAATCTTTGACCAATCCCACTGTGAAAAGATTCTTGCTTTCAAAATTCGCGGATAGTTGCGATTCAGATGCAGTGCATCTTAAAGCGGCAGCGCTACCAAGACAAGAATCTAAAGTAATTTTGCCATTACCATCACTGAAAGATACTGAAGTTTATGCTCCAACGTACGATAATGGAGAAACATTAGCTCTTGTAAGACACCCCCATGCCGGTATTTTTGAGATACCCATTCTAAAAGTAAATAATAAAAATCAAGAAGGAAAGAAAATAATTGGCGCAGCTAGGGACGCTATCGGAATAAATTCTAAAGTAGCTGGTATATTATCTGGTGCAGATTTCGATGGCGATACTGTAATTGCTATACCTTTGAAAAGTGCTAAAATTAATAGTTTAGGACCGCGTGTATTAGACTCGAACCCAGAATTAAAGAAAACTCTAGGTACATTGAGAACATTCGATCCTAAAGAAAAGTTTCCTGGAGACGGATTGCCACCCAGTAGAATCATGAGTAAAAAAGCTACTGGTCGAAACATGGGTATGATAACTAATTTGATTTCGGATATGTCTATCAAACGAGCTAATCCAGCAGATATGACCAAAGCGGTTAAATATTCCATGGTGGTTATTGATGCAGCCAAACATAAGCTTGACTGGAAACGTGCTTATGACGTTTTTGGCATAGACGAATTAAAGAAACGTTATCAAGGCGAAAAAGGTGGCGCAGGAACTATAATCTCTAGAGCTAAGAATCAAACTCATCCATTAGCTACTAAAGAAATATTAAGCACTAAAAATATGACACCCGATGAATTAAAACGGTATAACAATGGTGAGAGAATATTTCGTCAGACTGGTGAATTGAAGTGGAATGGCAAACCTGTAACACAAAAGTCCAATCAAATGAGAGATACTGATGATCCATACAAGTTAACATCTGGAGGATCTAAGAAAAATCCGGGAACTTTAATAGAGAAATATTATGCCGATTATGCAAGTAAGATGAAAGCTCTGGCAAACGAAGCCAGAAAAGAATTGCGATCAACCCCAAGAGCTGAGTGGAATAGATCCATGGCAAAGGTATATGAGGATGAGGTTGAGTCTTTGAAGGCTAGTTTGGTAACTGCCGAAATGAATAAACCTAAAGAACGTAAGGCACAAGCGTTGGCAAACTCAACGGTGAATGCCGAATTGGCATCCCATCCTGAGTATGACAAAGATGACATAAAGAAAGCACGATCCAGAGCTATGGAATATGCTAGAGCAGTTACAGGGGCTAAAAAGATTAACATTAAAATAGATGACAAAGAATGGGAAGCTATTCAAGCAGGCGCTATATCCGATAGTAGTTTGGAGAAGATTTTGGCAAACACAGACATCGACGTGTTGCGAGAGAAAGCTTTGCCTAAAACTTCTAAACAAGGTTTGTCAACTACAAAACGACAACGAGCAGAATCATATCTTGATCGAGGATATAGTTTGTCAGAAGTAGCACATATGCTTGGCGTTTCTGTGGGAACGTTAAAGTATGCATTGTATGGTTAGGAGGTGTTCTAGCATATGATAGTAAATTCAGACGATTACAATGAGTTATTTCATGAAGAACCTGAAAACGATAATAATATTGGCACACCTGTATATAAGCTGACGACTATCGACAATCCTTTTCATCCAGTTGATCAGTTCGATGATTGGCTGCGATATGATGAAGATCATGGTTATTACACGCTTAATTACTTAGCACGTATAGCTGGAACATCCGTGCATCTTACAGAAGCTGAAAACCAACGTATTGAGAACGATGCTATCAATGACATATGCAGGCTCGATTTGTTAGGCATCTATAAACGAATAAAAATTAATTAGCTAATTGTCTATAATAATATTGTCATACCGAAACACGCATATAAAGGTTGTTTAGTTGATGGCTATATGCATAAAAGTGGATAGTGTATTCCGTATCAGTTAAGCAACCTTTATGTGCGTGTCCCGTATCGATAAAACTATAGGCCTTATTATTCATACAGCATTATACAATTCTTTAATAACAATAAATGTTTAATCATAGATTATTGTCATACCATGTGGCTATTATTTGTAACCGATTGTAATGTGAGACTGTTGACCGTTTGTCATACCTTATACCAGTACTCTATTCCAGAAGCATACGATAATAAGTATACGTTTACGGTATTACCAAATGCATAGGCTAAACAGATAGTTTTGTCATACCTTTCGTGCGACTAACACATCGAGGCGAGCTATCAAGCATACGTTTTAGCTTAACTAGATAGCCATACGTAGCAAGTTAAAAGGTATTACCATATCCATAGCAATAACACGTATACCATTCGACCAAGAGAATTTATTAAGTTTAACAGACAATCGTCGTATTAGTATGTAATATTATTGTCATACCGTTCGATCCCATGGCTATTACCGATCGATACGTATCTAATCGCATACCGATCAATAGCTAAGCCATCGACCATCGATGACTCGACCTCCTCCATCGCTATCGATCTGAACGAACTGAATAAAAATATTAAAAAATATTAAAAAAACATTAAAAAATGATGAAAAATGATGAAAAAGGATGTATATGGCAGTGCATAAGTGCCAAAATAAGTACAAAAATACTATAAAATGTGTAAGCAAAGCCTTTTGCAGGGGGAGGATACCCCCGATTTTCGAAAAATTCGATTTTCATCGCCGGCCTCTTTCAAAATGCCCCGGGGGAGATTTTCAAAATCGATTTTTGGCCCAAATCGAATAGATTAAATGAGGATGACTACAATTGTGTAAGCTTTTTTCGATGCCCTACGCATACTCCTTTCGTTGCGCAATATATGCTAGTTTTAAGGTGGCCAAAACTAGCATAAAACTGTAGTCATTCTCATTAAGTCTATTCGATAATTCATACAAACTAATAATAATTATAAGTTAAACACGATCAAACATGCCCTATAGGAGGTGTGATATGGCCTCTAGACGTCCTCCGGCGGAATCCCCAGAAGCAAGAGAGAACCAATTAATAGCAGCAGCTGTAAATTTAGCAGAAAAACAATTACTAGACGGCACTGCATCTCCTTCTGTGATAACTCATTATCTGAAATTAGCTTCTGGAAGAGAACGATTGGAACGTGAAAAGCTGGAACGAGAGAATGAGGTGCTTCGTGCTAAAGCGGAAGCCTATGAATCCAATCGTAGAACCGAAGAATTATACACTAAAGCTATCGAGGCAATGCGAAGTTATAGTGGGTATAATTCTGAAGAAGATGTAGATGTATTGTGAGTACCTTATGCGTATTAGAAGATATTCAGAGTTAATACAACTACCTACGATTCAAGAACGATATGAATACTTGAAGCTATCCGATACTGTCGGACGAGTAACTTTTGGATACGATCGAGTTTTCAATCAACATTTTTATTCATCAGATATTTGGAAAAAAGCTCGCAGAGAAATAATAATTCGCGATAATGCGTGCGATTTAGGAGTACCAGGATTCGAGATAGACAATCATATAACTATACATCATATGAATCCGATAACCAGAGACGATGTTAAGAATGAAAATTGGGAATATTTATTAGATCCCGAATATTTAATATGCACATCGTATCTTACTCATAAAGCTATACACTACGGAGATTCTAATTTATTACCGAAATTACCAATTGAACGAAAGCCTGGAGATACGTGTCCGTGGAGGTGATATTTTATGGACGATAGTATATTGATTAGTATAAAAGATGCAGTTAGTGTTCCAGTTGATGAAACTGAGTTTGACGGAGAATTACTGATGCATATAAATTCTGCATTTTTTATTCTCAATCAACTTGGCGTAGGTCCGGAAAAACCATTTATCGTTGATAGTGACTCTCAAACATGGACTGATTTCATGGACACTATGGATGAGCTTTCATTGGTAAAAACTTATATACAACTTAAAGTTCGTGTATTATTTGATCCGCCGACTTCATCTCAACTTATGACATCGATTAATGAACAGATTAAAGAATACGAATGGCGTTTAAACATTGATCAAGATAAGTACAAGATAGATGAAGGAGACGCTAATGGATGATAACGATTACTTAGCACATATAGGACGATCCTTTAAAGATGGTGCCCCAGTGGGTTCTGGACGCTATCGATTAGGATCAGGAAAAGTTCCGTTTCAACATACGAGAAATGCGAAAACGAAACAAGTACTATCAGAAGCAAAAGATAAACCCGCCAATCAATTAAAAAGTAATGCAACTGCCGTGAAAGATTTTATTCGAAAGACAGTTCGTCCTAACGAGAAAGATATCGATGAAAAAATTCAAAAAGAAAAGGACCGAATCGCATTAGAGGAAAAGAAACAAGAACTTAAAAAACTAAAAAAGACAAAAGGCGGTAGTTCGGCAACTAAATATTCTAATTCCATAGACAATATTACTGATAAAGCAAACGAACTAAGTGATAATATAGATTCTACTAATAAAAAAGTTCAAGGATTTATGAACAAATATTCAAACATGTCAAACGCCGACTTACAAAATCAATTAAATAGGCTCAAAAGTGAAATGCAGCTGCAAGAAGCTGAGCGCGATGCTGAAAAATCGCCTAATCGAAGATTTGTGGAAGGTATACTAAAATCCGCACTCAAACAAGGTGTGACACAGGGTGTGTCTCAGGGATTATCTAAAGCTATAAGTGACGAAGTAGGAAGACGAACTAGCAATGTAATTAATCCTGATAAAAGAGAGGCCAATAAGAAGGAAAAAGAAGCTAAAGCTTCTGAAGCAAAAGAAGAAGCGAAGCGTAAATTCCAAGAGGCTAAAGTAGATAAGTTAATAAAGAAAAATCAAAAAGCTCGTGCTAGAGACCAAAAGAGAGCTCTGAAATCGCAAGCAAGATGGGATTCGTGGTATAGAGCTCAATCGTTTGCTTCATCTGTGAGTACTTCTAATCCCACCATGTCTGAAGCATAATCACGAATGTTAAATGGGTGATAGAATGCTTTCTAATACTGCAACTCCACGTTATTACGGGGAATTTCGCGACGCGGTACTTCGTGGTGATATTTTAGTAAATGAAGAAATTTCTATGGAGATGAATCGAATAGATGCACTCATAGAAAATCCTGGTGTGTACTATGATCCTAATGCTATAGAAGGATTTATTAAATTTTGCGAAAATGAGTTGACCTTAACCGATGGCTCTGACCTGAATCTTCTCGACACATTTAAACTATGGGCTGAGCAAGTATTTGGATGGTGGTATTTCGTAGAACGTAGTATTTACCAGCCAAATGAAAACGGTCATGGTGGACGTTATGTAAGAAAGATAATAAAGAAGCGTTTGACAAATAAGCAATATCTCATAGTATCGCGTGGCGCTGCCAAATCAATGTATGCATCATGTATACAGAATTATTATTTGAATGTTGATACTGATACTACTCATCAGATAACTACTGCTCCAACCATGAAGCAAGCTGATGAGGTGCTATCTCCGATAAGAACTTCAATTACTAGATCTAGAGGTCCGTTGTTCAAGTTTTTAACGGAAGGCTCTATTCAAAATACAACAGGCAGTAAAGCTAATCGACAAAAGTTAGCTTCTACTAAAAAAGGGATTGAGAACTTTTTAACTGGGTCTTTGTTGGAAATAAGACCGATGTCAATCAACAAACTTCAAGGATTAAAATCTAAAATTAATACAGTTGACGAATGGTTATCTGGAGATACTCGTGAGGATGTTATAGGAGCTCTTGAACAGGGAGCTTCAAAATTAGATGACTATTTAATAATAGCAACTAGTTCGGAAGGAACTGTTCGCAATGGTGCTGGTGACAGCATTAAAATGGAGCTCATGAAAATACTAAAAGGTGAATACGAGAATCCTCATGTATCAATATTTTATTATAGATTAGATGATATTTCAGAAGTCAATGATCCGGAAACTTGGGTAAAGGCCCAGCCTAATATAGGCTTAACGGTTAGTTACGAAACATATCAGTTGGACGTAGAACGAGCTGAGAAGAATCCATCAGTACGTAATGATATTCTAGCTAAACGTTTCGGAATACCGATGGAGGGTTATACATATTTCTTTAGATACGAAGAAACCCTTCCGCATCCAAAACAAGATTTTTGGGGACTTCCTTGTGCATTAGGGGCTGACCTATCTCAAGGTGATGACTTCTGTGCGTTCACATTTTTATTTCCATTGTCCAATGGGTGTTTTGGAGTAAAAACCAGATGTTACATAACGTCCAGAACATTGTTAAGACTTCCTGGAGCTATGCGAGAAAAATACAACGAATTTCTCAATGAAGGAAGCTTACAAGTGTTGGAAGGCACTGTATTGGACATGATGGAAGTATACGACGATGTAGATAACTATATAATTAAATCAGAGTATGACGTTCGATCATTCGGATATGATCCATATAATGCTAGAGAATATATAGAACGCTGGGAACGAGAGAATGGCCCATATGGATTAACAAAAGTTATTCAAGGTTCTAAAACCGAATCAGTTCCACTAGGCGAATTAAAGAAATTAGCTGAAGATCGCGTCCTGTTGTTTGACGAACAAATGATGGCTTTTACGATGGGCAATGCCATAGTTCTCGAAGATACAAATGGCAATAGAAAGTTGTTGAAGACGCGCCATGATCAAAAGATTGATGCTGTAGCAGCTCTAATGGATGCTTACGTATCATATAAAATAAGTCGCGATTTGTTTGATTAACAAGGAGGACACATGGGAACTGGTAAAGAATGGGCGAATCATAAATATATAGACAAAGTTACAACAAAAAATGGTACCACAAGGTATGTCTATGATCGACATGCTAGCGTGAGAAAACACAATGCAGAGAAAGTAAAATTGGATCAGAAACTTAGAGAAGTTAATGCTAACCTATCTTATGTGGTAGAGGACGCGTTAAATAATCCTATCGAACATATAAAATCTAATACTTTGAAAAATGATGTTGAGATCCTTAGTAAATCGGTAAGTGAACTACCAGAGCAAGCTATACGATACGGTCTAGCATATTTAGATTATAAAATACACGATAGATAAATAAGAATCGCGAGTTCATGCGAGGGGGTGAAATATGAGTTTTATGAATAGATTATCACATGCATGGAATGTGTTTAAATCTCGCGATAAAAAAGATTCTAAAATAGCAGATTTGACGTATGTTAATGAGATGACATCATCCACTAGATTGGATAGATCTCCGCTACGTTTAGGGACCGAACGATCTATATTAGCAGCTATATATAACAGGATAGCAATCGACGTATCGGCTATTGAGATTCGTCACGCTAGAACTGATCAAAATGGCAGGTTTCTTGAAGAGATTAAATCGGGTCTGAATGAATGCTTAGCGATATCAGCTAACAAAGATCAAACAGCCCGATCATTTTTTATGGATGTAGTATTATCTATGTTTGACGAAGGCTGTGTAGCAATAGTTCCTACTGATACTGATATCGATATCGTACGAACTAATTCATATGATATTTTATCTTTAAGGGTTGGAAAAATAAAGCAATGGATGCCTAACTACGTTAGGGTGGAGCTGTATAACGATAACGTGGGTAGGCGTGAAGAGGTTACTTTGCCTAAAGACAAAGTATGTATAATAGAGAACCCATTGTATCAAGTTATGAATGAGCCAAATTCTACCCTGCAAAGGCTTCGGCATAAATTAGCTTTGTTAGACGCTACGGATGATAAACAGAATTCTGATAAATTGAACATGGTTATTCAATTGCCATATCAAATAAAGTCCAAAGCACGTATGGAAGCTGCCGAAGAACGTAGAAAAGAAGTAGAACTTCAATTAACCCAGTCGAAATATGGTATAGCTTATATCGATAGTACTGAGAAAATAGTGCAATTGGGTCATCCGATTGAAAATAGGCTGATAGAACAAATCGAATATCTGACTAATCAATTGTATGCCCAATTAGGTCTGACTCCAGCAGTGTTTAACGGTACAGCCGACGAACGAGAGATGTTGAATTACAACAATAGAACTATAGAGCCTATCGTGTCAGCTATTGTCGATGAGATGCATCGAAAGTTTCTCACTAAGACAGCTAGAACTCAGGGTCAAGCTATTGTGTTCTTCAGAAATCCGTTTAGTTTGGTTACGGTTGACAATCTTGCTGAGATAGCAGATAAGTTAACCAGAAACGAAGTACTCAACAGTAATGAGATACGTGCTATACTTGGATATAAACCAGTTGATACACAACGAGCTGAGGAACTTCTTAATAAGAACATCAACCCAGTTCCTTTGGATCAGATGGATCCTAATCAAATGGATCCCAATCAAATGGATCCCAATCAAATGGATCCCAATCAAACGGATCCCAATCAAATGGATCCAAATCAAATGGATCCTAATCAAATGGATCCCAATCAAATGGATCCCAATCAAGCAAATCCTGAACAAG
>Ga0326511_10002133_pt1 | contig 16237 bp, 16 predicted proteins | sample 0_2496_0518_D_FD_203701 | JGI IMG/M metagenome (GOLD analysis project Ga0326511, IMG submission 203701) | Bovine rumen microbial communities from UC Davis, California, United States - 0_2496_0518 | ecosystem: Host-associated > Mammals > Digestive system > Stomach > Rumen | place: USA...
ACTTTGATAAACTATTACTGGAAACTAAAAAATTAGATAATAAAAAATAAGTACAATATAACTGTAATCTTGTGGGTTTAGCAATTGTATTGAGAAGAGGATAGATATTTAAAAAAGAAAAAAGATCCTTTAAGTTTACCAGAAGGATTTGAGTGGAAAATATAATAGTAACATAGGAGAAGTTTAGAATGAAAAAAATAGATGAATTGAAGTTATGGATTAAATGCAAGAAAGAAGGAAGAATAGAACAATATAAATATTCAAACAAGTGTAAAGAATCTAGAATTTCAGACATAAATAGATATAGCAATTATTTAAAAGCTGAAATGGAGAATTTTGAAATTGTAAAACGAAGTTTTCCAGAGAATTCTGATGAATATAATGATGCAAAAAATGAAGTTTCTAGATGGAAATATACATTAGAAGCTCGAAAGTTAGAACTAAAGTTTATTAGACCAAATGACAAAGATGATATAACCTATAGAAATATACAATGTGAACAATTTTCTGAAAAATTAAAAAAGATAATATCTCCAAACTTTGATTTGAGATTTCATGGAACTCCTATATATTATGCAGAAAAAATTATAAAAAGTGGACAAATTTCTTCCTCTGCAGATAGATATGATGGCTACATAAAGAGTACTGATATGAAGGGAGAAATATCAGCTTCTAGTGTAGAAACTGTTGGGAGAACTATAAACTTTTTTTCTGATATGACATCATATCAGAGCTCTATGCCAGCTGGATGTATATTTGCTATATTGCCAAAAAATAAGGAAGATGCTAATTACGGAAAGGACTTAATGCATTCAGTTGATTTTAAGAAAAATCCATCACAATTATTTGGTATATTTACAACTCCTGAAAATATCAAAAGAGTAAAAGAATGGATGAAGCAATCCGGACTAAATCATGAAATTGTATATACTTTTGAAGAATTCTTAAAAGCTGTTGAAATCAAATCAGCTATTATAGATAATCAGATTAAAAATAGTATAAAATATAATGTTGAATACAATGAAATAAAACATGAAAGTATAAAAAAATATCAAAACGAATTAGAACAAGAAAAATAAAATAGTGGAGGAAAAATGTGCAAAATCAATTTTCAAGAACAGAATTATTAATAGGAAAACAAGGAATAGAAAAACTAAATAACTCAAAAGTTGCTATATTTGGATTAGGTGGAGTAGGCTCTTATGTATTAGAAGCTTGTGCTAGAGCTGGAATAGGAAACTTTATATTAGTTGATAAAGATGAAGTTGATATAACTAATTTAAACAGACAAATTATTGCAACAAGAAAAACGATTGGAAAGCCAAAAGTAGAAGTTGCAAAAGAAAGAATTTTAGAAATAAATCCAGATGCTAATGTGGGAATTTATAAAGAGTTTTTCATGCCAGAAACCAAAGGTATATTAGATGAAAGTATTGATTATATTGTAGATGCAGTAGATACAGTAACTGCAAAAATTGAATTAGTAGTAAGAGCAAATAAATTAAATATACCAATAATATCTAGTATGGGAACAGGAAATAAATTGGATCCAACTAAATTTGAAGTAGCAGATATCTATAAGACAAGTGTATGTCCACTTGCAAAAATAATGAGAAAAGAATTAAAAATAAGAGAAATAAAAAAATTAAAGGTAGTTTATTCTAAAGAAGAACCAATAAAAAGACAAGAAAGTAATGAACTAGGAAAACAAGTGCCTGCAAGTATATCATTTGTACCATCTGTTGCTGGATTAATTATAGCTGGAGAAGTTGTTAAAGATATTTTAAAGGAGGAGTAAATTAATAAATGAAATTTATTAAAGAAGATTCAAGAATTTATAGTTTAGATAATAATAAAAAAGTCATTGCTGAAATTACTTTTTACGAATCAGAAAATGGAATATTTATTATTGACCATACTTTTGTAGATGAGTCACTTAGGGGACAAGGTATCGCAGGAAAATTAGTAGAAATGGCAGTAGAAGAAATAGAAAAAAGAGGCGGAAAAGTAGAAGCTACCTGCTCATATGCAAAAAAATGGTTAGAGAAAAATAGATAGAATAGGAGTCTATATGGAAAAAGTTCTAAAGAAGATAAATGATAAAGTAAATTTAAGTATTTTTGCAAAAGTTATTTTTATTATATTTGGTATAATGCTAGCCATACCATCTATTAATTACTATGTAGAAAAAGGTACAATATTTAAATTTGATACATATTATCAATTTTTGTTAAATAATACAGATATAAAACTACAGACAGTTTATTATTTTATTATTCTATTATTAATAACTGTGTTGTATTTTATCATCATAAAAAATAGAAAAAAAGTATTTAAAGATTTTAGAAGTATAATGATATTTGTAGTAATAATATCTTTTATTTTTGTAATAGTTATTCCATTTTTTTCTTCTGATGTTTTTTACTATTTGGGTATAGGAAGACTAGATGGAAAGTACCATCAAAACCCATATTATACTACAATTAAGGGATATGTAGACAATTCAAACAGTAATTATGAAAATGATACAGTTTTAATGCAAGGATATTACAATGACTGGGGAGATACAACTGTTGTATATGGCCCTGTTTGGACATTTGTATGTAGAATAGTAGCTCTTATTTCTTTTGGTAATATAGATATTGGATTATTTGCATTTAAGATATTAAATCTATTAATACATTTATGTAATTGTTATTTATTATATAAAATTAGTAACAAAAAAATCTTTTCATTATTATATGGGATAAATCCATTTATATTAATAGAAGCGATTGCTCATGTTCATAATGACATATTTATAATATTTTTTACACTATTAGCATTTTATTTCTTAATAAAAAAGAAAAAGCTAATATTACCAATTATATTCATTGCATTAGCAACTGCAATAAAATATTTTAGTATTTTATTATTGCCATTTATAATAATTTATTATTTTAGAAAAGAAAAACCTAAAATTAGACTTATTAAATGTGTAAAATATGGATTAATATTTGTAGCTGTTTTAATATGTTGTTATCTATTATACATTCAAGATTTTGAAGTGTTTAAAGGATTAATAACCCAAAATGAAAAAATAGCTAAAGGAATATATGTAATTTTAATTGATTATTTTAAAGATATACCAAATATAATCGAAAACACAAAAAAGGTATTATTAGGAAGCTTTGTAATTATATATTTCTTTATATGTGTTGTGATGTTAAATGAAAAAGAAATAAAATTTAGAAAAAAAATGAAAACAATGAATTTTTTAATATTAGCATTTTTATTTTTATTAATTACAAATTTCCAACCATGGTATATAATGTGGATATTCCCATTTATAATTTGGCAAAAAGCAGATATTATAAAAACAATGATAGGAATGTCGATACTTAGCCAATTAGCAAACTGTATAATTATTATGTACGAAGAAAATTGGCATTATGGAACACCTTTTATATTTACATTAATTGTTGGAACTTTAATGTATTATATAATACAAAAAAATAATAGAAGTAAAAGAATAAAACAATTATATTTTAGGAGGAAACAAATTGGATAAATTAGTATTAGTAGACGGAAATAGTATAATGAATAGAGCTTTTTATGGAATAATGGGAAGTAAAATGCTTACAACTAAAGATGGAAAATATACAAATGCAGTATATGGATTTTTAGCAATATTATTTAGATTGTTAGAAGATATAGATCCTAAATATTTAGTTGTATCGTTTGATTTAAAGAAGCCTACTGCCAGACATAAACTATATGAAGGATATAAAGCAAATAGAAAAGGAATGCCAGATGAATTAGCAGAGCAAATGCCAATTATAAAAGAAATATTAACAGCAATGAATATTGACATAGTTGAAATGGAAGGCTATGAGGCAGATGATGTACTTCGGTACATTATCTTGCTATGGAGAAAAGCAAGGTTTAGATGTTGTTATATTATCAGGAGATAGAGATACTTTTCAATTAGCTACAGATAAAGTAACAATTAGAATTCCTCATACAAAGGCAGGAAAAACAGAAACAGATGAATATAATAGAGAAAAAATAATAGAAAAGTATGGAATAGAACCAAAACAGTTAATAGATGTAAAAGGTTTGCAAGGAGATACTTCTGATAATATTCCAGGAGTGCCTGGTATAGGAGAAAAAACTGCTTTAAAATTAATTCAAGAATATGGTTCAATTGAAAATTTATATGAAAAAGTAGAGAACAATGAAGATAATTTAAAAGGAAAACAAAGAGAAAAAATTGCTGAAAATAAAGAATTAGCATTAATGTCAAAGACATTAGGAACTATTAATTTAAATGTTCCAATTACTGATAATCTAGAAGATTTTAAAGTAGAAGAATGGGACAAGCCAAAAGTATTAGAATTATTTAAAGAGTTAAATTTTAATAGATATATTGATAGATTTTCTCTAAGAGGTAGCGAAAATACAAATATAAAAAAAGAAGAAAAAGAAACATATAAAAAAGTAAATAAATCAGAAAAAGAAATAATAGAATTAATAAAAAGACAAAAAGAAATGTGTTTTTATGTAACAACTAAAAAAGATGAAAATGAAGATAAAATAATCAAAGAAAAAATAGATGGAATCAGTATATATGATGAAACAAGTAATGAAGTATCTTATATTGATATAAATGAAAATATTCAAAATTTTAAAGAAATATTTGAAGATGAAGAAATTAAAAAAATAGGTATAGAATTAAGCAAATTATATATATTATTAAATCAAGAAGAAATTACTTTAAAAGGAATAGATTATGATATAAGTATTGCAAGCTATATATTAAATCCAACAGATAATAAACTAGGTATAGACAATTTAATACAAAGATTTTTAGAAATAGATTTAATGGAGTTTGAAAATTCAAACAATTCAAATACACAAATGAATTTATTTGAAACAATGGAGTCTAATAATGAAAATGAAGCACAAAAAGAAAAATGTATGTTATATGCTTATTCAATCTCAAAAATAAAAGATATTACAAAAAAGAAATTAGAAGAAACGAATTGTTTAGATTTATTTTACAATATTGATATGCCTACAATAGAAGTTTTATCAGATATGCAAATAAACGGTATGTATGTTGATAAAGAAGAACTTAATAAATTTGGTATAGAACTAACATCAAAATTAGAAAATATAACAAAAATAATATATGAAATGGCAGGGGAAGAATTTAATATAAACTCAACAAAACAATTAGGTGAAATTCTTTTTGAAAAAATGAAATTACCCGTTATAAAGAAAACTAAAAGTGGTTATTCAACAGATGTAGATGTTCTGGAAAAATTAAAAAAAGAAGATCCTATAATTGAACAAATATTAGATTATAGACAATTAATGAAATTAAACTCAACATATGTAGAAGGCTTAAAACCATATATAAATCCTAAAACTAATAGAATACATTCATTTTTTCACCAAACAATTACTGCAACTGGAAGAATAAGTTCAACAGAACCAAATCTTCAAAATATACCTACAAGATTTGAATTAGGAAAAAGAGTAAGAAAAGTGTTTAAACCAGAAGAAGGAAAAGTTTATCTTGATGCAGATTACTCTCAAATTGAATTAAGGGTTTTAGCCTCAATATCAGAAGATGAGCATATGATAGAAGCATTTAAGAATAATCAAGATATTCATAAACAAGCAGCATCAAAAGTATTTAAAACTCCGATTGATGAGGTAACTAAAGAACAAAGAAGTAATGCAAAAGCTGTAAACTTTGGTATTGTTTATGGAATCAGTGATTTTGGATTAGGTGAACAATTAGGAATAGGAAGAAAAAAAGCAAAACAATATATAGATGAATACTTAGAACAATATGCGGGGATAAAGAAGTTCATGAATGATATTACAGAAACTGCAAAAGAACAAGGATATGTAGAAACTTTATTCCATAGAAGAAGATATATACCAGAATTAAAATCAAATAATTATATGGTAAGACAATTTGGCTCTCGTGCTGCAATGAACACGCCAATTCAAGGTACAGCAGCTGATATTATGAAAATAGCTATGATTAAAGTTTACAAAAAAATAAAAGAACAAGGCTTAAAGTCAAAAATAGTTTTACAAGTTCATGATGAAATGATGATAGAAGTACCAATAGAAGAAAAAGAAAAAGTAGAAAAAATAATGAAAGAGTCTATGGAATCTGCAGCTTCTTTAAAAGTTCCATTAATTGCTGAGATTTCTTCTGCTGATAATTGGTATGAATGTAAGTAAGAAAAGTATAGTCACACTTCAGCAAATATATTTACGTTGTCCTGCTTAACCGTGATAGTTTATAAAAATTTTTCCATTCGCCCCATTCTAATTATTTCATCAAAAGTTTTTCAAACTTTTGGAAATAATTGAGCGGTCACCCACGGACCATTGCAAAATTTTTATAAACCACCACTCGCGCGGACTTTTAAACAGAAATATTGCTGAAGCGTGACAAATATAAAAAAGGGAGAATTAAGTGAGAAACAAAGGTATTTTATGGATTATTTCAATTTTAATTATAATTGTTTTTCTAGCATTTAATAAAAATAATATACTAAAGATATTTTATCCTAAAAAATATGAAGAAATTGTTTATTTATATGCTAAAGAATACAATGTGGATGAGAATTTGATTTATGCTGTTATAAAGGCTGAAAGTAATTTTGTTGAAAATGCTGTATCTAATAAAAATGCTTTAGGCTTGATGCAGATTATGGAGGATACCGCAAAAGATATTGCTAAAAAAAATAACATCCAAGTTGATGAAAATAATGCAAGACAAGATATTTTAGATATAAATAATAATATTAATATAGGAACAAAGTATTTAGCAACTTTATTAGAAAAATATCAAAATACTGAACTTGCTCTTGCTGCTTATAATGCGGGAACAGGAAATGTAGACAATTGGATAGAAAAAAATATATTAAACAAAGATGGTAGTAATATAGAAAACATTCCATACAAAGAAACTAATAATTATGTAAGGATAATTTTACAAAATTATAAGATATATTCTGAAATTTATAAATGATGTCAATAGAGACGGGGTAATTTGACATTGACATAGCAAAAAAAATATTACAATTATATTACAAATTGTAAAAACTATTGAAATTCATGAAATAATAGTATAGAATAAAAGCAAGAAAATAAAAATATAAAAAGAGGAAAATGAAATGCAAAAGACAAAGACGGCTGAAAGCCTTATGGCTGTAACACACACACACACACACACACACACACACACAAGTAATTTAATAGAAGGAAAAAGCCAAGCATTTTTATGCTTTATTTGTGATATTTATGAGAGATAGATTAGGTTCTACCTCTCTTTTTGGTGTTTAGGAGGATTGAATAAAAATGAAAAAAGAAAATGGAATAACATTAATTGCATTAACGATAACTATAATTGTGATTTTAATATTGGCACGGAGTAACAATTACTACATTGACAGGAGATAATGGATTATTGACAAAAGCAGGAGAGGCAAAGAATGCCACTGAAATTGCAGAAGAAAAAGACATTATTTCGATATCAGCTATTCAGGCACAATCTGAAAACAAATATGGAAATCTCGAGGAAAGTAAATTTAGTGAAGCATTAAATACAAATTCAAAAACAGAGAATAAAGCAAGTATAATAGCAGAAGACATAGGAAGTTTTACAGTAAAATTTGAAAGTAATAGATATTATGAAGTAAATAAAAATGGAAATATAAGTTATATAGAAAATGCAACAGGAGAAAAAACTTTAACAATACAATGTGTAAATAGTAAAAACGAAGTCTTAGGAGAATATGAATATACTATAGTGACAGATAGATACTCAAAATTACCACCAACTATTAATAAATATGAATCATCAGAAGAAAAAATAGAAGGAGAAATAACTGAGAATAAAACAATACAAGTATTATATTATTTTATATGTAATGATGATACAACATTGGTGTTTACTGGTTTAGACAGTAGTGGAAATATAACAACAAATGAAAATGAAATAGTAAGCTACATGGTAGGAGATGGAATAGGTCAAAGAGGTGGTTGTGGACTTATTTCAAATCTAAATTGTAAAGCAATAGTTATAATACCTAGTGAATATAAAAATAAAAGTGTAACTATATTAGGGCAAAGAGCATTCCAAAGCGCTTCAAATATTATAGAGGTAAGATTAGCCAATACAATAAAAACTATACAAAGTTATGCGTTAGGATGGATGTCGTTGACTGAAATAGTATTACCAGAAAACTTGGATTCAATGACATGGGCTTTCTTTGGTAGTAACAAATTAGAAAAAGTAACATTTACAGGTATATCTGGTTATGCAAATAGTAAAAGTGGTCTAAATGCATTCGCGGGATGTAGCAACTTTAAAGAAATAGCTATAAGTAATAATGGTGAATATAAAATAATAAATAATATTTTATATACGGCTGATGAAAAAGATATATTAAAAGCCCCAAATTGTATAACAGGAGCTGTAATAATAAAAGATTCAGTAGAAAAAATTGAAAAATGGGCGTTTAATGAATGCACTATCGATAGTGTAACTTTTGGAAAAAATGTAACTAATATAGGAGATAGAGCTTTTCAAGGATGTAGCAAACTATCTACAATAATTATTGATTCACCCATTGTTGCTAAAATCACATCTGCTACTAATTTTGGATGGCTATTAAATAATAGTTCTGTAAATAATATTTATATAAAAAATAATATAACAGAAGTAGGAAGTTATATAACTGAAAATTATCAAATAGTAGAAACAGATAAAGAAGGGTATATTAAATATGTAAAAAAATAAAATTATAAAAGATGTCTTTTATAGTTATTAAAGTATATATCCTAAATAATGAACCCTAATCAATAAAAAATGTATATGCTACTGGGAATTTATTCAGCTGGGCCGGGTATTTTGACACTGAAAAAATAATCAAACATATAGTGTCAAAATGCCTCGGCCCTATTAACAGCTTTATTGACATTTGAAAAATATTATAAAAAGCTAGACAAATGACGAAAAATGAAATAAAATAATACATGAATTAAGAAAGAGGAGAAAAACAAAATGATAATTGAACTATTAATATTTACATTCATTTCATTTGCTATATTTGTATATATGTTTTTCAAAATGATAAAAAACAATGATACAAGTTATGTAGTGGTCTTAGTATTACAAGCATTTGGTATAGCTTTAAATTTTTCAGAAGCATTATTTGGATTAAAATTAAATATATTATTTTTAATAATAAAATATTTGATTGCTTTAATTTTACCAATTGGAGTAATTATATTTGAAAAAAAGAATATGCCATTATATGAGTTTATAAATCTAAAAAAAGCAAATTTATATTTAATGTTTGGAAATACTAAAAAAGCAAAAGAAGCATTAATTGCCTTATTAGATAAAAATCAAAATAGTTATAAAGCACATCTTCTTCTAGCACAGATATATGAAAAAGAAGGCGGGATGAGAAAAGCGATTGATGAATATGTACAAGCAATAGATTTAAATAAACAAGATTATAATTCTTATTATAAAGTTGCAGAATTATTAAATCAGTTAGATAAGAAGCAGGAAGCTGGAGAAATGTTATTTAGCTTATTGAATAAAAAGCCAGAAATGTATGAAGCTTCAGTTCTTTTAGGAGAAATTTTGATTGATAGTAATAATTTTAAAGAAGCGGTAAACGTTATGCAAGAAGCACTAAGATATAATCCGATGAGTTTTGACTTAAATTATAATTTAGGTATTGCATATACTATGCTAAATGATTTCCAAAACGCAAAAATATGCTATGAAAAAGCAGCTGAGATTAATTCTTTATCATATAATTCAAAATATTCTTTAGCAGAAATAGCATTGATATATAAAGATTTAGAAGAAGCAGAAAAAAGATTTTTAGAGTCAGTAGAGGAAGAAGAATTATCTGCTGATGCATATTATGAATTATCAAAAATACAATTAATTAAAGGTGAAAAAGATACAGCTATAAAATATGTTAATTTAGCTATAGATATAAATAGTAAAAAGATAGTAGGAAAAGTAAAAAAAGATCCAATTTTTATACCTATTATGGCAAGAATTTCAATACCATTTAATTTAGAGAATCAAGACGAAAAAGAGGAAAAACAGAATAATTTAAAAGAGGTAGAAATTAAAGCTAAAGAGCATTTGGAAGAAATGGCCGAGATAACAAGGAATTTAAGTTATAATGATATAAAGCTATTAAAAAAAGATTCAGGTGGAAAAAATAAAAAAATAAATGATAAAGAATTAACTGAAGAGCAACGAGAAATACAAGAATAAGACTGTTTGAAATTATTTAAACAAAGGAAGGAAGAAGAATATGTTTTTTGAAATTATAAAGGCTATTATATTTGGAATAGTAGAAGGGGTAACTGAATGGTTACCTATTAGTAGTACAGGACATTTAATATTAGTTGAGCAATTTTTAAAATTTAACGAAGTCTCTCCAGATTTCTGGAATATGTTTCAAGTAGTAATACAATTTGGAGCAATACTAGCAGTTGTTATATTATATATAAAGAAAATATGGCCATTTACAACTGATAAAGAAAAAGGAATAAAGAAAAATGGACCATTATCATATTTAAATAAAGACATAATGAATTTATGGGGGAAAATATTAGTTGCATGTATTCCAGCTGCAGTAATTGGATTATTATTTGATGAAGTATTTGAAAGATTATTTTATAATCCATTTTGTATAGCAATTGCTTTAATAGTATTTGGTGTGGCTTTTATTTTTATTGAAAACAGAAAACAAAAAAAGAAAAACAAGAAAGATACAACTGATAAAATTACATATAAAGATGCTTTGATAATTGGATGTTTCCAATTAATTGCTGCTATATTTCCAGGAACATCTAGATCAGGTGCTACAATAATTGGAAGTTTATTATTAGGACTTTCTAGGCCTAATGCTGCTGAATTCACATTTTACTTAGCAATTCCAACAATGTTTGGTGCTAGTTTATTAAAAATATTAAAATTTGGACTAAGTTTTACAGGAATGGAATTAACACTTTTACTAGTTGCAATGGCAGTATCATTTATTGTTTCTATTTTAGTAATAAAATTCTTAATGAGTTACATTAAAAAACATGATTTTAAAGCATTTGGATATTATAGAATTATATTAGGAATTATAGTATTAGCCTATTTTGTTTTATTAAATAAATAACAAATTGGAAAATATGTAGATACATAAAATATATAAAAAGAATCAATATGATTTTAAATAAGTGATAATCAGATATTTAACAGAAAATATCTGATTATTTTTGTAAATAAGACATTATGTATCACTTGCAAAATATGACAAAATATTATAAAATGTGGTTGTTAAATTTAGGAGGCGAATATGAGTACATCAATAGCGGTAAAAGAGCAAAAAAAATATATAGAAAAAGTTAGAAATAAGAATAATGGTAATTTAAAATATACTATTCTAACAATGGGATGTCAGTTAAATGAAAATGATTCTGAAAAATTATGTGGAATGCTAGAAAAGATGGGATATAGCAAGACAGAAAATCAAAGTGATGCTGATATTGCTTTATTTAATACATGTTGTGTTAGAGAAAATGCAGAAGATAAGTTATTTGGAAAGCTTGGAGAATTAAAAAGATTAAAAGAAGAAAAAGGAATAATAATTGCAATTGGTGGATGTATGATGCAAGAAAAACATATTACCGATAAAATAAAACAAAGCTATCCATTTGTAGATATTATTTTTGGAACACATACACTACATAAGTTCCCTGAGGATTTATATAAAGTGTTGGAAAATAAAGAGAAATTAGAAGATATATTAGATGTAGATGGAAAAATATATGAAGGATTACCAATAAAAAGAGATGACAATATAAAAGCATCTGTAACTATTATGAATGGATGTAATAATTTTTGTACATATTGTATAGTTCCGTATGTAAGAGGAAGAGAAAGAAGCAGAATGCCAAAAGACATAATAGAAGAAGTAAAAGATTTAGCCAAAAATGGATATAAAGAAATTACTTTATTAGGACAAAATGTAAATTCTTATTTACGTGTAGAAAGAGAAAAAGGTATTGAATTTGAACAATATGAAGGAGTAAATTCATTTGCAACACTTCTTAGAGCAATAAACAAAATAGATGGAATAGAAAGAATAAGGTTTGTTTCACCTCATCCAAAAGATTTTACAGATGATGTAATAGATGCTATAGCAGAATGTGACAAGGTTTGTAAATTAGTACATTTACCACTTCAATCAGGAAATACAAATGTACTAAAAACTATGAATAGGAAATATACTAAAGAACAATATTTAGAATTAGTAGAAAAAATGAAAGCAAAAATACCAAATTTAACTTTGTCTACTGATATAATAGTAGGTTTTGCAGGAGAAACAGATGAAGAATTTGAAGATACATTAGATGTTGTAAAAAAAGTATGCTTTGAACAAGTATATATGTTTATTTATTCTAGAAGAGTTGGAACACCAGGAGATAAAATGGAAAATCAAATACCTGAAGAAATAAAACATAAAAGATTTGATAAATTAAAAGCATTAGTAGAAAGCCAGATAAGTGAAAATAATCAAAAATATGTAGGAACTACTCAAAAAGTTTTAATTGAAGGAGAAAGCAAAAACAATAAAGAATTATTAACTGGAAGGACAGATAGTAATAAAGTCGTAATCTTTGAAGGTAACAAAGATTTAATTGGAAAAATGATTGATTTACAGATTGTTTCAGAACATTTATGGTATTTAAAAGGTAACTATAATTTAATAAATAATTAAGATTTTTCAAAATCTCAATTATTTATTAAAATTAAAGATAAAATAATAAATAAAGGAAGGATAAAATATTATGAAAACAAATGAAATTAATAATGAAAACGTAAAGGTATTAGCAAAATTAGGAGTTGATTCAAAGGATATAGCAAATATATATCTACAAATTACAGAAGAAGGGAAAGATATTTCAAAAACAGAGTTTATAGATAATTTAACAAATACAATGAAATTTTTTCAATCAAGAAATAATGAAATAAATGATGAAAATAAAGAAGCTATATATAAAGAAGATATTATAGAAATGGTAAAAAATAATAATAAATTATTAAAAAATGGTATTAAAGAAAATATTGAACCAATATGTAAAAAAATAGATAGTTATTATTTTATGAATCCAGGATATACAAATATATTTATAAAAAGAAATCCAAATATATTTAACATTGGAAGCAATAATTTAGATAAATATTCAAAATTATATTCTGAATATGCAATTAAAGTAGACAATAATATTGTAAATTTATTTGAATATGCTATAAAACAAGAGTCAAAATTATTAGAAACAGATTTTAACAAAATTTCAAATACAATTTCGCAATTAGAGAAAGATAAAAATTCAAAACTATTTACAATTGATGAAATAAGCAAACTAACTGACTAATATAAGTTGTTGATATATGAAGGAGCAATATAAATGGATATAGATAAAGAAAAATTATCACCAATGATGCAGAAATATCTAGAAACAAAAGAAGAATATGAGGATAGCATAGTATTTTATAGATTAGGTGATTTCTATGAAATGTTCTTTGATGATGCAATTACAGCATCTAGAGAACTAGAATTAACTTTAACAGGAAAAGACTGTGGATTAGAAGATAGAGCTCCAATGTGTCGGAGTTCCTCATCATTCTGCAGACATTTATGTTTCTAGATTAATTTCTAAAGGTTATAAAGTAGCAATATGTGAACAATTAGAAGATCCTAAGACTACAAAAGGGATAGTAAAAAGAGGTGTAATAAGAGTAGTAACACCTGGTACTTTAGTAGACAGCAATATGCTAGAAGAAAGAAAAAATAATTTTATAATGTCTATATTTAAAACAGGTATATACTATGGAATAAGCATTTGTGATATATCAACAGGTGAATTTTATTCAGCAGAGATAAAAGATAATTATAATTTTCCAATGCTTTTAGATGAAATTGCAAGATATAGTCCATCAGAATTAGTAATAAACTCAATGATGGCAGATTGTACAGAAGAGATTAATAAAATAAAAGAAAGATTTGAAAATGTATATATTACTAAATTTAATGATAAATTTTTTATAAAAGAATTAAATAATTTAGATTTAAGATTTACTATCGTAGATAATAATGGTAAAAAAATAGAAGATATAAAAGAAAAAGAACTAGCAATATCATCTATAAATGCTTTAATAGAATACATAGAAGAAACTCAAAAAACAAGCTTAGATCATATAAATAAAATAACAGTTTATAATATATCGAAATATATGGCTTTAGACGTAAATAGTAGAAGAAACCTAGAAATAACTGAAAAAATGAGAGATAAATCAAAAAAAGGAACACTTCTTTGGGTATTAGATAAAACTTCAACTTCAATGGGAGGAAGATTGCTTAGAAGATGGCTAAGTGACCCTTTAATAGATGTTTTAGAGATAAATAGGAGATTAGATGCTGTTAAGGAATTAAAAGATGATATTATTTTAAGAGGAGATATAATAGATAACCTAAAAAAGGTTTATGATATTGAAAGATTAGCAGGAAAAATGGCTTATGGTAATGCTAATGCACGTGATATGGTAACACTTAAAAACTCTTTAACAAAACTTCCTGAAGTAAAATCAATTTTATCTAATTGTAAATCTGAATTATTAGTAAAATTATTTGATAATTTAGATGAGCTTCAAGATATTCATGAATTAATAGAAAAATCAATTGTTGATGATCCTCCTATGACAATTAAAGATGGTGGAATTATAAAACTGGGTTATGATGAAGAAATAGATAAATTAAAAACAGCTCAAACAGAAGGAAAGAATTGGCTAGTTCAATTAGAAGCAGATGAAAAAGAAAAAACAGGAATAAAGAATTTAAAAGTTGGATTTAATAAAGTATTTGGATATTACCTAGAAGTTACTAAATCATACCTAAATCAAGTGCCAGATAGATTTATTAGAAAACAGACTTTAACAAATGCTGAAAGATATATAACAGAAGAGTTAAAGAACTTAGAGAATCAAATACTAGGTTCAGAAGAAAGAGTTGTTAATTTAGAATATAATGCTTTTGTTGAAATTAGAGTTGAAATATCAAAAAACATTACAAGACTACAACAAACAAGTGAAGTGATTTCAACATTAGATGTACTTACATCTTTTGCAAAAGTTGCAGAAGATATGAATTATTGCATGCCTGAAGTGAATTCTAAAGGAACAATTGATATAAAAAATGGAAGACATCCTGTAATAGAAAAGATACTTGGAGAAGGCAGTTTTGTTGAAAATGACACCTATTTAAACAAAGATGAAAATAGACTAGCAATAATTACAGGACCCAATATGGCAGGTAAATCTACATATATGAGACAAGTTGCTTTAATTACTCTTATGGCTCAGGTGCGGAAGTTTTGTACCAGCAGAAGAAGCAAAAATAGGAGTGGTTGATAAAATTTTTACAAGAGTTGGTGCATCAGATGACCTAAGTATGGGACAAAGTACTTTTATGGTAGAAATGATGGAAGTTGCAACTATATTAAAAGAAGCGACTAACAATAGTTTAGTAATTCTAGACGAAATAGGAAGAGGAACCTCAACTTATGATGGACTATCTATTGCTTGGGCAGTTGCTGAATATATTGCAGATAAAGAAAAATGTGGAGCTAAAACTTTATTTGCAACACATTACCATGAATTAACAGAACTAGAAAATAAATTAGATGGAATAAAAAATTATTCAATAGCTGTTAAAGAAAAAGGAGAAGATATTATTTTCTTAAGGAAAATAGTAAAAGGTGGCACTGATGAAAGTTATGGAATTCATGTTGCAAGATTAGCAGGTGTACCAAAAGTTGTAACACAAAAGGCAAATGAAATATTACGTTCTTTAGAAAGAAAAAATATTTTAACAGGTAAAAAGCAAGAAAAACAGGATAAAAAACAAGTAGAAGGTCAATTTGATTTATATAATTATAAATTAGCTGAAATAGCTCACGAAATAGATAAAATTAATCTAAATGAATTAACGCCAATTGATGCTTTAAATACATTGGTTAGAATTAAAGAAAAAATAAAATAAAAGGGGGATTTTTTTATGAGTGACAAAGAAGAAAAGAAAAGTGAAAAAGGAGTATCTAAAAGAAAAGATGAGGGGGTTAAAGAAGTAAA
>Ga0326511_10002134_pt1 | contig 16236 bp, 22 predicted proteins | sample 0_2496_0518_D_FD_203701 | JGI IMG/M metagenome (GOLD analysis project Ga0326511, IMG submission 203701) | Bovine rumen microbial communities from UC Davis, California, United States - 0_2496_0518 | ecosystem: Host-associated > Mammals > Digestive system > Stomach > Rumen | place: USA...
CTACCTCCTGATGGTCTTACATAAGAATTTGCTCTTGCAACTTCTGCATCTGCTCTATTTTTAGCTAATTGAGCATTAATATTCATTAATGTATTATTATAATTCTTTAATATCTTATCTAAGTTAGTATTAGTATCTTCTTCTTTTTGTGTTAAAGCTCTCTTTAATGCATCCATAGCACTTTGATTTTGAGTTGCCATATCACTTACATTTTGTCCTTGACTTAATAATGTTTGAAGTTGAGCCAATTGTTGTAACCCACTTCCTCCAATACCTCTAGCAGCTGCACTGATTCTATTTTGTCTATCAGCTTGTTGTACTGCTGATTCTAAAGAAGCTTGATTAGATAAATAACTTCTTTGTTGATTCTGTCTATCTAAAGCATTTTGTTCTTGAAATCTTTTTAATGATGTTAATAAATCATTTCTAGCACTATCATAAGTTTGTTTTGCAACACTTCTATCAGCAGCAGCTTGTTGTTCATAAGCATTTAACATACCACCAATATCTAAAGTATAGTATCCACCAGTTCCACCTGATCCCCCTGATCCTATTAAACTGTTAGTATAATCCGATGTATCATAAGTATTGTCATATGTATTAAGAGCACTTTGAACAGCACCTGTAGTAGCACCTGTTTTATTTTTTGAACTATTTGTACTGTATCTATCTGTTATTGCACTTGCAATTTTATAAGGTTTTGTATTTGTTACAAAAAATCCTGAAAGATCTTTTCCTACTTGTTTCCAATTAATAGCCATAAACATTCCTCCTTTATAGTATAGTTTTTCACCTTAATTGTAGCACATTTGTGTAAAAAATACAACACTAAAAAGACTAATTATTTAGTCTTTTTATCTTTCTACTAACCAAGCACACCACATTCTTCTAGGTCTGCAATCAAAAGTATCATATAGCACGCCATCAATTACTACAGTTATATGTCCTTCCATCGTAATAAGATATATTCCTTTAGGGTGTTCTTCCATAAATTCTTCTACTGTCTTAGCATAATGACAAGCCCTAATATATCTTTTATCTAAGTAACCCTCAACAAAGTTTACATCATCTAGTAGTATTCCTTGACTTTGTGCTATATCACTTAGCTCATCATAAACTTGATTCCATGTTTTACCTTCAGCTACAGCTATTGCTCGAATCACACAATCGTTGACAAAATTACCTAAAGCATTTGCATTATAGTAAGTAAACATAATTATAACTCATTTATTGTTACAATATATCTTCTAATTAAATCAACTTCTTGTGGTGACCTTGCTTCCTTTTTAAGCATAGCCATAACATTTACAATACTTTCTAAAGTATCATTTAAACTTTGCATTGAAAACTCTTTTGGAGCATATTCTTTTTGTTCATTATAAATCTTGAAATTATTATTCATTTCTTCTACATAATCTTTAGGCTGATATCTTTCTCTATCATATTCTCTAAAAGTATCTGCACCATATCTTCCATAACTTCCCATTGGAGTTGATCCATAATTATATCTATAATTCATACTACATCATACTTCTTTGTAATGATTCTTTCAATGCTTGTTTTTGCATTGGTGTTTCAGCTTCTTCATGTAATACTTTTATAAAATCTTCTAATGATTTTACCATGTAGTGAAATGATTTATCAGTTTCATCACCATGACCATAGCTTCCTCTACTAGCTTGGTATCTTCCATATTCTCCATACATTCTATCTAAGCTTTCATCTCCACGGTATCTCATGTCATAACCTCTTCTTCCATAGGCATCATTATAGTTTTCACCATAACCTCCTCTATTATAGCTTTCACCATAAGCTCCTCTACTTGGACCTCTACCATAAGCCCCATAATTCATACTCTCATCCTCCTTTGCATAATGTTTTATTTTTGCTAATTTACATAAATACTCTACATTATTTGTATTTATACCATTATTAAGTACTTCCTTTATTTGTTCATCAATTTTCTCAATTACTTCTTTCTCCATTAGTTTCACTCCTTTCACTAAGTAGTTTGATTATATGTTCATTCTGTTTAATAATCTTTTCTAAATACTTCTCATCTTGAGATTGTAACTCCTGCATTAAGTCACTATTGTTGTAGTCTTGAAATAATATTTGTAAACTTAATGCTTGTAAAACTAAACTAAGATTATCCACCATATTGTTTTTCATTATCTATTAAGCCTAGATATACTAAATGTAGCATTAGTTATAATTGCTTGTGTAGTTGATATTGGTGTTGCAGGTGTTGTTGGTGTTGGTACACTTGGTACACTTTGTACTGATATGTTAGTAGTTCCTCTAGGGCATACTCTTAACTTTTTATCAAAAGATATAGTTTCATAATCATCAGCTGCTGCTATTGTTACAGCTCTTACTGTATCAGGTATTAACACCCCATCTTGGAATAATCCTATTGCTACTACTCCAGCATCTGCTGTACTTACAGAAGCACTAAATTCCACATCATAGTATCCTGTATATCCATTCCCAAATATTTTAAAATTAGGATTGCCATTTGAATAATCTAACCATCCATTACAACTACAAGAAGCACATCTAGTTCTTATATCTGTTTCATCAAAAGTTATTGGGCTTGCATTACTTGGCAATGCAAGAGGTTCATTTAATATAGTTTCTATCATTTTATCTCTCCTTTCATAAATAAAAGAGAATAAGTCTTGCCTATTCTCTTAAAATTAGCAAGTTCTTGTATTCAAGTTAGCTGTATTCAGCTCTATGCTATTAAATAAATTGACTTGTTGTGTTAAATCCACATCCACATCCGTTGTTGTTGCAAGTGAATATAGGTGTTCTACCATATACTGGTGTACTTGGTACTGGGCAGTTGCTTAATCTGTTGTAAAGTGCATCTACTTCATCAGCAAATCCTTTTGATATAAAGGCATTTTGTGCTATTTGACTAGCTTGTAAGTCTTTCATTGATAGTTCTCTTTGAAGTTCTGCTATTTTTTCATTCTTAGCATCTATCTTGTCATTACATAATTGATCTAATATTCTTTGTGTATTAGCAGTTTGATTGATTAATACATCTTTAAGACCATCTGCTAAAGCAGCTCTGTCAGCACAGTTTTCACTTAGAATAGTACTATTTAAGTTAGCAATACCTAAACGATTTTCACAGCAGCAATCAGCAAATTGTCTGCTTAAGTCAAATGCAGTATTCATGTTTGCCATTTGTCTATTTGCAGCTGCAATTTCAGCATTGTAAGCAGTTGTATTAATAGCACTTGTTATATCATTACCTACATTACATAGCTGATTAGATAATCCATAGATACCATCTCTTGTGCCTTCTATTTGATTGCTTAGATGCAAAGTATCAAATCCTTGATTTGTGTTTTGCATAATTTCTTTTTGTCCGTTAGATAACCATGCATATCCATCATCAAATCCACGACCACCAAAGAATCCACCATTATTGTTGCCCCAACCTCCATTACCGAAGATCATTGCAAATAATAAGATAGCCCAAATTCCTTCACCACCAAAGAATCCACCATTTCCAAATCCACCATTATTTCCATAAAATACTGGATAAGCAGTAGTTCCATTTGTAGTAGCTAATTCAACTGTTGGTTGTATACTTCCGTTCATTCATTTCACCACCTTTCATTATCTATATCAAACACTATTTAGTGTTGATACCATTAAACATTCCCATCATTTGTTGCCATTGTTGTTTCTGTTGTGTATTAAAACCATTTATTGTTTCATTTAATAATGTATTAGGATCTTCATTATTTTGTTTTGCTTCTTGATACCTTTTGAACATTTGTGGATTTGACATCTTTAGTTGTTGTTCTAGCTGACTCATCATCTGCTGTGGTACTTGTTGCATCTTGTTCTGTATCATCATTTGAAACATTTGCATTAATTGATTCATTTTTAATCATTCCTTTCAATTCTTCAATTTGTGATTGTAAAAATTCTATTTGGATATCTTTTGCATCTTTTGGAATTATCTCATTTAATTCATAAGTTTTGATATTTCCATTTACACCTTTTAGCCATAATACTGACATATCTTTACTAAAGAATGGTGTGTCAAAATATACTGTTTCTCTATTTACATCTTCAATAGTATTTGCATATCTCATTGTATGACTATTGTTTGGTGCTATTTGAAATGTTTGATTTATAGCTGGTTGTTGATTATTATTCTTTATTTGTTCTTTCATGTGATTTAATTGATTTATTTGATTATCAATTTGTTCATACATATTTTGTTGATTTATGCCTCTTTGTTGCATATATGGATTATTAAACATAACTTCATCTCCTTAAATAAGCAAAAGGAGAGTATATAATAATTGTGTTTTACTACTAATCATTACATTATCTCTCCTTTCATTTTAAATTTTAGCAAACAAAAAAGAACCTTGAAGTTCATCTAAGGTTCTTTTAGAGTTCATCTTTATGTTTTAATATAATTTCTCTATTTTTCTTCATATGTCTTTTCATATAACTTAAAGATTTAGGTTTATCATTTTCACCTACTAATTCTTCTGCTATATCAATTAATGATATTCCATCTAAATAATATCTAGTTGCCATATATCTGTCATCTTCATTTTTAATATATTCATCTATAACATGTTCCCAACTAGATCTTGGTTTGTCTAGTAAGCACATCTCTAACTTGATTCTTGCTTTTCCCATCTGTTATCTTATTCTTAATTGGCTTATTTAGTACAACATAGTTGAAGATGTCAGATATAGTTAAATTATTTTTCTTACCATCATGCAATCTATTTGCTTGACCTTTAGCATTTCCATCTTTTCTAGTTCGTAGTTGTAATATCTGACTCATTTATAATGTCACCCTGTTGTCCTGAATTTATGTTATTTACTCCTTCACCATTTTGATCATAATTTTTATAATCATAATTACTAATAAATGACATAAACATATAGACTATACAAACGATTGCAATTACTAAGAATAAAATGATTGTACCCATAATCTTTACAATAGTATTCTTATGACTCATTTCCTTTTCATAAGCTATAAAAGGAACATTAACCATACTACTTTTGTTCATTTTGAAACCTCCTCTAAAGGCATAACATTAAAATCTTGAATTATTAAATCTATATAACTATTTCCACCCATGTTTTTATATTGAGTGTACATATAATTAACATTCTCTTTTTCATATCTAGGCACTTTGCCTATCTTTTTATATACATAATATTTACTCGTGATGTTACTCCTAAGTAAACATTTTAAAGCTTCTTCCTGATTCTTCTCTCTTTTCTTATAAGACTTTATTCTTCCTAAGAGATAACCTAATAAAGCAGGAACTATCACACCTATTGCACAGGTCATAATAACCCATATGATATTTTTTATCATAACACCACTCTATCCTTTCTCTATTTTATTATAACATATTATACTAAAATGTAAATACTTAATCTGTTGTTTTTGTACTATTCATAACCTTTTATTTTTGTTATATAAATATCACTTGTTTGAGAACCGTTACTAGGTTGATAACCTGCTGAAACTAATGCTTTATAATAGAAACCAAGGGAAATTGTTGTTCCTGTTATGTTATATGATGCTCCCGATGGATAAATACCCCCATTAACATTAAATGTGCTATTGAAATAAATTGTTGATGATGCTTGTTTATTAACATTAAATCTTTGTGTTGGGTATAAGTGACCATTAGCATCTTTAGCACTTATTTCTATTTCATTATAATTAGAAATATCTTTTTCTAAAGTTATATTATCAGTTTTACCTATATCACTTTCATAAATAACTTCTCCAAATAGTTTATCGATTTCGTTTATATAATTACAACTATATGTATCTACATTACTTTCAGTATAACTATTTAGTACTTTTCCTGTTGGTACTGTTGTTTGAAATGTTTTCTTTATTCTCATTATGAATTACCTCCATCTGTAGTTTTTGTATATTCTAATATAATAACTCTTTTTATACTTTCCCATGAACTTCTTACTGTTATATTATTACCATTTATATATACAGAAAGTTTATCACTTCCATCTAATGGTGAAGTACTACCTATAAACATAGTTGTAGAATTTTGCCAAGAATAATACTTAAAATCAACTATATCTCCTAAATTAGATATATCATGTGCAACTGTATAATTTCCACTTGATATTGTTGTTGTACCAATTATAACCTTTCTATAAATTGGGCGTCCGTCTATCCATTTTTTACCTGTGTTAGTTTCGCTTGTGCTATAATCTTCTGTTTCTTCTACTTCTTCATAACCTGTTGGTACTGTATCTCCATCATAATCAACAATAGTACCTATAGGTAAAGTATCTCCTGCTTTTACAGTTAAGTCTTTCCATTGATTATTATATTTATACTTCATTATGAATCACTCCCATCTGTTGTTTTTGTATATTCAAGTATGCAATATACATTTGAAGTAACATTAAAACCTGTACCTTTAAATAATACAATTTTTGTATTATTAATGACTTGAATAGAATATGAATATTGTGCTACATTATCTAATGCAATACCAACAGGCAATGCTATATATTCTTTGGGATTGTCATGTTTTACAAATCCACCAACATTTATAATATTATTTATGTTTTCTATTTCATGACTTATTTCTATCCTTCCAGTTTGTGTAGATGCAATCGTAGCATTAATAACTTTTCTATAAATTGGGTATCCATCTATCCATGTTTCTCCTGTTTTAACTTCATCTGTACTATATGTATTTGCACTTTTAATAGCATGTACACTTGGTGACATATGAGTTTCATCACCATCTAAACTATTTACAACTTCTGTACCTATATTAGTAACAGGTTCAGTAGGATCTATCCATATTTGTGTAGCATCATTATCAGGTGTGTCTGCTCCTATATGTATAGCATTTCCTGATCCTGTACTTACTCTCTCACCATTATAGTCTGTATATGTTTCACCTGTACTTATATCATAAAGTAGTTGACCATCTATAATAGGCTGACTTTGTATTTGTTCTGTTGTTCCTCTAAAAGCTGTAACACTTTCATCTGGATCATCTTGCCATGCTATTTTATTCATAGCATCTAATGCAGCTTCAATAGTACCAAAGTTATTATTTAATTGTTGACCATAAAGTTTATCTCCATCTCTAAAATCTTTCTTTAAATTTGCTCTTGCCATTATTATCCCTCCTTAACTTTCTTAATCTTATATACAATTCCTATAGTACTTATAGAAAAATCATGTATGTTTCTATTTCTTACTGGTAGCCCTTTTTGATCAGAACCTAAGTTAGTTGTATCATTATAACCATCACTTAGAACTATTCTAATAGACCTACCTTTTGTTCCTACTCTCATTTTTATTTGTTGTATAGGTTTACCTCCAAGTGGATCAACTCCTAAAGTAAACTCACCAAGTACTTTACTCATAGCAAGTGATTTATTACTTTCAGATACTAGTACATAATAATATGTATTTGTTGCTTTATCAAAAACAATTTCATAATGATCAGGATCTACTATTTTAAGATCATCTACATATATTGTAATATATAGTGGTATAACATGTCCACCTTCATTTATTAGTTTTATATAAACATCTTTAAATTTCTTACTGTTTGTTGGGTATCCCATATTTAGATTATGTGTTTCCATTGTTGAAATAAATCCATAACCATCTTTATGTTGTACATCTTCTTCTAAGAAATCTAAATCTGAAAATCTAAAAGTCATAAAGTCTATTCCTGTTAATGTAGCCTCTGTATAATTATAATTATATCTATAAGTATACATAGGTACTATAAAGAAATTACCATTTGCATCATATAGATTAGATTCAAATATACTATAGAAAGGCATAGCTATTTTTGCCATATCTTTATCAATATTAGTTCCATCATACACTTGTCCTGTTACAGCCTCAAGATTATATTCATAGAAAGCTGATGCTATAGTATTGTATACCATCCAAGTTCTACCATCATTTTTTACAATAACATAATTGTTATTTAATACAAATGCTTGTATTACATTATTCATACTTAGCTCATCATTTAATGCTATATCTATCTTTTCTACATTCTCAGTACCTTCTCCTATGTATCCTTGCTTTAACTGATATATACCATCATTTCCCAGGAAATATAAATTATTTCCCACAGCTCTTACAGTATGTCCATTAGCACATCCAATAAAATCATTTAATGAATATACACCAAAGTTATCAGCACCAAAAGTACCTGTCATTCTTTTAATTCTTTTATTAGTAAATACTGCATAGAATTGTCTAAAGTAGTTTACACTTGTAACTGCTTCTTCCCCTGCTTCACTTGCTACATAAATGTAATAGTAGTTTGGGAAATAATCAAACATATCATATTCACTAAAGAATAAATAACCATGTCCTCCATACAATACTAATTGATTATTAATTATCTTAGCTCTAGTTGATGAGAATACTAAGTCACTTATCTCATTAATGTATCCTGTTTCATTAGCAGTTCCTGAGTCTGTCTTTGTATATGTTATAAATACATCATTACCTAAAGTCAATTTAAACTCAAATGATTGGTCACTATCTATACCAGTACATGTAAATATAGTTTTACCTGTATTCCAACTTCCTGGTAAGTTTTTATATGGATTCTTTTCTACATCGGTTTCACCATTATCAGGTCTATATTGTATATCTCCTGGCTGAGTTGAACCTGTGTATAATACATGTACTTTAAACTCACTATTGTATGGTACCTTAACTATTGGCTGTTGGAAAGTTTCACCATTTTTTGTTACTGAAACACTATAGAATACACCTTTTATTTTATTAGTTGAACCTGTACTATTGTAGTAAGTTAATGGATCACTAGATAAAATATTAAATCCTACTTGTGTTAATTCTATTGGTGTAGGTCTATATAAGTTTTCATCTTCATCTCCACCTATTACTTTAAATAAATCAGCTTCGTTTGTGTATGTTGGATGTGTTCCTTTTGTTTCAGGTACTTGATCTATCTTAATAAAATAGTTAGTTCCTGTTGGTATATATGAGTATCCATTATAGTTAGCTATATCTATAGGTCCTAAAGGTTTATATTCATCTTCTGCTTGTATATTAGTGGAAGCATAATTAGTAGGTTTATATAACCATCTTCTATTAGTTGAATCACTAATAGTAGGATCTACTGAATCTATCTCTAATGAAACATTATATACACTAAGACTTGAATCATATTCCATTTTAACACTCATTCTAGTTATATAAAGCCCAGCAGTTTTATTAGCACCACTTAATGTAGTAAATCCTCCTGATACAATAATACAACTAAATTCTATTAAACTTGAACTTACTACAGAAGAATAATTACCATCTAATATATTTCTATAATCTTGTAATGCTTCTAAGAATTTATTATTTTTTATAATCTGTAATCCTATAATTCTATCTACTTTGAATGTTATTTCTCTTCCACCTTGTGTTTGTGTTTTTGTTTCACCACACAAAATGGTATCATAGAAATCAGTTAATCTTCCTATTAATGTTTCTTTTGTTTCACTAAATCTATTTGTATTGATTCTAAAATCACTAGTGTAATCTTCATCAATAATAGCTTTTACAAAGTCTTTTAAATTAGAGTTATATACAGCAGGTCTTTTAGATAGTATACCTTCATTTGAGTTATAGAAGTTTTTTAAATCTCTAAATGAAGAATCTGAAGCTACATCATCTGCTGTTTTCTTATCTATACCCTGACTAAAGTTAGTAATAACACTATAATATTTATTAGGTTTACCTTTTAAAGGTTGTGTTACTGCCATTAAATCCACCCCTCTTTCTCATCAACATATTCCCAATGATAGCCCCCACAAGTTTTTCTAGTTCCATTACAGCATCCTCCTATGTGGTATCCTAAATTTAGGGTTCTTGCAGCATCTGCAATACTTTCAAAAATTATTCCAGTTTCTACACATCTTACTTTTTTATTTCCATGTATTTCACCTTTTTTAAATTCAGTATTAACAGAGTGATGCTTTCCTTTATGTGCTTTTGATAATTTATCTCTATGTTCTTTAGAAAATTTATATTCTTTTTGAGGTTTACCTTGAAATGTATAGCCTTTAAAGCCACCCGTTTGTGTATTATAACCACAATTTATAGAATTAAATAATCCTATATAGTAAGCTTCTTTTATTCCAGCTTCATCTCTATCATCTGTTTCATCTAATACATCAACATAAAAATTTTTCCAATTATATAATTTTATAGCTTTACCTAATTTTGAATCTTTAGAGTAGCCCTTACCCTTTTGTATTCTTCTATTGAGATTTTCTTGTGAAGTAACACCAATATAATGTTCATGTGTTTGCATATTAGTAATACAATAAATTTTATAAGTTATCATATAAATCCCATCCAATGAACTGTGACATCACTTGCATCTACTTTAGCCATAGTACTTGAGTCACCTGCATAGTTAGTAATTTGTTCTCCTGTTTCAGGATCATATTCTTCTACTATACTATCAGTTCCATTACTTTTAAAATCATTTAAAGCTTGTAAAAATCTATTATAGTGAAAATCTCTTGCATTAGTATCAGTATCATTTGCAGCTATTCCATATGCTAAATAAGGTTCTATTAGTCTTAATACCCAAAAGTTAGGTATAACAGTATATTGTGTTTCAGAAACATTTTCATCAGTAAAGAAAGGTAGATTTGTTTTACATTTACTATTAACTTCTGCTAATGCTGTATTGGATAAACCAACTAAGTTAGTGTCTACTAATTCTTCATCTGTTACATAATTTGAGTTTGCTACTACATCACTTAATACCATATCTATTACCTCCTTCTTTTTTTTTATTAATAAAACAAGGCTATCAAAAGATAGCCTTATTCCTTTATTATCCTACAATTTCCATACCAAGATATTCTTGTTTTTTAGTAGTATTTCTAGCTTTTTTATCAAGAGTTGCTAAAGCTTTCTTTTCAATTTTTCCTTTAACATAATCTGCTATAAAGGCTGGAAGCTCTACTGTTCTGCCATCAAATATTAAGAATATATAAATACCTTGACATGTTGATTCAAAACCATTTGGATAAAGTGCATTATAAGCAACCTCACATTTGAAAGGTACTCTATCTTGACTTACCAATTTTTTGTTTTCCTTCATAGCCTTTACTGATAACTCAGCATCACTACTTTTACTATCTTTAAATACAGACTTTGTTGTATTTGTTGCCATAATCATTCCTCCTATTTTATTATTTTTTAACTAGCTTTGTGAAGCATATATATCAGTTGGTCTAGTTAATGGGTTCTTAACTGCATGGTGAATTACTGTACAAGCAACTGCATCAAGTACTTGTGCACCAAATCCCATTGTTATCCATCCTATTGATGCTATTTGTCCTAGGTTATCACCTTTCTTAGCATCAAATCCAAATCTTTTCATTTCTATACCAGCTGAAGTTAGATCCATAACAGCATATGCATTTTCACCAAATACATAAGTGTGATATACTTGAACAGCACTTGATCCTGATCCAACAGTTTCAATTACTGGGTAATTGTATTCTATAAATCTTAAATTATAAACATCATAACTTTCTAATCCATTATCCATTACTGGCTTATTAGTATTTCCTGGAACCATAGCTCTTTTTAATAGATTTTCATCATCTAGTAAATCTTGCATACCTTCTGTAGAAGTAACTACTATATATTTACTTCCTCCAGCTTTTTTATGTCCTCTTCTACGAGAAACTTTCATTTGATTAGCTACTAAACGACATACATCTAAAGTAAGTACATTTGAAGCTGTAATTGCACTATCTGATGGAGTTGCTGTTCCAGCAGGAACTACATAGTAAACTCCTCCATCTTCTTCTACTGCATCACGAGTAATTAACTCTAATGTTTCACTTGCATGATTTACAATCAATGGTCCATATTCTACTAATAATTGATCTAAGTTATATGTTTCAACTTGTCTAGTTACTTCTAAGTAAGCTCCATAAACTGCAACAGTTCCTGTTACTGTTCTAGCTCCTACTTTCATACCATCTGGGTTTACACCCTCTGTGATAACATGTCTGTTATCTGCTACTGGAAGTGGTTTATAACCTCTCCATTGTACTGTATTAGTACCAGCATTTCTTTTAACTTTTTGTTTTTCTCCTAAATTGTATAATACATGGTCAGCTAAGCTATATGCTAATGCTCTAAGTAATGTATTATTATCAATTTTTGCATTTGCCAAACCTGAAGCTTGTGCTCTAATTGAAGTTAAAGTGTTTAATGCCATAATATCAACTCCTTCTAAAAATTATTTTACATTTTTCCTGCTAGTTGTCTAGCTAATTTGTCGATGTCTTTATTCAAAGACTCAGTATCAATTTTGGAAGCTTGATTAATAGGTAACTCTTTTCTGATAGTTTCTTTTCTTTCAAGACTTTGTTGATATTTTGTATCAACATAGGAATTTAGAACTCTATTTAAAGCACCTTTTGGTAAGTCCATAAGATAGTCTAAACTGAATCCATCTCTTTCCAAATCTTGGCTTAGTTTATCTACTGCAGAATCTGATAATTTATTTTTATTAACAAATTCTTGTACACTAGATACAAAGTTTTGTTCTTTAATTTTTGCTGCATTTTCTTCTCTTTCTGCAACTATTGAATCTTTTAATGCTCTCATTTCTTCAAGCTCTCTTGCAACTTCAACAGGTATTCCCTGTTCTTTTGCATTTTGTTTAATTTGAGTATCCCTTACTCTAGCTATTAAATCATCAACATCTCTCATGCCTAGTCCTTTAGCTAAAGCATCTAACTCATTAAACTTGTTTTGGAACTCTTTATTTTGAGTTCTCATTTGTGCAAAAGCTGTATTAGTTGGATTAGTTATTTCATTAACTTCTCCTCCTTCATCAGTATCATCTTCTACACTTTCAGGTTGTTCATCATCAACAGGTGTTTCATCTTCATCTGTAAAGATGTCATCTGTTAAATCAAAACTGTGATCAAAATCAGTTTGATCTTCTGTATCAGTAGTTGTACCCTCTACCAATATATCATCTAAGACATTTGTTTCCATAGTATACTCCTTTCTCGATCTTATTTTTGGTCTTTTCGGTCAGACACTTAGTATTATGGGAGTCAATATCATAACTCTACTTATAATCTAACACAAATTCCAAAATTTGTCAATAAGAAAAAGTGTACTTTGTACACTTTCTCAAGTTTCAATCACTTTTTAGTGGAGAAACACTCAACACAAGCAAATTAATTATAACATAGAAAAAGAGTTTTGTAAACTCTTTTAATAACTTCCTGTTCCATATACAGGGCTGTTAGTAATTGTGCAAGCATACTTATTTGGATTTCCTGCTATGTAAACATCACCAAAGTTTGAAGTATGTATTTTAAAATGATAATTTCCCATGTCTTGTAAGATTCTATAAGTAAGTCCTCCAAATTTCTTTGGATTTAATTTACCTGCTACATCACTTGTTCTTGATGGTATATAATAATTATTTGTCTTATATACCGTCCAACTTGAAACTGTAGGTGACAAGTTTAAATATTTTCCAGTTGGTGCTGGTGCAGGTGCAGGTGATGATACTATACAACCATCATTTACCCAACCTAGATTTCCATTATCTAATAAGTATGGGTTTCTAGCTCCTGCTTTTATACTTGTTATAGTTCCTTCTGTTCTTGCTGGATTTAACTTTTGAGTTGAACTAGAACTTACATATACTCCATTTATTTTTACTTTTTCTCCTACTTTATGATTCCCACTTGGTGCTGGTGTAGGTGAACCTCCTTGATTTATTCTATTTGCTTCTGCAATTATTCTATCAAATTGGCTCATTAGATATGGTCCAGGACAATTTGTATTAGCAAACATACTATGCCATGTAACATTTTGTCCTTTTACTAATGTACCTAAATTGTTTCTTTTAGCTATGTCAGCAACTAATCTAATTAAACTATTTATAGAAGCTTCTGATACATGCCAGTTTCCACCATTCTCATCATTTGCAGTTTCTATTGTGATTGATTCACAGTTACTATCCCAATTTGAGTTAGTCCATGCAGTATCTGCTTCATCTACATACCATGCTATTTCTCCATTATATCCTATTCCGTAATGTGAAGATCCTCTTCTTCCAACTGTTTGAAATATTGCTCCACATTGTCTAGCAGTTAATTTACCTGCCATATGATGTATTGTAATACATCTTACTTTCTTTTGTCTACCAGGTGTATAGTTTCCACTATATGCTGGCCATCCTTCTGTGCAAAGAGGTGATTTTCCCATTATTCTTCCCCCTTTCCATTTGATAGTTCTTCTTCCTCACTATCTGTTATTACTAATACTTCTTCTTCCATTTTTGTATTCTCTCCTTTATTTAAAAATTACTTTTATCTGTAGGGTTATTTAACCCTGCAAATACATTTATTATTATTGTTAAACTGTAAACTATTTTCTCTACAGTTGTATTAAACTCTGGGTATATAGCAACTACTAATGAACCAATTATTGATACTATCTGTGCTATTACCACTGGTGATTTTAAACGATTTAAAAAGTCTTTCATTTATTCACCCCCTATTCTTTTATTCATCAACCCATGTTAAAGTTCCATTTATATTTTTCAAAACTTGTGTTTTTGTGGCATCAAAAGTTGATAATTGTTTTAAAGCTAACTCTTTACCTGTAATAACATTTTCAAGTGTTCCTTTACATACTATACCTTTATTACTCATATCATTGTATTGTGCTAATGTTCTTACTGTTCCTTTTAATACACCATCATCAACTGTTATACCGTGGTCACCATTTTTTACCATTATTACTCCACCTACACTAGGTGTTGCATAATCTGTATTAGATACTTTAGTATCAATTTGTTCTTGTAATGTATCTATTTGTTGCCAATGTGCTGCCGTCCATGCTTCTGGTGTTTCTATTGCAGTTATACATTCATATATATAATAACTATTTCTTACTTTATCTCCTACTGCATAAGTACTTGATGCAGAATAATATGGTGCTATAGAATAATTACCAAAGTAAAATAAAGCTCTTGGTGTTAAAGCATATGATTGTGAATCTGAACCTGCTGATGTTGCTAATTTTGTAACACCATAATATGAAGTTGATGCAAGTCCACCATTAATTGTAGCCCATTGTTCTCCGTTATAAATAAATTCTACACTTTCTCCAGTTACCCACATATATCTAGCATTTGTAGTTGTACCATTATAGTAAATATTTTTTGCCCCTGTACTATTTACATTCAATGTTGCTTGCCCATTATAGGTATTGGCATTATTGAAAAGCACAGTTATTCTAGTTCCAGCTACAAGGTCTGCTTCTGTAAATTCTTCACAAACTACTACTTTAGTGGCTGTTGAAGCTCCAGTTGCACTTGTTCCATAAAAAACTTTTGGCATATCACTTTTTGTTGCTAAACCTTTGCCTTCAATTACATTTTCAAGTGTTACTTTACTTATGAGCCCTAAACTATGCATAGAATCATACTCTGCATATGTTTTAGTTGTACCTCTTAAACTACCATTACTATCTACACTTGTTCCATAATTGGTGTTTGTCTTAACAACTCCACCAGTATTATTTGAAGCATAATCTGTATTTGTAATATAATTAGTTAAATCTACTTTTTGTGTTTCTAACATACTTAATTTATAATAACCTACTTGAATGTATCCATTTGTTTCTAAATCATTTACAACTGTAGCATCATCTACATAAGTGTAAGTTGAACTTGTGCTTTCAACATTACTTACCCATAAATCAGGCACATTTACTGTTACTATATAAACATTTTGTCCTACATTATATTCATCTCCAGATAAACTATTAATTGCTGTTATCATATCAGAATAACTATTATAACCTACTGCATGATTAGCTCCTTTTGCTATACTATTTACTTCATTTATTGCAGTTGGTATTGTTTTGTTTGTTGTTGTTAATGTATTGTCTGTAATATCTTGTTTACTTGCTAAATCTGTGCTTGTTACTAAACCTTTACCTTCAATTACATTTTCAAGTGTTCCTTTACCTATAAATAATCCAGGAGATGTAGAATCTGTATATTGTTCATAAGTTTTTGTTTGTGCATACATAGCTCCCGTACTTGCAAATTGTGTTCCATAAGTACTTGAAGCTTTTATAACTCCTCCTGTAGCAAATGAACCATAATC
>Ga0326511_10002136_pt1 | contig 16231 bp, 38 predicted proteins | sample 0_2496_0518_D_FD_203701 | JGI IMG/M metagenome (GOLD analysis project Ga0326511, IMG submission 203701) | Bovine rumen microbial communities from UC Davis, California, United States - 0_2496_0518 | ecosystem: Host-associated > Mammals > Digestive system > Stomach > Rumen | place: USA...
CAAACACAACGGGCATATCGGCAAGTGCTATATCGGATATATGCACTGGAGCAAGAAAAAACCTTGATGTTGTGGAGTACAAGAAAATCTGCAACGCGCTTGATGTTCCTTACGAAACATTTTTAGAAGATTAAACAATGGAGCGCAAGGCATGAAACGCTTAACAATCACACAAGCAGCTAGGATGTTAAACGTATCCGAACAGTGTACCCGAATGATGATACAAGCCGGACAGATACCAGGGGCGAGTTATCACGGGGAAGGTCGAAAAACGTACTACATCACGGACGAACAAATTACAAATCTTATGAAAGGAGCAAAGGCATGAGTAAGGGGAGTAAACAGGTAATCGGGGCAGTTTTAACCACATTCGGTGGAGCAGGACTTGCGGAGATATCCACAAGCAATCACGGCTGTTTCTGGCTATGCGCAGTGATGTTTTCGGTTGGTTTAGCAATATGCCTTATGGGGTATTGCCATGAACAGTAATGAGCCATTCGTCAATTATGAATTGATAAAGCGGATAAGACGGGTCCGGGAGATTGATTTTGACAGAGACATTGCAGCCGATTCAGAGCAGGAAGAGCGGCATCTGTCGGAGCTTTCAAGAGTTATCGGAAACTTCACGGATCCGGAGAAAGCGGTTTGCCTAGTCACAATCTTGGAAGATGATCCGCTGTTGTTTTATCAAGTCGCAGTTGAGGACAGAGAATATTTAAGGAAGGGGAAAGAAAATGGACGCAAAAACACTGATTGAGTTATTGGAGAGCAGGAGAGCAATACTGAAGGAACATATCACTCTGGATAAGAATTGCTACAATGATCCGTTTCTGTCACAGCACAGTAGAGGCAGAGTTGCCGTTGAGGAAGCATGGTTAAAAGAGACGGAAGATTTGCTTGATGCACTAAATAAGTAAGGAAGGAGAGAGGGAAGATGTCGAAGTTAAAAACAGATAGATACACACCATCAACATCGAAAAAAGGCGAGATAGTAGTTCATTTATTACCACCATTATCGAACGAAGTTGATTCATTCTGCAAGATGATCGATAAAAACAGGACGCTATTCATTACAGAATGTGTCTCTGCGCAATTAAAAGCACTGAAGAGCGATGTATTTACGTTAAACGGGACTTATACCCGGATGGATTTAATGAAGATCCTGAATAACAAAAAGTAAGGAAGGAAAAGGGAAGATATGAGTCAAACACTATTTGAAATCGTGGACGATTATCAGAATCTCTACGAATTAGCCACAGATCCCGATACGGATCCGGAAGTATTCAATGACACCTTGGAAGCCATCAAGGGTGCGCTTGAAGTCAAAAGTGGCGGTTACGTCAATGTTATCAAACAGCTTGAGATGGAAGCGAAGCAGGCGGACGAAGTATCGGAGATGTTCAAGAAAAAGGCGGAAGTTCGCAAGAACAACATTAAGCGTATGAAAGAAATGCTCAAAAGTGCGCTTGAAGCCACAAATCAAGAATCACTCACGGCAGGGGCATATACTATCAAACTTCAAAAAAATGGCGGAGTTCAGCCACTTGTTATTGATGGAGATGTTCCGCAAAACATGACAAAGATTGTTGTCGAGCCGGACAATGTCAAAATCAGGGAATACTTAAAAGACCATTCATGCGAGTGGGCGCACTTGGAAGAGCGCGGAAAACACATTGTTATCAAATAAAGGGAAGGAGTTAAGCTATGGGATTACCAGTATTGATTTTAGGAGAGACAGGCTCCGGGAAGAGTTACAGCATCAAAAACTTTAACGTGAATGAGGTCGGGATTTTTTCGGTTGAGAAGCCATTTCTGCCATTCAAGAAGGATTTTAAGATTCTTAAACACGCTACTTACAGCGATATTGAGAAGGTGTTTAAGGATCCGCAGCTCAAGACGTACATCATTGATGATTCACAATATTTGTTAGTCAATGAAATGTTCGACAAGGCAAAGGATGCAGGATACGGCAAATTTACGGATATTGCACTCCATTTCAGGAATCTTATCCATTTCATTAACCATTCAATGCCGGATGATGTGATCGTGTACTTCCTACACCACACCGAGACCGACAGCAACACCGGGAAAATAAAGGCGAAAACTGTCGGCAAGATGCTCGATAATCAGCTTACTGTGGAAGGTTGCTTTAATATCGTACTTCTTTGCTCGGTGGAAGGTGCTGAACACTATTTTATCACGCAAAGTGATGGTTATACAACCGCAAAAAGCCCGGAAGGAATGTTTGATATCCGCATTCCGAATGACTTAAAAGCGGTTGACGTGGCTATAAGGGATTATTACGGCATCGCAGAGGTCAAGAAGAATGATAAATGAGGTTTATCCGGACGGAACATTTGAAGAATGGGATAAACCGTGTCCGGATTGCTATAACACCGTAATGGTGTATTACAAGCGAGAAGGACCACATATTGGAGCTTATTGCTGTTTTTGCGACAGATGGCTCGGATGGTGTAAGCAATGGACAAACAAAGATTGGGAAAAACGCGTCAAAGAACGTGATTTATACACTTGTCAACGTTGCGGAAAACTCTTACAAGGCCGCGAAGCTCATGCTCATCACAAGATCCCGAAATGGTTTATGCCAAAACTTCAATATGAGTTAGACAACGGAATATGCCTTTGCACAGCTTGCCATAAGCAAATACACGGCAAGGGCGGAACAATAAAAGAAAGAGAGGAATAATTATGAAACCAATAACTAATATTTCGGAAGTTAAGGAAGCAGGGGATAGTTCAAGACTTCCGGCAGGCGGATATGTCTGCAAGTACACCAAAGTTGAGGATGTACCCGATAAGAATTACCTGTATATGGAGTTCGACATTGCGGAAGGCGAATTTAAGGGCTACTACAAGGATCTTGAGGAGCAGTTCGATTTTTGGGGTGGAAAATGTTACAGATCATACACCGAGAAGGCTCTTCCGATGTTCAAGCGGATGTGTTCGGCGGTTACGAAGAGCAATAACGGCTTTATCTTTGACGGAAACGCACACGCCGATGAATCCACTTTGATCGGTAAGCTTGTTGGAATGGTTCTGGGAGAAGAAGAGTACATCGGTAACGATGGAAATCTCAAGACGAAGTTGTATGTGGTTAAGGAAGTTCCGGTTGAAGATATCAAGGCAGGCAAGTTCAAAGTTCCGGCCCTCAAGAAGCTTCCCGAAAATCAGACAGTAACAAAAAAGGCTGATGATGGATTTATGAACATCCCTGAAGGAACAGACGAGGAGACACCTTTTAACTAATGATTATTGTTGAAGATAGTAGACAAAAAAGCGGAATGCATGAGATAAAGCACTCTCATTTTGAAGAGATGGGAGTGCGGCTAATCCGCAATATGCTTCCATTCGGTGATTATGCTCTTCCACCTTCTGTCTCAATAGATACAAAGGCAAATATGGCGGAAATCGCAAGCAACATAGGTTCAGACCATCAACGATTCAAGCGCGAATGTATAGCGGCAAGAGATGCCGGATGTAAACTCATTATTCTTGTGGAGAACACGGACGGAATAACATCCATTGAGGAAGTCCATAAATGGGTTAATCCCGAAGTGATATACAGACCGAGAGCCATTACAGGGGAACGGCTGCAAAAGGCTATGCAGACCATGCATGAGCGTTACGGGGTGGAGTTTATGTTTTGCGAGCCGGATGAGGCAGCAGAAAAAATCATGGAGTTATTAGGGGTAGCAAATGAACGAATTGAAACAGGCAGCAATTAAATATGCGAAGTTAGGGCTTGCTGTTTTTCCGCTCATTCCGAGGGATAAAAAACCGCTTACCCAGAACGGGTTTAAAGATGCCACAACAGACGTTAATCAAATAAATGCTTGGTGGGATAAAACACCTGATGCCAATATCGGGATCGCAACCGGGCAGATGTCCGGGGGCTTGGTAGTAGTCGATATGGACGTTGACAAGGAAGAAGGCAAGGACGGATATCATACTTTTACAGATTGGTGTGACGAAAATGCGCTGATTCTTCCTGATAGTTGGCTTTCCATTACAGGCCGTGGCGGATATCACTTGTTTTACAAGGCAAATACAGTGGTTAACAGCCGTATAGGTTGGCTTGAAGATGTGGATATCAGGGCGGACGGTGGATACATAGTCGCGCCACCTTCCATCCATCCAAACGGTACGTTATATCAGTGGGAGCAGGATCCGGAAGAATATCCGCTTATCACAGTTGATGATATTGATGTTGAATATCTTGTTAATTCCATATTAGTAAGCGGAAAATCATCAAACGAGCCATTGAAGGTGCCAGACGAGATACCAAAAGGACACCGGGACGAGTATATGTTCAAGCTTGCTTGCAAATATCAGCAAATGGGAATGTCTGACAGTGCTATGTTGGCAGCCCTGCGAGCAGAAAACGAAGCCAGATGCAAGCCACCACTTACTGACAAGGAAATCAAGAAAAAGGTTGAACAGGCACAGAAATACAAAAAAGGCGAGGTTATAGAGCTTGACGGAGTTGTGGAGCAACGTACCACATACGGCAAGACCAGACGGAAGATCGAAGAGAAAATCACAGAAAATGATCTTGAGATGCCTACCTTGGAAGAGTTTGAAAAACGCGAGAAAGAGTGGCTTGTACCCGGTTACATTCCAAAAGGGTGTGTTACGCTGCTTTGCTCCGATGGCGGAATCGGTAAGACTACACTATGGTGCGACACGTTGGCGGCATTAACTACCGGGCGGACAACTATATTCGATAAGGCTTTAGAGAATCCATTTCACACAGGAGAGTCTCACAATGTTATGTACTTCTCAAAGGAAGATCCGACAGAGGAAGTCTTAAAGGGGCGGTTGGAAGAAGCCGGGGCAGATGAATCCAAAATAAGATGTTTCGGTTTGGATGATGAACGAATGAGCAAGATATGGTATGGATCGCTACTTCTTGAACGGCTGATAGAAAAGTATCGTCCTGATGTGGTGGTGTTTGACACGTTGCAGGCGTTTTTGCCGGACGGAACAGACATGGCAAAGCGTAAAGACATGAGAGACGCACTTAACCCGTTAAATGCACTCGGCGCGAAGTTCGGAACAACATTCTTGATGATTATGCACACAAACAAAAGTAACAGTTCCGGGCGGCAACGTATGGCGGACAGTTCGGATATCTGGGATCTCGGACGAAGCGCACTCATGGCAGGCAGAACAAAGGATAATAACGTGTGTTATCTATCACACGAAAAATCAAATTATGGAAGATTGCAGAGAACAATATTGTTTGAAGTAACAGAAACGGGTGTTATTTTTAAGGGTACAAGTAAGCGCAAAGACAGGGATTATATGTCAGATAACATTAGTTATTCTATCCCGTCTCCGAAGCTGGATGAAGCAAAGGATTTCATTATTGAAAATGTTCCTGAAGAGGGAATTGAGGTGCCGGAGTTGGAAAAGTTGGCAAAATCGGCAGGAATAACAGTGGAAACCTTGAGAAATGCGCGAGCAGAGATGAAAAAAGAGAAGCGGATTAAGATCAAACAATCGGGATTCGGCAGCTCGAAAAAATGGACTCTCTATACTGTAAATGAAACGGAGACCTAGAGAGATAAAAAAGTTAGTATTTATAAGGGTTTTACTCTCCGGGTTATCATAACCCAGAGAGCAAAGAGAAGGGGTTAAAAAGCATAACCTAGAGAGGGGAAAAATCATCTCTCCGGGTTATCATAACCGAGAGAGTGGAGCTATTGATTTTAGGGCGTTTGCGTCTCTCCGGGTTATAGAATGTTTGTAGAGTAGAGAAACCCTAAAATTTTAAGGATAACCCAGAGAGCAAAAGCCATAACCGAGAGAATACAAACCCTTGTAAATAGGGCACTTGAGAGGAGTAGAAGAATGGATATTAAGGAATACGTTAAAATCTCCGCCGATGTTTGGCAGCTATTCAAGCACAAGCACGAAGGGGAAATATCTTGGGATCAGTGGTGGGATGGTGTTCACAAGCTTAATAACGATTATGAAAATCATCCGGGGTACAAGTTTATGCAGGCACTCTTAAAAGTATATTTTGACCAGATAAAAGAGGTGCAACATGAGTGAACTCCGCAAAGCAACACACAAACTATGCAACACCTGCCGCTACTCAATGGGGTTCGGCTCGCAACCGAGTAACGCGAACTGTCCGGCTAACATCTGTTGTAATTACCTTGAAATAGAAGGACATAGCCGGATCTTCTATAACGGTGGCAAACGAAGCTTCCCAAAGGAATACTGCGACAAGTACGAAAAGGGCAAGCGGTATACGCTGAAGCACAAGAAGGGAATATCGAAGAAGGGAGATTGCTATTATGAATGATTTTGGAACATGGCTGAAAACCACAAGGAAGTCGAAGGGAATTAACCAGAGAAAACTGTCAAGAATGACAAACATAAGTCCGGGTACTATTTGCAATTACGAACACGGCAAATTTGAACCATCACTTTACACGATGAATCAGATCACGGAAGCATTAGGGTATGAGTTGGTTATAAAGGAGAGAATATGAGCGAACAGGAATTTGAAGAAATCAAAGAGAGCATATGCGACAACTATTGTAAGTACCCGGATATGTATTTATCGGACTACGCAGACCCGGACGAAGCAAACACGGCAATGATGAATGAAGAATGTGAGTATTGCCCTTTAGGAGCGTTGAAATGGACGGACAGATAGATTTTTTTGACCTGATAGAGAAGCAATACGAAACCGAAATCAAGAGTTGCTTATCTTGTGAGAATTGCAGACCAACACAGATGTTCAAGCACTTCTGCAATTCTACAAGGCAAGTCATTACGGAACACACGGGAAGTTGGTTATGCCACAACAAACTATACGAAAGGCGTACAAAATGAGCGACAAACTACCACGCATACAAGCAATCATAGAAGCGACAGAGGAAGTTTTACAGAGGTATGCGGATAAAGAAGTTAAGACAATAGCAATGGCAACCGCTTATGAGCATATAAGGGAGATAACGAATGACATATCAGGAGTTTTTGAAAACAAAAGAGATACAGACAATACAAGCCGGATTTGACGTACCCGAGGAATGGTTATCGGATAAACTGTTTGACTTTCAACGGGATATAGTCAGGTGGGCATTAAAGAAGGGCAAGTGTGCAATTCTTACGGGGTGCGGAACGGGTAAAAGTTTCATGCTTTTGGAATGGGCGTACTGCGTACACAAAAAGACAGGTGGCAAGGTTTTAATCTTATCCCCGTTGTCAGTAGTCAAACAGACGGCACATGAAGCTGAAAAGTTTGATATATGCAAGGTAAATATCTGCCGTACTGCCGAGGATGTTAAGGACGGAATAAACATTACAAACTATGAAATGATCGAACATTTTAATGCGAGTGATTTTGTGGGGATAGTGCTTGATGAAAGCTCGATAATAAAGAGTTTCACAAGCAAGACGCAGGGCGATTTGACAGAGCGATTTTACCGGACACCCTACAAACTGTTATGTACCGCAACAATCGCACCGAACGATTATACCGAGATCGGAACGTCATGCGAGTTTTTAGGGATAATGAGCCGTACTGAAATGTTGGCAACGTACTTTATCCATGACGGCGGTAAAACATCGGATTGGCGATTAAAGAAAGCCGGGGTCAGTAAGTTTTGGGAGTGGTTTGCAACATGGGCGATCTATTTCAATAGTCCTGCTGATTTAGGGTATGAAGTTAAGGGGTATGACTTACCTGATTTAAATCTTCATACGATCATCACAGAATCGGAGATTGAGGATTATCAGATGTTTGTCAAGGTTGCCGAGACGTTGCAGGAACGTAGGGAAGCTCGTAAAGAGAGTATGGAAGATAGGACGGATAAAGCATACGAGTTGACCGAGAGTGACCCTTCACAATGGCTGATATGGGTTGACTACAACGATGAATCGGAAATGCTACGGCGCAAGATTCCTGAATGTGTAGAGATAAAAGGGTCGGACGAGCCGGAAGTCAAGGCAAAGGCAAGTATTGATTTTGCAGAAGGGAACATAAGGTGCTTGGTATCAAAGGCTTCAATATTCGGATTCGGCAGTAACTTTCAATCTTGCCATAACGAGATATTCTGCGGATTGTCGGATAGTTACGAACGATTCTATCAGGCGGTAAGAAGGTGTTGGCGATTCGGTCAGACCCAAGAGGTCAATGTTTACATCATCTTGTCGGAGAAGGAAGTAAACATCCTTGAGAACATCAAACGCAAACAAGCGCAAATGGATGAAATGCAAAAGCAGATGACCGCACTGATGAAGGAAGTCACGTTATCCGAGATTCAGCATACCACAAGGATAACAACGGACTATAAGCCGGAACAGAAGATAATAATGCCATTGTTTATGAAAGGAGCATGAGGATGAACGTAATAGATCAGTATTCAACGGAGAGATACAGCCTTTATAACGGAGACACAACGGAGATTATAACAGCGATACCCGATAACAGCGTGGGGTTATCCGTGTTCTCTCCGCCATTCTCACAGTTATACACTTACTCAAATAGTGATCGCGACTTGGGTAACAGCCGTAACGATGACGAGTTTTACACCCACTTTGAGTTTATCGTCAAGGAACTGTTTAGGATTTTACAGTACGGGCGTGTAGTTGCGATTCACTGTATGCAGATTCCGGCTATGAAGGAACGTGACGGGTATATAGGTTTAAAGGACTTTCGCGGCGATCTGATAAGGCTCTTTCAGAAGTGCGGATTCATATATCACGGTGAGGTTACTGTATGGAAAGACCCGGTTGTTGAAATGCAACGCACAAAGGCACTCGGTTTACTGCACAAGCAGATTAAGAAGGATTCGGCGCGTACTCGAATGGGTTTACCTGATTACGTAATCTTCATGCGGAAGGACGGAGACAATGATAATCCCGTCACTCATACCGATAGCGACTTCCCAGTTGATTTATGGCAGGATTACGCGTCACCTGTATGGAGAGAGTACGCATCACCCGTATGGTGGAATATCAACCAAAGTAACACCCTTAACCGTATGTTTGCGGACGAGGAATCGGAAAAGCACATATGCCCCTTGCAACTTGATGTTATCGAGCGGTGCGTAAAGCTCTATTCAAAGGAAGGTGACACGGTATTTACGCCATTCATGGGTATAGGGTCAGAGGTATATCAGGCGGTCAAGATGAATCGTAAGGGTCTTGGCATTGAACTGAAAAGAGAATACTTCCTTCAAGCAAAGAAAAATCTTATGACACTTGATGATGAAGATAAGCAGATCGATTTTGAACAGTATTTTGGGTTGAAGGTATAGGAGATAAGGGATGAAAAATCGCGTACTAATGATATTGGCAACAGTAGTGTTAACCGCCGGACTAGGACGGATTCAGTGCGGCAATCACATAGAGACGTGGTATGACTTGCCGATGGATAAGGTTGTAGCGAACGCACAAGAAGTAATCCCGTGTGAGTATTGGGTGCGTGATGACGGGGTAAAGATGTTCGGAGAGTGGGTTATCGTGGCAAGTCATCCATCAGTGACAAGGTACACGCTAGTTGAAACGTCACTAGGACAAGGGATAGTGCTTGATAGGCACACGGCAGGAGATACGGAGTTATATGATATTGCGACAGATTGGAATGAGTGAGGAAATGCGAGAAAACATCGAATGGCTGATAGAGCTTTATACACGCAGGATAGAGAGATTAGAACAGGACGCAAAGGAGCGAACCAGAGGAATAGGAATGACCTACATCACGGGAGCAATAAGGGCATACAGTGAGGTTGTCGAGGATTTACGGGCATTGTTAGAGGAAAGTGAGGAATGACATGGCGACATATGAAATTAAGGCAGAAATGAGTCTGAAAAAGGTTGTTGCCGAATCAAGGGAAGTTGCTCAAGCCTTGAATGAATTTGCCAATAATCTTGAGCGGATTGAAAAGAAGTATACAGAGCAAGAAAGCGAGGATGAAGAATGACAAACATAACCATATACGATACCGAAGCAGAAAAACTAAACGAAGCGGCGGCAAAGGTAGGCGAGAGTGTTGCCACAGTGATTGAGTGGCTAGTAGAGGAAAATCTTGATGATTTGGTGAAGGAGCAGACGAATGACAAATGAAGAAGCGTTACAAATATTAGATACTATACCAACAATAGGCGAACAAGTTGACGCTCTTGAAATGGCAATCAAGGCATTAGAGCAACAGCCGTGTCCTTATTCAACTAAAGACGGATATTGTCAATATGATGATATAGCGGAAACCATACCGACAGAGCAAGAGCCGTGTGATGATGTGGTAAGCCGTAAGGATATTCAAGACTATATAGCAAAATATCTTTCACAATATCTGTATGAGGACGTAAGACAAGCGGTTGAAGCGATAGATACATATATCGGAGATATGCCTTCCGTCACGCCGAAGTCGGGGAAGTGGATATTAACCATTGAAGATTGGAATAAGTGGACTTGTTCTAATTGCGGTTATGTGAAACGAACAGATATACACGTCAATATAGGGTGGAAGTTTTGCCCTAATTGCGGTGCAAAGATGCAGGAGGTAGAAGATGAATAGAGAAGAAGCGTGGAGAAGCGCAAAAGGTTATTTGTATGATGCTTTAGACGGGAAAGAAGCTGATGAAATTATCAAAGCACTAGAACGAGAGCCTTGCGATGATACGATAAGCAGACAGGCGGTGCTTGATGCAACAGTTAAGAGAAATAGTATTTGGAACAAGATTACCAATTCCAAAGGCGAAAATCTTGAAGAAATAATATTACAGTTACCGTCCGTCAATCCACAGCCGAAGATTTGGCATTGGATAGAAAGCCGCTGTGATATGTATGAATGCTCTGAATGTGACCACATTTATACAGATTTAAGCGGTGAAAGATACGGGATGAATTATTGCCCTAGTTGTGGAGCAAAGATGGTTGAGCCACAGGAAAGTGAGGAAAAATGCGAATAGATAAAGATATACATAATGTGTTTAATTTCTTTAGTGGGGATGATATAAGATGGCACGATTTCCATGAAGTAGGTGTGGATGAATACTATTACGATTATTACTATGCCGAGGATTGCTTATATGTGATTAGAGATAGAATCTATGAGAAATATTATTTTGTTGAGGCTAGAAGCCCTAAACAGGCTTTAGATAGCATGAAAGAAATAGCTGAAATGATAGCAAAAAGCCATTATGATCTACAAGCAGAAAGCGAGGGATAAGGAATGAGCGGTGGAAGTTATAACTACATATACAGTAGATTATCAGAAGAATGTGAAAATCAAATGTACGATGCTGAAATGAATGACCTTATAAAAGATTTATGTATTGTATTACATGATTTAGAGTGGTGGCAGAGTTGTGACTCATCAGAAGAACGATACAGAAAAACATTAAGCAAATTTAAGAAAAAATGGCTTGGGGGAGATAGGGAGCAGAGACTAAAAGGATATATTGACGAACAGATAAGTATTGTGAGAAGTCAATTATATTCCTTGATAGGTGATCCACAGGAAAGTGAGGAAATCAGCGAACGCAACATGAAAATGTGGGAAGGGATTTTCAAGGCAGAAAGGAGGAATGAATGAAACTGCTGATACTTGATATGCCAGAAACGCATATCTTAATTGGACTATTCGTTATAGGGTGGCTTGTTAATATCGTACACGCAATTATTACAGACGATTGGAATAATTCTTTGTTTTAGAGGAAAGCGAGGAAGTATGAGCATACAAGATTTAATCAAACAACTACACGATATGGCGTTGTTATACGGGGATAGGGTTATCTTAACCATAACAGACGGACAAAATGAATATAACATCAAAGAGATAATCGGGAAACAATGTGCCGAATACTTTGAGCCTACTGATAACGTTGCAGAGGTTGTTGTTACTATTGGCAGAAAGTGAGGATAGGAATGACTATATATGTTGACAATGGAAATACAGTAAAGATTTATCCAACCAAAGCAAAAGTAGCTAAAGCCATCGAGGCTTTACTTGAATTAGATGATAACTCTGTTTGGAGTGAGACAGATAAGGGTTATGGTGTTGCAGTGATTTATAAGGCAAAAAGTAAGGATGTATGCAAGTAAAGGCGGTGGGAGTATGGGTTACATAGTGGGTTATGCACTTGTGGGTGCGTTTTTGATCGGCGCATTAGTCGGTATTGGTATAAGCAAGATAATTGATAAGGAGTGAGTGTATGGAAGTATGGATATTCGCAGGATTGATAGGGATGTGGTTTAGCGTTTTGCTTTTGGGAGCAGGAATATTGATCGGGAGGGGTATACATGACAAGGGAAATGATGATGTTGTTGATAAAAGCATGGACGAAAGACAGCCTATATTGGATAGTAGTAGTCTATCTGATGTTCGGAGTGGGTGTAGCAGTCGGAGCGGCAATCAACGAGATAATCCACAAGTGGACGAAGTAATCAGCGTGCTTGATACATTGAGAGTCGGGGCAAGTAGGACAGAGAAGGCAGCACTCGATTATAGCAAGGAATGTATAGATATAGCTCACAAACTGGCTAAATACTTCAAGGGGGAAACAAACGAATGAAACAATACATCAGGCTTAAACCATTAGAAGATAGCATACCAAGGAAACACAAACCGCAAAGATTGACGGAGCAGGAGAAACTTAACCGCTTGTATCTATTAGCGGACAAATTAGGGGTAAAAATCGGAAATGATAGCAGAGGGGTATAGGCTGAACGGCTACGATGCCAAGTACGAAAAGACTACATATCACGTCCGGATCCGCTACGAAGATGACAAAGTGGTTATCCATGAAGTGACAGAGGCTAATTCCGGTATTACGTTTATTTACGAAATTAAGAAGGGGCATAAGAAGGAGCGCAGAAAACATGACAAATAATCAGCAAAAAGCATCATCGTATTTGATGGGCATCAGGGACATTGAAAAGAAGCTGCATAACAAGAGGCTTGAGCTTGAAGCTCTTCGGTATAAAGCTTCCGGAGCAGGAGCAATTCGCTATGACAAAGATCGAGTTCAAGCGTCACCAGATGATTATCTTGCCAAAGCAATGGTTGATATCATTGAAATTGAGAAGCAGATTGAGAAAGATGAATCTTCTATCGAGAAGAAAAAGGGAAAAGCATATGGAATGGTGCGGTTGATGACGGTCCCAGAGCAACGGATTCTGATTGAGTGGTATTATCTGAATGGTCTGTCAATGCAGGAAACGGCCTTGAAAATGAGCATTGCAGAGCGTACTACATACTATCTTCGGGATGATGCACTTGAAGAATTTGGAAAATTACTATAAGTTTGCAGACTCATTCAGTTGAATGCAGAAAAAAATAATAATATCATTATACTGACGTAAGTCAGGTGTTGGAGGACATTGAGATGACGAAAGCAGATGTGCATTCGGAAATGAAGTGTTGGATTTGTGGAGACAAGGCAACACATAAAAGAAACATATCAGTTCCAAAATATGATTTCAAACATGAGTATATGTGGTCGGTTCCGGTTCCGGACGATTCACAGAGATGCTTCTGTAAAAAGTGCTTTGATGCTTTTATGACAGAACAGATCGAAGATAACAAAGCATACGTTCGCTTGAAAAAGAAAAGAATGTTTGCCAGAGCCTTGGATCTGATGGAGCATCAAAAGATTCCGATGTATGAGTATCGAGAAGCAATCAACACGGTTCAAGAGTATTTTATGAATAATCTTGATAAGTTCGATAGCTCATATGAAATAATGGCAGCAATAGTGCTGATTTATAATCACATTCATATCAAACCGCAAGCCAAGATTGACAGATATCAAGTGGACTTTATGCTTGATGAAGAACATATTATCTTGGAAATAGACGGAGACCGTCACAAGCTCCGCAAAGGTTATGACTCCGGAAGGGATGCAGATATCAAACGGATCCTCGGAAAAGATTGGGAGATTATTCGTATCAGCACAGAATGTCTTGATATGAATGTTACCAAGCTTGTTTCAGCAATTGAAGCGGTTCTGGATAACAGACATAAAAGAAGCTCATAAACTAACTCCAATCATTTGAAAAACCTTCTCAAGCACAGCGCACTCATCATTCCGGTGGGTGCGTTTTGTGTTGGAGAAAATACCGGGGAATATATGTCTAACCCACGCTACCACAACGGCAACCTTCGCCGCAAATACAGAGCAAGACTCAAAGCAATGGGAGCCGAGTGCGGGATCTGTAAAGGTCGGCTCGGTCCTATTCATTATGACGAGCCATCGGATGCAGATCATCCTTTGTCATTCGTCATTGATGAAATAGCCCCTATATCTCGATACAGAGAATTCGGGTACGAGTCCAAGGAAGCGGCCTGCGCCGACTGGCACAACCTTCAGGCAGCTCATTACTGTTGTAATGCCGCCAAGGGAGCGAAAACAAATAATGAAAAAAAGGTGGCTCGGATAGCTAAAAATAATATTATGAGCAGAGCGTTCTGACCACGGCAGGACAAGGGAGGGGCGGAGGAACCCCGCACTACCCCCGAAGCGACTCCGCGCGGGTGAGCGCCGATTTACACACAGGTGTTATTTTAACCATGACAAGACTTGATAAATTGAAAGAGTTGGAAGCGCATCTGTATGATTCGTTGATGAGCTGTGAGGACAGGTCGCTTGCATCCATAACAAAGCAATACCGGGAAACAATTAAAGAGATAGAGGAGATTGAAGGTGGCGAAAGCGAAGACGAAATCGCTGACATCCTCAACAGTAGGAATGCTGATGGGAAGTCAAGAGCCGTCCGTCCGAATCGCTCCTGAATATCTGACAAGTGATGGACTTGATGCTATCAAGGTTTTAAATCTTGGTGGTTTTTATCCGGATCCTTGGCAGAGTGATTTGTTGGACGATTGGTTGGCAATCGCGCCGAGTGGTAAATGGGCATGCAGAACATGCGGCGGTTCAGTTCCGCGACAGAATGGCAAGACAGGCATTCTTGAAGCCAGAGCTGAAGCAGGCATGATTCTTTACAACGAGCAGGTCGTTTACACGGCGCACTTACAGAAGACGGCAACGGAGACATTCGAAGAAATGGCAGTTTTCTTTGATTCTCCGAAAATACGGACTTATGTAAAGGATATTAAGACAGCACTCGGAAGAGAGCAGATCGTGCTGAAGAGCGGAGCAAGGGTAAAGTTCCTTGCACGAACACGCAACGGTGGACGAGGACAGCATGGAGATCTGTTGATATTCGATGAAGCACAGGAGCTTGATGCAAATGCACAGGCTTCTTTTTTGCCTGCAATATCCGCAAGCTTGAATCCGCAGGTGGTTTATACAGGCACTCCACCTGATGCCGAGTCTGACGGTACGGTGTTCCGGGGCATAAGAGAAAAGGCTATTGCCGGAGAGACAAAGACAGTTGCTTGGTTTGAGTTCTCCGTGAACGAGATCGGCAACGTCAAGGATCCAAAACGATGGGCAGCAACAAATCCTGCACTTGGACGCAGAATCCTTCTGTCAACGATAGAGTCAGAAGTTGAACAGATGGATGAGGACACGTTTGCAAGAGAGCGGCTCGGTTGGTGGTCTCCGATAATCAGCAAAAAAGTCGATTATGCCATTGAAGAAGATGTATGGGATGCCTGTTCATCATCAGAGGTGGCTCCTGAAGGCAAGACAGCTTATGGTGTGAAGTTCAGTCCGGATGGTTCAGAGGTCGCCTTGTGCGTTGCGGTAGTTCCGCAGGAAGGTCCGGCAAGGATAGAGCTGATTGACAGAAGACCGACAGGATTAGGCACACAATGGCTTGCTGATTGGTTGAATGAGAGATATCAGAAGGCATCATGCGTTGTGATAGATGGTCGCAACGGTGTTGATGTACTTGTGGATAAAATAACAAGTGTTTGGAAATATAAAGGCTCTATTATTCGTCCAAATGCAAAGGAAGTTATTGCGGCGGTTGGCAATTTGACAGATTCGTTGAACGAGCAGACCGTCACATGGTTTGACAAACAAGACGCACTCCGGGATAGCGCCATAACTTCAACTAAACGTCCCATTGGTGGCGGTTGGGGATTCGGTGGCGAAGATTCCGCGCCGATTGAAGCTTGTGCGCTTGCGTTTTGGGGTGCGAAGAACAGTAAAAGAGATCCGTCAAGGAAAATGAGGATAGGATAAATGCAGTTAAGTATTGTTCCTGAACAGATTATAGGATTTGATTCGTATGAGGCTAAACGCTTTCAGAAGTTGCTGAATGTATATAATTCTC
>Ga0326511_10002138_pt1 | contig 16227 bp, 10 predicted proteins | sample 0_2496_0518_D_FD_203701 | JGI IMG/M metagenome (GOLD analysis project Ga0326511, IMG submission 203701) | Bovine rumen microbial communities from UC Davis, California, United States - 0_2496_0518 | ecosystem: Host-associated > Mammals > Digestive system > Stomach > Rumen | place: USA...
CCTTGGCGAAATAGTCATTTGTCTCGCCTTCCAGTTTGAAGGACACGCCATGGGTGAGGAAAGCACCGAACGACTGTCCCGCAGAACCTTTGAACTTCACGTTGATGGTACCGTCGGGAAGTCCCTGTTCCCCATATTTCTGGACGATAGCTCCTGAGAGCATAGCTCCCACGGCACGGTTGGTGTTCTTGATGCTGTAGTCGAGGTTTACCTCGCTCTGGCTGCTGATGGCAGGTTCTGCGGCGGCAATCATCTGCTCGTCAATCGTCGTTCCCTGCATACCCAGTGGTACAGAGGGCTTGCGGACATCCCCCGTGAAGTGCAGCGTGCCGTCGTATTTGTTCAGGAGTCGCTTGAAGTCAAGGATAGACTCTTTCGTCTCTATCAGTTCCGTATGTCCCACGATATCATCCAGATGTCTGAATCCCATTTCGGCGAGATACTCGCGAACCTCCTGAGCCAGGAAGGTGAAATAGTTGACGAGGTATTCATAGCGGCCGATGAAATGCTTGCGAAGTTCAGGATTCTGTGTGGCGACCCCCATCGGACAGGTGTTCAGGTTGCACTTGCGCATCATCACACAGCCAAGGACGATCAGGGCGGCGGTGCCGAAACCAAACTCTTCAGCACCCAGTAACGCCATGAGGACCACATCACGACCAGTCTTGATTTGTCCGTCAACCTGTAGGCGCACCTGTGAACGGAGCCCGTTCTTAACAAGGGTCTGCTGGGTCTCGCTCAGTCCAATCTCCGGTGAGATACCGGCAAATCGCATGCTGGAGGCAGGAGAGGCTCCCGTACCTCCCTCAGCTCCGGAGATGACGATAAGGTCGGCTTTCGCCTTTGCCACACCGGCAGCGATGGTTCCCACACCGCTCTCAGCCACCAGCTTGACGGAGACGGCTGCCTTGGGATTGACATTCTTCAGGTCGAATATCAACTGGGCGAGGTCTTCAATGCTATAGATGTCGTGGTGTGGCGGAGGACTGATCAGGCTGATGCCGGGAATGGAGTGACGTGTCTTGGCGATCACCTCGTTGACCTTGAAGCCAGGCAGTTGTCCGCCTTCTCCGGGCTTGGCACCCTGTGCTACCTTAATCTGTATCTCCTCAGCGTTCACCAGATATTCCGTCGTCACGCCGAAGCGTCCGCTTGCCACCTGTTTTGTCTTACTGTTGAGGCTGATGCCGTCTACTGACGAATGGAAACGCTCGGAGTCCTCTCCGCCCTCACCTGTGTTAGAGCGTCCCCCTATCTTGTTCATAGCAAGGCAGATTGCCTCGTGTGCCTCTTTGGAGAGAGCGCCGAAACTCATGGCACCTGCCACGAAATGCTTGACAATGTCCTCGACGGGTTCTACCTCGTCAATGCTGATGGGGTTCTTTCTCCATCCGAGGAAATCACGGATGAAGATGGGTGATTCTTTCTCGTCAGCCAGTCGGCTGTATGTTTTGAATTTCTCATAATCTCCTGTGCGGGTAGCGAGTTGCAGCGTGGCAATTGTTTCTGGGTTCCACGCATGTTTGATTCCGTCCTTTCGCCAGTGGAACTGACCGAGGTTAGGCAGGTAGTTGGGTGTGGCGGATGAGGCATAAGTCTTCCGGTGCATCGCAACGGCATCAGCAGCAATCTTCTCCAGTCCGATGCCTCCGATAGTACTTATCTCCGTGCCGAAATAGTTTTTCAGCAGGCTCTCGCTCAGTCCGACACTCTCAAAAATCTTGGCTCCCCGGTAGCTGCGGATGGTAGAGATGCCCATTTTCGCCATAATCTTGAAGAGTCCTTTTTTCACAGCCTTGATATAGTTCGCCTCCGCAGTAGGGTAGTCTTCCTGTATCTTGTGTCGTTTCACCAGATCGTCGAGAACAGCAAAAGCCATATAAGGACAGAGTGCCGAAGCACCATAGCCCAATAGAAGAGCGGCATGCATCGTCTCACGGATTTCTCCGCTCTCCACAATCAGGGCAGTCTGCACGCGTTTCCCTACACTGATCAGGTAGTGATGTACGGCAGAGACCGCCAGCAGCGATGGGATAGCCACATGTTGCTTGTCCACATCTCGGTCGGTCAGGATGATATAGTTATACCCTTCGTCCACCGACTTCTCCGCCTGATGGCAAAGGGCATCAAGCGCCTCTTGCAGTCCATCAGCTCCTTTTTCCCCGTCAAAAAGCATCGGTAATTTGATGGTGTTGAAACCTTTATAGCGGATATTACAGAGGATGTCCAGCTGGGTATTGTTCAGAATAGGGTGGGGCAGACGCACCATCTTGCAGTTGGTCTCGTCAGGGGTGAGGATGCCGGAGCCCACCCTGCCGATATACTCCGTCAGACTCATCACCAGTTCCTCGCGGATAGAGTCAATAGCGGGGTTCGTTACCTGGGCGAACTGCTGACGGAAATAGTTGAAGAATACCTGAGGCTTGTCCGACAGGACGGCAAGTGGCGTGTCATTACCCATCGATGCCGTTGGCTCCTGTCCATTGACAGCCATAGGCACGATGGTGTTCGTTATATCCTCTTCTCCATAGCCGAACATCATTTCCTTCTGGAGCAGGTCGCTGATATGATTGTCGACATGTCTGCCGGACTTCAGCTTCTCCAGCTGGATGCGGTTGGTACTCAGCCACTGGCGATAGGGGTGTTCGCTGGCGAGTTGCTGTTTGATCTCACCATCATAGTATATCTTACCCTCCTGTGTGTCGATAAGCAGGATCTTACCCGGCTGCAGGCGCCCTTTCTCTGCAATCTCAGTAGGGTCAAAGTCCATCACGCCAACCTCACTTGCCACCACCATTGTGTCGTTCTTCGTAATGGTATAGCGGGCAGGACGGAGTCCGTTACGGTCCAGCATGCCACCTGCAAAACGTCCGTCACTGAACAGCAGGGCGGCAGGACCATCCCACGGCTCCATCAGGATGGAGTGGTATTCGTAGAAAGCCTTCAAATCCTCGCTAATAGGGTTCTTGTCATTGAAGCTCTCCGGTACAAGCACACTCATTGCATGTGGCAGTGAGAGTCCTGACATGACAAAGAACTCCAGTACGTTGTCCAGACTTGCCGAGTCGGACATTCCCGACTGGATGATAGGGGATATTTGCTTGATGTCCCCCAGCATGTCACTGCTGAGGACACTCTCTCTTGCCTGCATCCATCCGCGGTTTCCACGAATGGTGTTGATCTCACCGTTGTGGGCGAGCAAGCGGAAGGGCTGGGCTAATGACCACGTGGGAAATGTGTTTGTGCTGAAACGTGAGTGCACCAGCGCCAGTCCGCTTGTGAAATAGGGGTTGGTAAGGTCGGGGAAATATTGCCGTACCTGCATGGACGACAACATCCCTTTGTATATAATATTTGTGTTGCTCAGTGAACAGATATAAAAGTCCTTGTGGGTGACACGGCGTTCTATCTTCTTGCGAATAATATATAAAGTACGCGCAAAGGAATCTACTTTGTCATCACTGATGCCGGTGATGAAAACCTGCTTGATGGCGGGCTCCGTGCTTAACGCGGCGTTACCCAGACAGTCGGGATTGGTCGGTACGTTGCGCAGATGCATCAGTTGAAGCCCCTCACGCTCTATTTCCTCAATCATGACTTGGAGAATGTCGCTTTGCGCCTTCTCCTCTTTGGGCAGGAAAACCAAGCCCGTCCCGTATTTCCCCTTCTCGGGGACGGGAATACCTTGTAATAGGATGAACTCATGCGGTATTTGAACCATGATACCGGCACCGTCACCATCCTTTCCGACTTCAGCGCCACGGTGTCGCATGTTCTCCAGCACATGCAGTGCCTGGTCCACCAACCCGTGACTCTTGTTACCATGAATGTTCACAATCATGCCCACGCCGCAGGCATCGTGCTCATACTGGTTCTGATAAAGTCCTCTTTCCTGGTTTTGAAGTTTACTTTCTGTCATATTATCCTTATTAAATCTATGTTTTTGTATTTATTCGAGTGCAAAGATAGAGCAAAAAGACAGAATTAACAAGAAAAATCTTACATAATTTGCTATAAATTTTTAAACAACTTACGTTTTGAAACAAATATTGCTAATTTTGTTTCATTTTGTAAAATATTGTTAGAATTATGAAAGGTGATTATTTACACTTTGTTAGTTTGAGCGTTTTTTTACAAATTAAAAGCAAGAATTGTGACTGCCGATATACCGAAAATACGTAATTTTGCCATGGAAACGTTTTCCATGATATTATTAATTAAATAGGTAAAAAGGTATGAAAAAGATTGAAGCGATTATCCGCAAGACGAAGTTTGAGGATGTCAAACGGGCTTTGTTAAGTTCGGACATCGACTGGTTTGAATACCACGACGTGCATGGTATTGGTCAGAGCCGTCAGGAGAGAATTTATCGTGGTGTCCAGTATAGTACGGATGTCATAGAGCGTGTGGCGCTTACCATCGTCTGCCGTGACGTGATACTGGATCCCACGATTCAGGTGATCTTGAGGGTCGCCCATACGGGTGAGATAGGTGACGGACGCATCTTCGTCAGTGACATGATAGACACCTGGTCTATCCGTACTGGCGAGCATGGCGATACGGTATTAAGAGATAAGAAATAGGATAACACAACACAAACACAAAATGTAACGATTATGAATGAGATTGGATTATCACTCGATACAGTATGGATGCTGTTAGCAGCAATGTTGGTATTCTGGATGCAGCCTGGTTTTGCCTTGTGTGAGGCAGGTTTCACCCGCAGTAAGAATACCGCCAACATCCTGATGAAGAACTTTGTCGATTTTATGTTCGGCTCCCTGTTGTTCTTCTTCCTGGGCTTCGGGTTTATGTTTGGTTCCGACGGAGCCGGTTTCATCGGAGCGCCTAACTGGGGCGACCTCTCCTTCTATAAAGGCGACCTGCCCACAGAAGGTTTCCTGATCTTCGAGACGGTCTTCTGCGCCACCTCAGCCACCATCGTCAGTGGTGCCATGGCAGAGCGCACGAAATTCTCGATGTATGTCATCTACAGTGCTTTTATCTCACTGTTTATTTACCCCATAGAAGGTCACTGGACATGGGGAGGCGGTTGGTTGTGTAACAGTGCTGCCGACAGCTTTATGATGACGACCTTCGGTGATGTGTTCCACGATTTCGCAGGTTCAGCCATCGTGCATAGCGTAGGTGGTGTCCTTGCCTTGGTAGGTGCCCTTGCGTTAGGACCCCGTATCGGGAAGTATGATGCAGACCGTAAGAGCCGTGCCATCCCTGGTCATTCGCTGACCTTGGCAGCATTGGGCGTGTTCATCCTCTGGATGGGATGGTTCGGTTTTAATCCCGGTTCACAGCTCGCTGCCAGCGGGGAAGTCAACCGCATCGCCATCTCGCATGTGTTCCTGACCACCAATCTGGCAGCTGCGGCAGGTGGAACAGCCACCATGTTTATCACTTGGCTGAAATATGGCAAGCCATCCTTGTCACTGACCCTCAACGGCGTATTGGCGGGACTGGTGGGTATCACTGCTGGATGTGACCTTGTTAACCCTCTGGGTGCGGTGATCATCGGACTGGTCTGTGGCATTGTATTGGTATTCTCTATTGAGTTCATCGACCATGTTCTGCATATCGACGACCCTGTAGGTGCCTCTTCAGTACATGGTGTCTGTGGTATTCTCGGTACCCTGATGACAGGACTCTTCTCTGTCAGCAATGGCGCCTTCTACGGACATGGCTGGGGCTTCTTCGGAGCGGAGTGCTTCGGAATCCTCATCATTGATCTCTGGGCGGCTGCCTGTGGTATTGTTCTTTTCTATGGAATTAAGTATCTTCGTGGCTTACGTGTCGAGTCTCGTGTCGAGGAAGAGGGACTGGATGTCTATGAGCATGGAGAAAGTTGTTATAATTAATGATATTTTAAGGTATGAGAAAGATTGTTATTTTCGCAATGGGACTGGTGGCAAGTGCCACCACCCTTGCACAGGAACAGTTACGGGTAGGCGAGCAAAGCCCGGAAATCAAAGCAGAGGTGACGATAGCCGCCGATTTCGTGAGCCAGTATATCTGGCGTGGACTGGACTGCGGTAATGTCAGTATCCAGCCGACACTGGGAATCGCTTACAAAGGTTTCAGTCTCTCGGCATGGGGGAATGTGGGTTTTAAGTCGGAGGACACCAAGGAGTTCGACCTCACAGCCTCTTATAGTACAGGCGGACTGACCATTGGAGTGACTGATTATTGGTTTAACACCCCAGAGGAGCGTTACTTCTATTATAATGCCCACAGCACCAGTCATGTCTTTGAGGGCTTTGTCTCCTATGACTTTGGACTGCTTTCTGCCGCCTGGTATACCAACTTCGCAGGCAATGACGGACAGAACAAGAGCGGTAAAAGAGCCTACTCCAGTTATTTTGAGTTGAATGCCCCGTTTAAGTTGGCGACTCTCGACTGGACTGGAACGTTGGGTGTGGTACCCTATGCCACTACTTACTATGCCACTTCAGGATTCGCAGTGACCAATGTGTCACTGAAAGCCTCGAAGGACATCAGGATTACTGATACCTTCTCTGTCCCGATATTCGCACAGGTTATTGGCAACCCTTCATCACAGAAAGCCTATTTCGTCTTTGGATTCACGCTTAAGCCGTGAGTCCAAAGACTCCCTTTTTACGCAAAACTTCAAAACAATCAATATATGGAAACAAAGTATATCTTCGTAACAGGCGGTGTCGTTTCGTCCCTTGGTAAGGGAATCATCTCCGCCAGCATTGGCAAACTGCTCCAGGCACGTGGCTATAAGGTCACTATTCAGAAGTTTGACCCCTACATCAACATCGACCCCGGGACACTGAACCCCTATGAGCATGGAGAGTGCTATGTGACGGTCGATGGCATGGAGACCGACCTGGACTTAGGACATTATGAGCGTTTTACAGGTATTCACACGACGCGTAACAACTCCATTACCACCGGGCGTATCTACAAGACGGTCATCGACAGGGAACGCCGGGGGGATTATCTGGGTAAGACCATCCAGGTGGTGCCCCATATCACTGATGAGATCAAACGCCGTATGCTGCGTGAGAGTGAAGAGTTAAAAGTGAAGAGTGAAGAATTAAATTTTGACTTCGTCATCACAGAAGTGGGAGGTACCATCGGTGATATAGAGAGTGCCCCTTTCATGGAGGCTATCCGACAGTTGCGCTGGCAACTGGGTCGTGATGCCGTATGTGTCCATCTCACCTACGTTCCTTACCTGAAAGCCGCCGATGAGTTGAAAACAAAACCCACCCAGCATTCCGTCAAGGAATTGCAAGGCATGGGAATCCAGCCCGATATCCTCGTCCTGCGTACCGAGCGTCATCTTGATGACCATCTTCGTATGAAAGTTGCCTCGTTCTGTAATGTTGACCTCGAGTGTGTGGTGCAGAGCGAGGATATGCCCAGCATCTATGAGGTGCCGGTCAGTATGCAGCGACAGGGGCTGGATGCTGCCATCATGCGGAAGATCGGTATTCCTGTGGGAATGACTCCTGCGATGAAGCCTTGGCATGACTTCCTTGACAAGCAGCGCCATGCCACCCATGAGGTCCACGTCGGACTGGTGGGAAAATACGACTTGCAGGATGCGTATAAGAGTATCCGGGAGAGCCTGAACCTCGCAGGTGTCTATAATGACGTGAAAGTCAAGCTCCATTTTATCAATAGTGAGCAGATCACCAAGGAGAACGTGGCAGACCAGTTGCAGGAGGTGGCGGGTGTCATCATCTGTCCGGGCTTCGGTCAAAGGGGCATCGAGGGGAAGATTATCGCCGCGGAATATACCCGTACCCATGACATCCCCACCTTTGGCATCTGTCTTGGTATGCAGATGATGGTGATAGAATTCGCACGGAATGTGCTGGGCTATGCGGATGCTGACAGCTGTGAGATGAATCCCCAGACCTCTCATCCCGTCATCGACCTGATGGAGGAGCAGAAGAGTATTACCCAGATGGGAGGTACGATGCGTCTGGGTGCTTATGAGTGTGAACTGGTCAAGGGTAGTAAGACCGCTGAGGCTTATGGTCAGCAGACGCTCATCAAGGAGCGCCACCGCCATCGCTATGAGTTCAATAACCAATATATGGAGGAATACGAGCGGAATGGTATGAAACTGGTAGGAGTCAATCCTGCCGCCCGTCTGGTGGAGATTGTCGAGATTCCCACCTTGCGCTGGTATATCGGTACTCAGTTCCATCCGGAATACTCGTCTACGGTGCTTCACCCACATCCATTGTTTATGTCGTTTATTAAAGAATGTTGTCATGGAAGAGCTGAAGCATGAGTGTGGGGTGGCGGTGATCCGCCTGTTGAAGCCCTTGTCCTACTACCAGCGGAAATACGGGACGTGGCGGTATGGACTCAACAAGCTCTATCTTCTGATGGAGAAACAGCATAACCGTGGACAGGAAGGGGCTGGTATCGCCTGTGTCAATCTGGATGCTACTGCTGGCACGGAATATATGTTCCGTGAAAGGGCAGAGGGGAAGGATGCCATCACCGAGATTTTCAAGCGGACGGACGACTCCTTTGCCGGACAGTTGTATATGGGGCATCTGCGTTATTCCACGACAGGGAAAAGCGGACTGACTTTCGTGCATCCTTTCTTGCGCCGTAACAACTGGCGGGCGAAGAACCTGTGTCTCTGTGGTAACTTTAATATGACGAACATCGACGAGGTCTTTGACTATCTGACCGGTCAGGGACAGTCACCACGCATCTATAGCGACTCCTATATCATGCTGGAACTGATGGGACACCGTCTCGACCGGGAGGCGGAACGGCTCTATGCAGAGGCGAGGGAGAAACAACTGGAAGGCACTGCCGTCACACGGTATATCGAGGACCATATCCGGATGGAGAACGTACTTGCCAAGACCCTGTCTCATTTCGATGGCGGTTATGTGATGTGTGGTATGACAGGCAGCGGGGAGATGTTTGCCATGAGGGATCCCTGGGGTATCAGACCAGCTTTCTATTATCAGGATGATGAGGTGGTGGTGATTGCCAGTGAGCGTCCTGTGATACAGACCGTCTTCGACCTGTCCGCAGAGGATGTCCATGAGTTACAGCCAGGGCAGTCATTGCTAATCCGTAAGAGTGGAGAGCAGTGTCTGGAACAGATTCTTCCTCCCCAAAAGTATAGCGCCTGCTCCTTTGAGCGTATCTATTTCAGCAGAGGGTCCGACCGTGACATCTATCAGGAGCGCAAACGGTTGGGCGAGCAGTTGATGAAACCGATCATGCAGGCAATCAACGGGGAGGTGTCGCATACGGTATTCTCCTATATCCCCAATACGGCGGAAGTTGCTTTCTGTGGTATGACGGACGGTTTCCGTCGCTTGGATCATGAGGTACGTATCGAGAAAGTGGTGTGGAAGGATATCAAGTTGCGGACTTTCATTACTGAAGGTACAGAGCGTAACGACCTTGCCGCTCATGTCTATGACATCACCTATGGGAGTCTGACACCCTATGTGGATAACCTGGTGATTATTGATGACAGCATCGTGCGGGGAACTACCTTGCGGGAGAGTATCTTCAAGATCCTGGACCGCCTGCATCCCAAGAAAATCGTGATGGTGAGCAGTTCCCCCCAGATTCGTTATCCTGACTATTATGGTATTGATATGTCGAGACTGGAGGAACTCTGTGTCTTCCGTGCCGCCATCGAACTGATCAAGGACAGGGGGATGCAGCAGTTGATAGCGGACACTTACCGTGCCTGTAAGACTGATCCTTCAACAGCCAATTATGTCAAGGATATCTACAGTCCCTTCACCATAGAGGAAATCAACCGGAAGATGGTGGAGATGCTCCGCCCGGAAGGGATGCAGGCTCCCGTGGAACTGGTGTTCCAGTCGATAGGCGGACTGCACCGTGCCTGTCCCCATCATCCGGGAGACTGGTATTTTACAGGTGACTATCCCACGGTGGGAGGTATCCGGATGGTCAACCGTGCCTTTGTGAGTTATGTGGAACAAGTATTGAAGTTACAACTATAAAAGAAGTATATTATGTGTGGAATCGTAGCTATATTGAATGTAAAGGAACAGACGCAGCAGTTGCGTCAGAAAGCATTGCGTATGAGTCAGAAGATACGTCACCGCGGACCAGACTGGAGTGGTATCTATTGCGGGGGTTCAGCAATCCTTGCCCATGAGCGGCTGAGTATCGTCGATCCCGAGTCAGGAGGACAGCCTTTGTTCTCTCCTGACAGGAAACAGGTTCTTGCCGTCAATGGGGAGATATATAACCATCAGGACATCCGACGGCAGTTTGCCGGAAAGTATGACTTCCAGACGGGCAGCGACTGTGAGGTGATTCTCGCCCTGTATCGTGAGAAAGGCATTGATTTCCTGGAGGACATCAGTGGCATCTTTGCCTTTGTGCTCTATGACGAGGAGAAGGATACCTTCCTCATTGCCCGTGACCCTATCGGTGTCATTCCCCTTTATATTGGTTATGACGATGACGGGACGGTATATGTCGCCTCCGAGTTGAAGGCTTTGGAAGGGCAGTGTCAGCGTTATGAGCCTTTCCTGCCAGGACACTATTATTGGAGTGGGGAAGGACAGATGCACCGTTATTACCACCGTGACTGGATGTCGTATGATGCCGTGAAGGATAGCGGCGCAAGTTCTGAGGATATCCGTCAGGCACTGCGGGCAGCCGTCAAGCGTCAGTTGATGTCTGATGTCCCATACGGCGTACTGCTCAGTGGCGGTCTTGACTCCTCTGTTATCTCCGCCGTTGCGGAGCGTTATTCCGAGATGCGTATTGAGGACAACTCCCAGACGAAGGCATACTGGCCTCGTCTGCATTCCTTCGCAGTGGGACTGAAGGGGGCTCCTGACTTGGCAAAGGCAAAACTTGTCGCTGATCATATCGGTACGGTGCATCATGAGATCAACTATACCATTCAGGAAGGTCTTGATGCCTTGCGTGATGTTATCTATTTCATCGAGACGTATGATGTCACCACGGTACGTGCCTCTACACCGATGTACCTCCTTGCCCGTGTCATCAAGTCGATGGGTATCAAAATGGTACTCTCTGGCGAAGGTGCTGACGAGATATTCGGAGGCTACCTGTATTTCCATAAGGCACCAGATGCTAAGGCATTCCATGAGGAGACTGTCCGTAAACTCTCCAAGCTTCATCTGTATGACTGTCTGCGTGCCAACAAGAGTCTGTCGGCATGGGGCGTGGAGGGACGTGTGCCTTTCCTCGATAAGGAGTTCCTGGATGTCGCCATGCGTACCAACCCGCAGGCGAAGATGTGTCCTGGTAAGACGATGGAGAAGCGGATTGTCCGTGAGGCGTTCTCGGATATGCTACCCGAGGAGATTGTCTGGCGACAGAAAGAACAGTTTAGTGACGGGGTAGGGTATTCGTGGATTGACACCCTCAAGAAGATCACTGCGGAGGCTGTCACTGACGAGCAGATGGCGCATGCCGCAGAGCGGTTTCCTATCAATCCGCCAAAGAACAAGGAGGAGTATTATTACCGCAGTATCTTTGCGGAGCATTTCCCCTCCGACAGTGCTGCCCGTAGTGTCCCCAGTGAGGCGAGTGTGGCATGCTCCACAGCCATCGCACTGGAATGGGATGAGGCTTTCAAGAATATGAACGACCCCAGTGGACGTGCCGTCAAAGGTGTTCACGAACAGGCTTATTAACGATGGAATAGAGCCTCCATTCACCAAAAATAAAGCCTTTAAACACATCGTTTAAAGGCTTTATCTGACTTATTCCCCGTATATTTCCCTCAGCTTGCTGAGGAGATTCTTGCCTCGCAGGTCCATGGCGACAATCTTGCCAGTGGGGTCTACCAGTACATTAGAAGGGATGCTGGAAATACCATAGAGGTCGGCAGCCGCACATTTCCATCCTTTCAGGTCACTCATCTGCTGCCATTTCATACCCATCTGCTGGATAGCAGCTACCCAAGCGCTTTTCCTCTGGTCGAAGGAAACACCCACCACGTTGAATCCTTTGCTCTGGTATCGCTCATAAGCGGCAATGACATAAGGCATCTCCCTGCGGCAGGGTCCGCACCAGGAAGCCCAGAAGTCGACGAGCACATAGTTGCCTTTGCCCACCCACTGGCTGAGTTTTACTTCCTGGTCGTTCACATCATTCATCGTCAGTTCGTGGAACTGGATACCAGGGCGGCGCTTCTCATAACCCGCCAGCAGTTTCTTGGGGATATCCAGTTCAGGGTTGCGGTAGTAGGAAGCCTTCGGGTCGAGTGCCTCTTTCAGTCCCTCATAGCCCAGCTGGTACATCGCATCCTTGATATACTTGACGGGCAGGTCGCTATTCTTGTTGTCACGGATAACCTCCCTGACAAACTCTATCTGTGCCTCCCCCAGTGAGTCAAGACGCTCGGACAATATCCTTGCCTTTTCCTTACTCTCCGGAAGCTCTCCCTTCGGGTCTTTCTCCTGGATAGCCTTGAACTCGCTCATGATTCTCTCCGCCTGTTTGTCAAAGGCATCCATCATGGGCTGGTAGGGGTCAATTGTTGTTTGTGCCTGAGCTGTCATGGTGACGGCAATCAGTGCGGAAATGATCAGTTTCTTCATGTCGTTATCAGTTATTTGCCTGCAAAGATACAAAAAATCTCAAATTTCGATAGCCAATTATCTTTTTTTTCGTACCTTTGCAGCCGATTTCAAAAACAGGGGTACTTGCGAAACCTCAACGGAGGCGGACCCCCTTTAACAAAACAAGAACAGATTATGAAAAATGAAAAGAACACTGTGAGTGTGCTGTTTATGCTTTTCAGCATTCTATTTTGTGTTTGCCTGATAGCGGCAAACCTTTTCGCAACAAAGCAAATCAACGTTTTTGGTATCTCCATGGTGGGAGCCTTGATTATCTTCCCCATATCCTACATCGTCAATGATGTGGTCAGTGAGGTGTGGGGGTTCGGAAGAGCCCGTCAGATGATATGGGTGGGATTCGCCATGAACTTCTTCTTTGTGTTTATGGGTTTCCTGTGTGACATCATCCCGCCAGCACCTTTTTATGAGAACAATGAGGGATTCCATGCCGTATTCGGCTTGGCACCCCGTGTGGCAGCAGCTTCATTCCTGGCTTTCCTCGTAGGCTCTTTCCTGAACGCCTATGTGATGAGTAGGATGAAAGTGTCATCACAGGGTAAGCATTTCTCCGTACGTGCCATCGCCAGTACGCTTGTCGGTGAGGCTTCCGACTCGCTGATATTCTATCCTTTAGCCTTGGGAGGTGTCATCCCCGTCGAAGGACTGTTGGAGCTGATGTTCTGGCAGGTGACGCTGAAGACTGCCTATGAGATTGTTATTCTCCCATTGACTATCCGTGTGGTGAAATGGGTCAAGGCTGTCGAGGGCGAGGATGTCTACGACCAGCATATCTCATATAATGTCTTTAAATTAGCTTAAGCGATGGATAGAACTAATGATCATCTGACACAACTGGGGCAGAAGACAGAGTATAGTAGTGACTATGCGCCGGAGGTACTGGAGACCTTTGAGAACAAACACCCTGACAACGACTACTGGGTGCAGTTCAACTGTCCGGAGTTCACGTCTCTCTGTCCGATTACGGGACAGCCTGACTTCGCGGAAATCAAGATCCTCTATATCCCGGGGAAACGAATGGTGGAGTCGAAGAGCCTGAAACTCTATCTCTTCTCCTTCCGTAACCATGGGGATTTCCATGAGGACTGTGTGAACACCATCATGAAAGACTTGGTGAAACTGATGGAGCCCAAGTATATTGAGGTCATCGGCTTGTTCACTCCGCGTGGCGGTATCTCCATCTATCCATACGCTAATTACGGACAGCCAGGGACGAAATACGAAAAAATGGCTGAACAACGTCTGCTCAGCCATCAGATTATTTAAGATTTCGGTATCTTGGAATTACTCAAAAGCGAAATCTTGAAGCGTACACAGCGACTTCTCTTTCGTTTCTGATTTGAAAACAAAGAATATCGCATGCTTACCTGCCAGTTCCGAAAGGGCTGGCAGTTCTGTTTTGATCTCGGTGGATGTCTTGGGCATATCCTTCTTCAAGGTGATGGAACCAATCTCCTTCCCACCTTGAGAGGTCCATGGACGATCCAGCATGATAGTGATGGTTCCGTCAATACCCTCTGGGATAAGTCGCATCGAGAGTTTCACATCCTTCCTGCCTTGAACAGCATCGAAGTTAAAGTACTTGTATCCTACGATAGAACCGTCAGTGTTGTTTACCACGAAATTCGTGTTGTTCTTCAGGTCATAGGGTTTCTCAAACTTGTCATCAGTACCGTAGCTGACAGCGACATACGAACCGTAGAACGTGTTGTTAGGCCATTCGTGAACGGCAACCTTCGGTCCTGTATACCAGCAGCAGATACCTGCGGAGTGACGCTCGAAGGGGTCAAGACCGTTCAAGGCGAAACCCTCGGAGGTGTATTCGCCCTCGCTGATCTCTACCTTACCGCCTTTCCCTTCCTCCACCTTCACGGTGATGGGAGCCACCATTGCCTGACGGGCAAACTCGTTCAGTCCTGACTGACGGTGATAGAACACATACCACTGTCCGTTGATCTCGCAGATACTGCCATGGGTGTTACCAGAGACATTGGCAGAGGCGATGACATTGCCCTGCTCATCCTTCTCACGGGCACGACCGTCGATAATAGTACCGCCATAGGTCCACGGACCAAGCGGCTGGTCACTATAGGCATAGGCGAGGGTATAGTTGGTGGTAGGCAGTCCAAACTCGCCTTCCTCCGTGAAACGGCTGTAGATAAACACATACTTGTCCTTGATCTTACGAATCGAGGAAGCCTCGAAGAAGCGGAACTTACCGGGCTCCTTAAACCCGGATATCATACCGTCCACCACCTTTGTTCCGGGTTTGACAGTAGCCATCGTGGCAGGGTCAAGCTCCGCAGCCATGGAGTGTCCGAAGCCCCAGTAGCCGTAAACCTTACCGTCGTCATCTACGAACACACCTGGGTCGAACTGCAACACACCATCAGTGGCATTGGGATTCTCCTTGTTCCAGTTGCAAACCTCAAAAGGACCATTCGGGCGGTCGCTCTTGGCAATCAGTCCATTCCGTCCTCCATGCTGGTCGTTAGGATAGAGGTAGTAGGTCTTCTTACCATTCTTATCGGTTACCAGGGTCACATCAGGAGCGAAGAGTACATCGGCAAGACTGTCTTTGTTGATGAACTCCCCTTTGGCATTCTTGCTGACGGCAAGTATCTCTCCGTCGTAGCGCCATTTATTGAGACTGTCGACTGATGCCGACCATACCACCAGCTCACGTCCGCAGTAGTCAGTGATACGACTGTCATGTGAGCCATAGATATACACGCGGTACTTCCCTGGCTGGTCAGGATCCTCGAAGACATAAGGCTCTCCGTCGGGGATATGTTCCCAAAGCGGCAGATAAGGATTGCCTACTGTGGTGAGCATGTCTTTTGTCTCAACTGTTGGAGTGCTGCCTCCGCATGCGGTCAGCAGCAGTCCGGAAAAAGCTAATAATGAGGTTTTTAGTTTCATAGATGGTTATTTTAATTGTTTTCTGTCTTACGGTAATAGCCCTGTTCGTGGTCCTTGTACTTCAGCACGAGGGTGTCACTGCGTAGCATAATGATGTCAGCGGTGTCGGTCTCTGGTTTCCCCTTCTTGCCATGATCTAAGAGGATGGAGTCCGTCGTCAGTATCAGTCTGCCATTGAAGAGCCGCCATTCCTTATATCTTCTCACTTTAGGATACTCTACAGGGCTCATCTTGTCGATGTTAGCCTGTCGCATTCCCCCGAAGCTCTGTGCGGTATATCCCCGTTTCAGTTGGAAACCATACTCCCGAGGTGCCATCATAGACTGTTTTACCGAATCAGGAATACGTGAAAGGATACGGCGTTGCACCTGCTGTGGCATTTGGTCGAGGTTCCGGAAATGAGGCATCACCTGATGACACCATTTCCCACGCAGCCGTTCCATGTTTATTGCCATCAACACTTCCTCTTTGTCCATGGGGTTGAGAATGACAGCCAGTTCGTCACCTGTCTGTGGTCTGCCATAAATCTTCCGGTCGTGGAAGGCATTGATAATATCGAACGTATCAGGATCTCCCCCACTGAAAGGCAACAGGATGAGGATAGAGTCGGTGCATCCGTCGCAGACCAGTCCGTAGAGTGTTGAGTCGCCTGGCAGGTTCCGGTGCATGTCAA
>Ga0326511_10002139_pt1 | contig 16227 bp, 31 predicted proteins | sample 0_2496_0518_D_FD_203701 | JGI IMG/M metagenome (GOLD analysis project Ga0326511, IMG submission 203701) | Bovine rumen microbial communities from UC Davis, California, United States - 0_2496_0518 | ecosystem: Host-associated > Mammals > Digestive system > Stomach > Rumen | place: USA...
CGCGCCAGAGGCCAGCGGGACCGACGGGTGCCACCCTTGTTGAAAACTTCGGCGGCTACAGGTCCCACGGCTGCGGCAGCGGCAGTGCCGTCGGGGCCTTGCGGTGCGTCCCATCCCCGCGCCGCGCGTTGCAAATCCAGTGCGCTGGCCGCGTGTTCGAGAAGTCGATGGGGCTGCCCCCGTGCGAAACGGGAACAATCTCGTCCACGACGAACGACATCGGATGCGGCTTGCGCCTGCCCGTTCGTGGGTCGGTCACCATGCCCAGCGAGTAGTCGATGGGCTTGCCGCAGATGTGGCAGGGGTCACCAATCGCCAGCCACCTCGCGCGGATGGCGCGGCGGCGTGCGCCGTTGGCATAGCGGGGGTTGCTTGCCATGGGGGTGTCCTTTGCTGGACGAGGGGGTGGGGTCTGGAAAAGCCAGGGGGGAGGTCTAAAAGAAAAGGCCCCCACCGTCTCCGATGAGGGCCAACTGTTCAACCTATCGATACCATAGGGTAGCAGGACATATCAATGCGATACCGTACCATCCAGTGCTAACTTCATTCTGCCAAGCCTACACCCAGCTCCGTCCACATCTGACCGTTTGCATCGGCCATGTCGAGTGCAATGCTCACGGAGTGCTTGACATGGCTAACACTATAGCCCATCATCCGCGCCGTCTCATCCCATGTCTGCAACGCAAGGTAGTGATGATAGATGGCATCAGCTGGCCAACCAACCAGAGCATATAACCCACTGCGGTTGTCGGCTCCATACAACACTTTGCAGGCTGCGTCGATGAGTGCATAGTCAGCATCTTGCCGCTGTATGAGAACGCTCTCATGGTCCACTGCCGCGGCCACGGCGCGCCCGATGCGGTCGGGGTCGGGCGTCGAGCGGACGCGCCCCTCGAAGCCCTGCCCGCCGACGGACACCGACGCGCTCTCCATCGACTCCAGCTGACGGCGCACGCGCTCGGCGTCGAGCGCTGCCTCGCGCGCGGCCTCGAACATCTCGCGGGCGGTGGCGTACATGCTACACGTCACCCGCCAGAGAGTCGGCGACTGCGCGCAGCTCGCCAGCGATGGCCGTCCAGTCGATGTGGGGCGTGATGGTCAGGATCGCGGAGCCGACGCTCTGCGGCTCGCCCTCGTCCAGCTCCACCCAGCCGTCGTCGCGCTCGTGGCGCAGCGCGTCGTTCTCGGCATAGAGCGCGTCGTTCTCCCGCTCTAGGTTCTCCTGCACGGCGTCGATGGCGTCGCACAGGTTGCCGAACCCCTCGCGCAGCTCGTCGTCCGCCATCAGCCTCATGTGCTGGTCGAACCAGCGGCGCAGGTCCGTCGTAATCGGCTTGCTCATTCAATCTCCTCCCTCACGGCCACCAGCTCCGTCGGCAGCGTGTGCCCGCCCGCGCCGTCGTGCATCCTGCCGCTCATCATCGTGCACCCGCGGTTGTCGACCCAGACGCGCACCACGGCGCTCTTGGCGTCCATGTCGCGCAGCAGGTCGGCGAGGTCGCACGCCACCACACGCAGGCTGGACTCGGCCACCTCGCGCTGGCGCTTGGTCAGCGTCCTCATGGCACCTCCACCCCCAGCTCGCGCATTGCACTGAATAGCGTGCAGCCACCAGCCACCATTCGACATTCCAAACAGCTCGGCCCAGCGTTGGTGCACCGATACGCGGCTTTCAGCAGCTCCCGCAGCTTGGCGTTCTCGGCTCGGTACTTTTCGAGGTCCGCATGAAGCTCCTCGTTGAACTTGCAAACCCTCTTGTAGGCATCGGTGATATAGCAGATACCAGCATTAAACGTCTCGTCGCAGTTCATGACTCCGCCTCGATTCCCAGCTCGCGCATGAGCTTTTCGCACCCGTATTCCTTGCTGTCAAAGTCGTAGAGCGGACAGCACGTGAATGGCCTTTCCCCACCGACTGGAACCCTCGCGCACATGCCATAAGCCTCGTTCGCGCAGTACCGCAGCCCGTCTGCCAGCTTCCGCAGCTTATTATTCTCGGATTCAAGTAGCGCTAGCGCATGCGAAAGTTCGTTAAGAGCATAAGACGCATTGCTGAATGCTTTACTTTGTGCCATCGTCCACCTCGATTCCCATCTCGCGCATGTGGTACTCGACGGGGCATTCCCCTGTGTCCGCGCAGCAATCCTCGCAACAACTGTCATGCACCTTGCACTTATGCGCATCTATCACAAGCTGCCGCATCTCAAACAGCTTCGCCCCGGCCTCTCGGATACCTTCCTCCTTGCCAAATGCAAAGCCAAGCCGATAGTTGAAGTCGGCAACGCTTTCAGTGGACATCAATACATCACTCATACCTCCACCCCCAGCTCGCGCATTGCACTGAATAGCGTGCAGCCACCAGCCACCATTCGACATTCCAAACAGCTCGGCCCAGCGTTGGTGCACCGATACGCGGCTTTCAGCAGCTCCCGCAGCTTGGCGTTCTCGGCTCGGTACTTTTCGAGGTCCGCATGAAGCTCCTCGTTGAACTTGCAAACCCTCTTGTAGGCATCGGTGATATAGCAGACACCAGCATTAAACGTCTCGTCGCAGTTCATGCGTCCACCTCGATTCCCAGCTCGCGCATGTCGCGCTGAATCTGGCCATAGACGCACAGCTCGTCACGCTCATCCAAAGGGCACGGCGGCTTGATGGATGCTCCGTCAGCGTGGCACGGTCCGCTCCACGCTTGGCACAGCATCTCTGCGGCCTTCCACGTCTTCTCCGCCATCTCCCGCAGCTTGGCGCACCGCTCTTCCACGCGGCCCATGCTCTCGGTCACGTCTGCGAGCTGCGTGCGCAGCGTGTCGGCCTCGGCCCGCTCGCGGTGCACGCTCTCACGCAGCTCCCAGATGGTGTCGGCGGCGTCGCACATGAGGTCGGCGCACTCAATCATTTCGGGGTCCGTGCTGGTCAGTCCGCCATAGCCGATAAACGTGCCGTGGTCGCGCAGCATGTTGGCCTCATAGCGCAGCTTGTCAATCTGCGCTGATAGCATGCTCATGAGGTCACCACCCTTCGTCCGCAGTTGGGGCAGAAGTGGATGCTGAACGCATTAAATGGCTCACGCACGCGCAGTTCTGTGTTGCACTCGGAACAGGTGAACCACTCGGCATCGGCTTCTCCGTCAATGTTCACGCACGTCCCCGCCCCCAGCGTCGCGGCGACGGCCTGCTTGGGGGATATGAGCTGCGCCTCTAGAAACAGCCTGCCATCGCCCATTTCGGTCGCCCTGTAGTGGTAGACATGCGGTATCGGCTTGCCGCTTGTAACATCTGTTGGCTGCCCCCAAAGCGTTTCGCGCTGAATGGCCATTGAGCCAGGCATTACATGCCTGTGCTCTTTCCACTCCACCCCGCGCTCGTCCAGCATCGCGCACAGCTCGTCGGTTGCGTTCATTGCACCCTCCTGTTCCACAAGTCGATGGCCTCCTGCTCGTCGCAACACACGCCGCTTGAGCTGCCGCATCCGCCCTTGTTGAAGTTACAAATCACCTGCCACTGAAATTCCCTGTAGTCATGACGGTCCTCGTCCCAATACCTCGTCACATATGGCGCGGTCGAAGAGCCGCAGAATGGGCATGACTTCAAGCGCTCGTTTGGCATCACCTCGTACTCGCCCACTACTCCACCACCCTCTCGTATCGCTCCACCGTGCCGTCCGGCAGGCGCACTGCTATCGCCTCGGGCGCCTTGGGCCGCTTCGTGTGCCACGTGTCGTCAGCCGTCCAGAAGCCGTCCAGCCGCCCGTTCTCGTCCTCCAGCGCCACGATCCGCTCGCACAGCTCCTCGCGGCTGTCGCAGCTGTAGAGCAGGTCGTGCACCCGCTGTTTCTGCTCGTCGGTCACTTCTCATCACCCCAAGTCTCGTATGACTTCCAGACGTTGTACGCGCACGGAACCAGGAACGCGAGCGCTATCCAGCTCCTGCCGACGTATGCAAGCACGAGCCACAGCAGCGCGCGGTTGAAAAGAATCTCCGACCTCAAGCTGCCCATCAGCAGAACTCCCTTCTCGACCATGGGTAACCCTCGCGGTCGTAGTAGTCGTCCAGAGAGACGCGCGTGTTCCACAGCTCGCCGTCTCTCCTGTAATCGTCGTGGGCGAGAACCTTTTCGAGCGTGGTCACGTCCCCGTATTCGTCCACCAGCTCCCACTCGCCGGTCGCGAGGTACCCGCGCAGGTCGTCCATGCTGCCTACGCGCGGCGCCTGCATGTCGTACTCGTTCTGGTCAACGCTCGACCCGTCGAAGTGCACGCGCCACCCGCCAGAGAGCTTGCAGATGTGAATCTCGTCGTAGGTCGGCACCATGCGCGGCTCCTTGCGGCGCATGTAGACGTTCATGCTCATAACTTCCCCCTTCGCCACACGACGATTGACGCACCGAGGTTGTCGCTGAACTCGCCAGCCTCGTCCTCGGCCGTCCAGAAGTTGCCCCCGTACCAGCTGAGCACGTCCACACGCAGGCGCGTGCCGTCCTCCCACTCCAGCACGTCGCCGATGCGGATTGGCGTGCCCGTGCGGTCGGTGGGCAGCTTCACCTTGCGCTTCTTTGACATCAGTCCTCCCCTGCCAGCCGCAGAAGCGGCGCACACTCGGCAATTGCCGAGTCGATATTGAGTGCACCGTGAACACGTCCGCCATTGGTCACCTGTGCCGCAAACTCCCGCAGCACGTCCTCGACGGTCGGGGCGTGGTAGTGGCGGTAGCAGTTAGCATCGAACTGCGAGTAGCGACCGTTGCCCTCGTCCCACCCATAGAAGCACTCGACTCCAACGCCCGTTGCCACGCGGTGGACGGACGGACAGACGATGTTCTCCATCATGTCCCCGACGTGAATTAGCTCGCCGTCCGCGTCCACGGGGAGCTTGACGTAGGCGGTCATGTCTGGCAACCCAACAGACTGCACGCCATTGCCGTAGGCTTCGGCACAAGCGCTCTCGTGCTCCGCGTCTATGCGGTCAGCAATGGAGAACAGCTTGCGATAATGCACCTTCGACATGTCCAGCCACTTAATCTGCTTTTCCGTGTACTCCCTCAGCTCGTCAGTGATGCCCATTCAGTCCTCCAATCTCGCACCGCAGCGGCGGCAATGCCTGTCCCACGGGTCGATGGCCCATCCGCAGGCCCCGCACTCGCAGTGACCCGTGGCGCCGTCAGTCTCCTGGTCGCTCACGACGATGCGCTTGGCGTGGTGCCCGTTCAGCTCCTGCTCCAGCTGCGCCACGCGGTTGCACAGGCCGCGGCGGTCAATCTTGCCGTAGTAGAGGCTCTGCGCGCGCCTTTCGCGCTCCGTGACGTTCACGCGCGACCACCCGCCAGCGCGGCAGCGACGGCCTGCACGGGGTCCATGTCGTCGGCGCACCACAGGGCGCCCGTAGAGTCCTCCTCGAACGTGAGTGAGGTCTGCGCGTCGTCGGGGTCGAGCCACAGCGTGGTCACCACGTCGGCGTCGGTGCGGCGCCCGTCCGCGAGGACGTAGCCCCGCGTGTAGTGCAGGCCCCGCCGTGCGGCCAGCCTGCGCAGCTCGTCAGTCTTGGCTCCCATAGCGCCCCCTCTCGCGGTTGCGCTCCTCCACGCGGTCGATGGCCGCCTGCAGGTCCAGCCCGTAGCGCGCGGCGAGGTTGCAGCACGCCGTGATGCAGTCGGCCAGCTCGTCGGCGAGGTTGGCTCCGTAGTAGCACCCTCCGGTGGCCACCTCGTCGGCGCAGTTGGGACACACGGGAAACGTGGTGTCGTTCATGCACTCGTTCACCCTCTGCCATGCGCCGTATGCCTCCGCGGCCTCCTCCAGCGGCTTAAGCGCCGCCTCCTTGTCGGTGCCCGCGCGGAACGTCCGCACGGTCAGACTTTGTGCGATTGCACAAACCATTGTGCCTCCTATCCCGCCAGCCCGCACGTGCACCCGCAGAGCGCGAGCGCGAGCAGCAGGCTGGCTATTCCTCGCATCGTTGTTGCCATGTGCGAAACACTCTCCAATGCCCCTCTGGTTTCAGGCTGTACGTCTAGAAGCGCCTAAAATCGCAAACATGGGTAATTAGTCGTTTTCGGCCCTATCGGCCCTCTACTGGCTTCTGAGCGCCCGCAGAATCGATATCCGCAGGTGACACCGCTTTTCGCACGTCCTGCGCCCACGGGTGTCCCTCCAGGGCGCGCCGCTCCCGCGCAAGGTCGCCCCTGCGCTTGGTGATGCGTGCGTAGGTGATGGCCGCCTCCAGCGTCTCGCGGTCGTGCCACTCAAGCTGCCCGCGCACCGCGCCCATCACGAGCGGCCACAGCTCGACGGGCACGGGCTCGATGTTGTCGGCGTCGTCGTTGAGCGGGTCGCGGTCGATGTGCAGCGCCTTGCAGCCGTCCGGCCAGTCGCGCCCGTTGGCCTGCATCCAGTTGAACTGCGCCAGCGGAATCCACTGGTCGTTGGCGCGCTCGCGCCGGTTCAGCCCGACGTGAATCTCCCATTGCCGGAACATGTCGCCCTTGCTGGACGCGAGCCGCACGTCGAGCAGCGGCCTTGTGTTGTGCGGGAGGTTCCCGCGCTTGAACTGCGTGCGGCGGCACCTCTCGCGCGACTCCTCGGGCATGCCCATCTGGTCCCACGTCCTGCCCTTGTTCGCTGGCTCGTGCCCCGCGCAGAACCTGCCACCGTGCGTGCCGCTCTTGACGCCCAGCTTCGCCTTGCGGTTCGCAATCTGGCCCACGCGCAGCGGGAAGCCGAAGAGCCGCTCGTGCTCCTCCGCAATCTCGCGCTCGGTGTGCCCTGGCACGAACTCGCGGAACCATGCCGCGCGCTCCCGCCCACTCGGCGCGCAGGCGCGCCGTCTCCAGCACGGAGCGGGCGCTGGTGTTTATCTCCTTCGCCACGCCCTGCACCGCCTTGCTGCGCTCCACCTCCGCCTCCAGCGCGTCCTTGTCCGTCGCGTCGAGCGCGTTCAGGCGCTCCAGCTCGGCGAATAGAATCTCGTTCAAGCGTCCGAGCGTGTTTGCGTTGTTGGCCATGTCTGGCCCTCCTCTTACGTTTTCGATCTCTTTTTGTCGTTGCCGATGGCAATGCACGGCAAACATTACGTTTGCGCAGGTAAACTAAGTTGTTTGGTGGTATTCGGGCCGCACTGTTTGCCGATTTTGCCCATGCGGCCTATATATTCCCTATACTCTCTATTCTTTATTTATTAAAAGAATCAAGAAGAATAGCGGCAACCACGGCAACCACGGCAATAACCGCAGATAGACGCATTTGCCGCTGCGTTGCCGTTGGTTGCCGTTGGTTACCTGCGTACTGGAATCCAGCACCTCGTAACGCCGAAGTCTCGCGTCTTTTGCTTTCCAGACACCCTCTCCCACTTCTTGCTAGCGTCGAGTGCCGTGATTATGTCGGTCTGCACCAACTTGTTCAGCCCTCCCCGCTGGATGTCGTCTGGAAGGGCTAGAAACACCTCTCTCGTGCATAGCCTTTCGCTTGGTGTTCCCGCATAGTCCTTCGGGCTCTTTTCGAACCACTTGTCCGAAATGACCTTTGCGGCAAGCGTTACCACCGGATGTTCCTCGGTGTGAGCTTCTTGCAGCCTTTGGGCCTCCTCGCGCAGATCAGCGTCAAGCACAAGCGTTGGGTGCTCCGTCTTGTAGATGTGAACGGCCTCGGCCCACATCTGCTTGACGTGAGATTCGGCATCATCGGTGAACATCCACTCATTGCAAGATTCTGCATTGCACTCTACTGGCAGAAAACGACGGTTCCCGGTCGCGTCCGTGAGAAAGTCATGGTTGTTCGTGGTGCCAATGAACACACACACCCGAAGCCGTTGAACAGTCTCGCGTGCATACTTCGGCCTGATTACATCTTTCGTTGAGGTAATAAACGCCTTGATTGCCTCGATTTCGCGCGCCTTTTTCGTGGCGAGCAATTCGGCCATCTCTGCAATCCATAGGCCACGAAGCTTCTCCACCGCGGCATCGCCGTCGATGGTGTTGAAGTTGTCGTTGTACCACGCCGGAATGTGCGCGAGCAGAGCCACATAGCGACTCTTGCCGATGCCTTGCGGTCCGACCAGAACAGGCATGTAGTCGAATTTACTCCCTGGCTCATAGGCACGGGACACAGCGCCCAGCATGAACAGACGCTCGACCTCGCGGTTGTATGCGTTGTCTTCGGCGCCTAATGCATCAATCACCAAACGACCGATGCGGCACTCGCCATCCCATTGAAGTGAATCAAGCCATTCGATTACAGGATTGCGCTCGTTCTGCCTGCATACAAACTGGCACGCGTCGATGATGCGCTCCTTTGCGGTCAGTCCATAAGTGCGTTCGAGATAGGCAGTCAGCCCGACGTAATCCTCGTCGGTTATCGGACGCTCGCCCACTCTTTCGTCCCATGGCACTGGGCACGTAATCATCCGCGTGTAGGCCATGGTGTCGTACCAAAAGTGACCAACTAGGTTATCGTCTGCACCCATGGCCATAATCATGTTGCTTGTGGTCTGCTTTACGGCACCCTTGCTGTTCGTCTCCAGCGTTGCGGTCGTGGGCGCCCCTGGCTTTCCGATGCCAACATCTTCGCCACGAAACGTCCCCTGCCCGTCGTGCCCCGGTCCCTTCTTGCATACCTGCTTGACGATTGCTCTAATCTCATCGTCTCCAAGTGGCTTAACGCAGTTACGCTCGTTTGCCTGTCGAACCATGGCATCTATAGCATCGTCTGCGTATCCACGACTACGCAAGCTGCATCCGTAGCGGTAAAGAATGTCGTTTCGATTGCCGTGTTTTATGCGTTGTGGCAGTTGGAAACGTTCTCCTTGCTCACCATCTTCTTGGTCCACACCACCATTGCGTTGGATATGGTCGATAAACGCGTCCACGTTTGCGTCCACCATGGCAACATCACGTTCCCACGGTGCGTCGCCTTTGTTCCACTCGTAGGCGCGCCCATTCGGGTGGACGGACGGAGGGGCAACGATATAGCTGCCCTCTCCACGGACGTCCACGCCTAAGTCACGGTTTACGCTTGGGTGGTATGGCCTTTCGGATCGGTAGAGATAGTGCATTCCACCGCGACCAGTGATTGCAGTAGCCGTGGATGGCAGCTCGCCAGACTCGTCCTCCCATTCAGAGAGAGTGTCAAAGCCGTGGACGCCCTTATCATCATCCTCGTCAAAGTCGAGCACTACGAGATTGTTCGATGCGCTGCCGCATACAATTGCGATGTTGAGGTCTGGGCGCTGCGTCCATAGCTTGCGCGCGTCCTCCGGGTTGTTGAACCAGTCGTTGAGCCCGTTGACGGTTAGGGGACGCTTTCCTCGTGGAAGTATTGGGATAATGCCGAAGCCATGCTCGCAGTACCAGACAGCAGCCTTGCCTAGCTCAGAAAGTGTCTGTTCCATCGACTATCAGTCCCCCGGAGCTGTTACCGCGTCAGCCGTAAGTCCTCGCAATTCTGGGAACAGGTAGTCGTCCAGGCTGTAAGTAAGCTGCTCCTTCTTACGTTCGACTATATCCAACTCCATTTGGTCTGAATCGTCGTTGGAGTCAGCCCTCTTGATTGATGGACGTCTGATGCCAATGAAGTGCGTCTCCGCGTATTCAGGATTCGCTCTGATGAGGAATCGACTAATAAGCGGTGACGCGTCATTGAGCAACATCTTGCGAAGTTTTAGCGGCATGACGTCATCATCGACTTTGTTCATGATGAACACCTGTCGGATGCCGTACTGTGCGTTCCACGTTGTCTCGGGCCAAACGTTATGCTCTCTAGCTGTAAAGCTGCCCTTTGCATGCTGCATGATGGCGCGCAGAATCCATTGAGGGGTCTGTTCGATGGTGCACATTCCACGCTCGCGCCTTGTGACTTCATCTTCTCCGAGATAGATGATTGTTCCATCATCGTCAATGATGGTGCTGGGCTGCAGAGACTTGGTGTATACCTTCTTGCCAGCACTGTTAACGCTCTCGATTAGTGTTCCGTGCTTTCGCAGGTATTCGCGTCTGTCCTTCCGAAGTTGAAACTCGGGCATGTCAATGCCCATTAGCTCGCTCATACTTCACCCCCAACAACTCGCATATGCGCACAGCTGAATGGGCGGGATGCACAAACTCAAACCTGCACCCATACTCATCCTCCATGCTGCGGATAATCTTTGCCACTGTCTTGCCCTGCATTGGCTTGCGCTTGTAGCGCTTGCACCTTCCGCTGGCCAACGGGTCGCACAGCAGGCGCTTATAGTGGTCGCACATCCTGCACGCCTTGTTCGTCCAGTGCGCAACGTCGCCGACTGTTCGATATGGGGCTCCACACTCGACTAGAATCACGAGGCGGTATCCATCGTCCCTTGCCCGGCACATCTCGCGCGCAAACCTGTCGTGGTCGCGTCCCACGTCCATCGCCACTTCGCTGATACTGCGCTTTGTGTCGATGCTGATGTTCGAGCCGTCCACCATGTAATCGCCGTAGTCCAGCTTCTTACGCACGACCTTTATGCCGTGAGACTCGAACCAGCGGTGCTTCGTGTCGTGCTTGCCGTCCTGCTGGCGTGTGTCTTCGTAGATTACGGCCATTCTCTAACCTCCAAACAGAGCAGGGACGCCCACGTGGAGCGCCCCTGCCGCTACGGATCGGAATGTGGATGGCCGCTAGTTGAACGGAATGGGTCCGTTGTAAGGCGTGGTACTGACTACCTGCCCGCCACCGATGTTCTTCTTAGGCGAGCCGCCAAGCTTCTTCTTGTCGCGCGGCTTCACGCTGCCATCGCGCACGCGCTGCGCGTCCACGACTTGGCAGACGTTGAGGCGGGTTCCGATTTCGCCGTCGTTGCGCTCGTACTCCTCCTCTTGCAGGTTGATGCCCACGATACGGCCAACGAAGATGTCGAGGCGCCCCGCGTCCCATGCCGCGAACGGGTCAAAGCCAGGATTGCTTGCGGCGATGGCCTCCATGCGGCCCTTGAGCATGCCAAGCGCACTGTCCTTGTAGCTCATAAAGAAATGGTGGGCGTAGGGATGCGACTTGCCCCAGTCGTCGGAGTAGTAGCCAGCATGCTCGCCTTCGGCGATATCGAACACGACCTCCACGTACTCGCGGTTGGCGTTGTCGGTCAGCTCGACAAGGCGAGCCACATAGGGACCGGCGGGCAGCGGGGTGAATCCGCTGTCGGTCGATGCCGTGATGTTGTTCCAGTTAAACGAACGCATTTCTAACTTCTTTCTCGAATTTTTCTCAACTTGCTCTCAAACAGACGGTCGCGCGGGTCGAAGCAGTGGGTGGACGATTGTGCGAGCGCACAAACGTAGGTATCCCATGTTCGGTCCAGTGCCACATCCTCCGTGCAGCCGCCTGCTACAAGCCACTCGAAGTATTTGGTGCACGAAAGCTGCATTGCCAGAACGTTGGATGTGCTAGGCAGCTCCATCACCACCCCACCCGATAAACTCTCGCAGCCCGCAGTCGAGCTGCGCCACATCGTTCGGTATCTCGTCCGCGTCAAATGCTCCGCAGCTCTTCGCGGGCGGCTTGTTCGCCACCACGAATCGGTGGTCGGTGCCATTCGTCTCGCACAGCACCACGACATTGAACATGCCGACCAGATTCACCTTCTCGTTGAGCAGCTTGCCCACAGTTGCGGGCACGAGGTTTCCAGCAGCATCAACGTCGGTGTGCATCGTGAGGTAGACAATCACCTCGCCGGGGAGGTCATTCACGAACTCGATGAAGCGGTAGACGCGTCCGGCTATTTCCTTGTAGACCTCGAACTGGTCGCGGTACTTCTCATCGCCCCACGAGCCACGCATGTAGATGTCCGTGATGCAGTACCCGAAGTCGTCTACTACCACGATGGGGTAGTGCTCTGCGTAGACCTTGACCACCTCGGCGAGCTGGCCGAAGTCCTTCGTGCGGGCGAACTTCTTGCCACCACGGAACGGCAGCATGGTCTTCTCGCACTCGATGAGCCCGTAGGCGTCGTTGGGCAGGTTGCGCAGGGCGTAAGTCTTGCCGCTGCCAGACGGACCAAGAATCAAAACAGGAATTGCCATGTCTATCTCCCAACCTCCTCCACCAGCAGCCGCGTGCACTCGCGGTGCCGCATCTGCTGGACGATCTCGTTCCGCATGGTAACCTTGCGCCCCGCCGCGTAGCCCAGGGCGACGTGGTTCTCGCGCGCGAACTGTCGCAGCTCCTTGCCGGTCATGACGCGCAGCTCCGCGTCGAGGTCGTCCGCGTAGCGGTCGAGCTTGGCTGCGATGCGCTCGGAGAGGTCGCTCATGCCACGCCACCCCCCAGCAGCCCCGCGATGGTCGCGGGCAGCGCGTTGCCGAGCGCCGCGGCCACCTTCTCGGGGCGGATTCGCATCGTGCCGTTCGGGCGGATGGTGTCGGGCGTGGCGGGCACCGTCTCGGTGACGTACTCCACGCCGTCGGGCAGATCGCCCGTCTTGGCCGCGTACTGGACGGCAATCTCGCAGATGTGGTCGAGCACCCAGCGCGCGCAGAACTCGTCGAAGTCCGCGTCGTCGTAGGCGCGCAGCGCGTCCATGTCGGTGACGCGCAGCTCGGTCACGGTGCGCTCGGGCGTGCCCTTGACGCGGTTGAAGCCGTAGGTCCCGACCTTCTGGCCGTTCAGGCGCACCTCGAAGCCCGTGGCGCCCGTCTGTTGGTACAGGTCGAGGTAGAAGCCGTTGACCTGCCCGCGCAGGTTGTCGGCCACGCCCGTCTTGAGGTCCGCGCCGATTACGTTGTAAACGGCCTGCTCGACGGCAAGCCTCTCGATGTCGTTCATTCCCCCTCCTCCAGGAACTCGAACCACTCGAAAATCGGTTCGTTGGGGTCGTCACCCCAGACGCGGACGCTCGTGTAGGGGTCGTCGTCCTCCACGTCCGCGTGAATGGTGATGTTCTTGACCTCGCCACGGCATAACAAAAGAAGCAGCTTCGCATTCGAGCACAGCAGGTCGCGATTGTCCTTGTCGTCCACTACGCCACCTCCTCCCAGCTCATTCGCCCGAGCCCGCTGTTGCGCCACTGGCCCATGCCCTTGTAGTAGCCGTAGTCCAGCCACTCGCGCACGAGGTCTATGTCGGCGTCAATCATGCAGTGGATGGTGCACTCGAAGTACGTGCCCGCGGGCGCCTCCTCGCTGTGCGCCAGCGCCACGCGCTCGCCCTGCATGGTCTGCGCGCGGAGGGGCCGCTGGCAGTCCGTCTCCAGCAGGTCGAGGTCGATGGGCATGTAGAGCGGCAGGACGCGCCGCTTGCCCGGAATCGGGCCGTCCACGAAGATGAAGTTGTCCACCTTCTTGAGGTAGGCCGTCACCTTGCTGGTCTTGGAGCCTGGCACCTTCTTGAGCGTGCGCGCGGCCTCCTTGAAGAAGCCCTTAAGCATGTAGTCGTAGAGGAACGGCGTGCCGTCCTCCATCTTCATGAAGATGGTCTTGCCCTTCTCCTCCACGGCCTCCACGCCGAGGTCTGCAATCTCCTCCTCCATGGTCTTGGCGTCGGGCGCCTTGGACGCCACGAAGCGGCTATGAATCTCGGGGTCGCTGGGCTTCGTGCCTAGAACCGGCTCCGTGAACGTGATGCGTACCTTCATTGACTTCATGTGTGAATCCCTTCTGATTGGATTGTTGAAAAGTAAGCGTGCGCTGCCCATCAGAGCAGCGCCCCGCTTTGCCCTCGCTGGGCGGTGCTCGGCTTAGCCTTTGCGCTGCACCGCCGCGCCTTGCCGTACTCTGCCCATGCCGAACTGCGCTTTGCTTGGCCTTCGCCGCGCACGTCCACGCCCCGCACTGCCCCTGCACTGCAAAACTACGCCTTGCCCCTGCCGTGCATGACCACCCATTGCCCGAGCGTTTCTGCGCACTGCATGGCCCCAGCATCGCCGAGCTACGCATTGCCCCTGCCAGTCAGCTCATCGCTGTACGAAGCCCACGCGATTCGGTGCTTTGCTACGCCCCTGCACAGCTGCTCTATGCGATGCCCTCGCCAGCCCGTGCCAAGCTATGCCAGTGCCAGACCATGCGATGCTGTGCCAGTGCCATGCCCTCCGTGCAGAGCAGTGCCTCCGCTTCACCGAGCTATGCCAGTGCCATCCGAAGCGGTGCCTTGCCGGCGCTTTGCTAATCCGAGCTTCGCCTCGCCCTTGCCCTGCGTTCAGAGCATTGCCGTTACTGAGCAGAACTTAGCCGTGGCGGCGCTCCGCGGAGCATTGCCTTTGCGCCTCGATGCAGAACTCGGCCTATGCGTTGCAGGACCATGCCCTCGCGTAGCTCCGCTTCGCTATGCCCCTGCTGTGCTTGACATAGCTGTGCAGTGCCATTGCCGTGCAATTCCCCGCTCGGCCTTGCCCATGCGGCGCTATGCCTCGTCTACTCGCTCGCCGTGGGCAGCATGGTCGTGAGGTTGGCCTGTCGGTCGCACATGTCGAGCGAGCCAGCCAAGCCGAACGCCAGCAGCAGGCCGACGATGATGGCCCCGATCCGCACCGCGCGCACCATGCGCTCGCGCCTGTGGATGCGCTGCATGCGGTGCCGCTCTGCCCTTATTGCCGCGAAGTCGGTCATGACGCCACCTCCCTCCGCGGACGGCCCGCGTCCACCCAGCGCCAGTACAGCTCCGCCAGCTTGCGCGCCATGTTCTCGACGCGCATGCGCTCGACCGTGCTCGCGTCGTGGAGCGCCTTGTCGGTCACATTCATGTCTCCCCCTTCTGATAAAATCGGGGTGTCACCCTCCCTTGTGTGACACCTTCTGAGGCCCGTGTCCGCCTTGCCCTGCGGACTCGGGCCGCTTGCTTTTCCGCGAGCGCCCCGCGCGGAGCACGCGTCACGTCCGCATCGCGCACCCGCTGTCGGAAGGAGCGGGCTGGTACCACGCGGGGTTGGAGAGGTCGTCCCGCGCGCCCTGCACTCCGTTGCATGGGTCCGGCACGTGATAAAGATGCCGTCACGGGGAAGACCACCCCGTCACCCATGGCGTGCGCCGCGCGTGACGCTCGCAGATGTGAGTACGAGTTTCTCGTACTCTGTCGGCATGGCTAATCGAGCGCCAGCAGGTACGTGACGCTCTTGCCGTAGAGATGGGACATGTCCACCAGCTTGTCAGCGTCCGGCGAGGTGTCGCCGCGCTCCCAATTGAACAGGGTCGTGATGCTCACGCCCAGCTCGGCAGCAGCTCTCTCCGCCTTGATGCCCGCCTGCTCGCGGGCCTTGCGATAGTTCTGTTCGTACATTCATCCTCCTATCTGATTGTCTTGCGCGCGTCTGCGCGCCTGTGGTTAGATACCCATTGAGTCGGGGTCGAATAGCCGCCCCTCTTGTACGTGATTGGGCCTATGCGCAACGTCCCCACACTCGCCCTTGGCGAGCACGAAGATGGGCTCGGCCTTGATGCCCCTGCCAGCGATGGACGACAGCGTGAGGTACAGCGTGTCCACGTGCTCGAAGCCCGCGGACGCAGCCGCGCACAGCGAGTCGTCCTCCAGGTTCCTTGCCGTCGGTACGTTGGCCACGTTCAGCAGGAACACGCCACCGTCCCTCAGCGCCTTGTACGCGTTGGCCACCATCGGGTACAGGAACCCCTCCACCCAGTAGCCGTAGTCGGGGAAGCGGATGTAGGACTGCGTTGGCTCGTCCGCGTACCGCTCCGTGTCGAAGTAGGGCGGCGAGGTCAGCGCCATGTCGTATGCGCCCTCTTGTGGCTCGAAGTCCTCCGCGCCGATGCAGTTGACCTCCACCCGCTTGCCGACGTAGGCGAACGTCTGCGACAGCTCGCGCAGCCCCTTGGCGCTCATCGTCGACGGCTCGCAGCACGTGTACCGCCTGCAGTCGCTCGCCAGGAATCCCAGCATCCGCCCCCCCCAACCCCCACAGGGGTCGAACACCGCGCCGCCATGTCCGTAGGTGTCCATGAGCAGCTTGGCGGAGGTCGGACGGAAGTTTGAAGGCGCCTGCTTTGCGCAGTAGACCTTGGCGAGCTGCCGCACACGGTTGGTGTGCCAGCATCCGCACTCGGTCTTGTAGGTCCTGCAGTAGCGCAGCACCTTGCGCATGAGCGCGCGCAGCTTGTCGTCGTCCAGCCACGCGTCCTCAAGCGACTCGGAACCGGGCGTGCTCACCTTCACCCAGTGCGGGAAGTAGGCCCACAGGAAGCCACAGCCCACCATGGACTGCGGCACCGAGCCGTCTGGCCCAATCTCGAGCCTTGACGCCTTGACGCGCTCCAGCTCGCGGATGGGGTCGTACCCGTCGAGG
>Ga0326511_10002140_pt1 | contig 16224 bp, 12 predicted proteins | sample 0_2496_0518_D_FD_203701 | JGI IMG/M metagenome (GOLD analysis project Ga0326511, IMG submission 203701) | Bovine rumen microbial communities from UC Davis, California, United States - 0_2496_0518 | ecosystem: Host-associated > Mammals > Digestive system > Stomach > Rumen | place: USA...
AAGAACTTCTCGATCGATTTTTCTTTGTCATAATCTTTGTCATGATCGTTATCGTCATCTTCTTCATTAGATTGCTTTTTATCATCGTAATATTGCTTTACTTTCTTAGCACCTTTCTTAACGACTTTCTTAGCAGCTTTCTTGGCAGCATACTTTGCACCTTTCTTAACTACTTTCTTAGCAACCTTTGATCCGATGTATGCACCCATGATACCATTTTCATCACCGGCATCTTCTTCAGAATCCTCTTCATCTTCCTCAGCATCATCGTCTTCCTCATCTTCGGATTCCTCATCCATTGGTTCATCATCCGGTTCTTCTTCATCTGTTTCATGGTCTAAACCAATTTCTTCATAATCATTTTCATCAACAGTATCTTCTGCTTTCACTTCTTTGATTTCCTTAATTTCTTCAGGAACTTTTGCCAAAGAATGACGCAACTCCTTGGGTGCACCTTTTCCTTCTTTGTCTTTGATGTCGAGATAGTCTGCGGTTAAATCCATCACAGATGTATCTTTTTCATCACCATGCTTTGTCAAATCCATGGTATAATTAGAACCGTTCTTCATATCTGTGTCAGAAGAACCAAAGTGTCCATCTGGATTCATAGCACCAACCACCATACCAATTGCATGATGCATTGCATGCGGTTCATCAATATGTTTATGCATCATTCCCAAGTGGGGTAGATGTGTCATACTGATGTATTTCACTTTGTTTTCAATATCCCTTTTATCATCGAATAATGTCCCAGATTCAATCGCATCAACAACAGCATTTTCCATAATAATATTCATTTCTTTTGGAAGAAGCAATTCGATAGATCTTCTATTTCCAAATAAACGAGGAACATTTCCATCATATTCCATAATCGTATAATTGGAATATCTTTCGTCTGGATGAATAATTTTTATCGTATTTCTTAACATTTCGGAATCTTGTGATTGAATCGCTTTTCGAATTAATTCTGTCGTCAAGCCCATTTATATCACTCCTTTGCATTTGTTTTACCGAATTCCATTCATATGAGTGTGGTTATTAAAAATTATTGGAAACCTATCATTCTTTTGGGAAAGGAAAATTTTGGAGAAGCCTTTGGCGATCTTTTTCAGCTTCTCGATTTGCATATGTTCCAAGAGTACTGTTGTTTAGATAACCATGATCGTTGTATTTATCATTATTCCATGGATTTTTTCCAGATGCAGCTGGGCTGTTATCAGATGGCGTAAATGCATTTCCAAACATTGGAGGACCTGGGGTTGGTTTACGATTATTTGGCATATTAGATTGGTTCATGTATAATGGTTCAGCTGGAGTGCTTGGATTTCCAGCTTGTGTTGCATGTATTTGCATGATCCGATAATATTCATCAAACACCCATTCATTTGCCATTTTCATTGAAAAGAACGTACTAACTGTCTTTGCTAATTCTTGTACAGCTTGTAGCGTGTTCTGCACGTTGACCATTGGATCGATGTCACCATTGGTGTTATTTTTATAATATTCTTGTCCAGGGTTTTCTGCTGGATCATCAAGAATGCTTTTCAATTGTAATTGAAGTGCATCTAATATTTGATTTAATGATTTAAAGCTATCGATACAATCATCCACATATAGTTTATAATCAGTCATTTGTAGTTGTGAGATCATTTCATCTGATAACATTTGTTGATGTAATTTCTGAAATTCTTTTGCAGCACTTCCACTACCCCATGTGCCAGCTCTTGCAGAACGAACACTATGTTTATCTTGTGCTGTCATATTTTGATTGAATCTCCGTGAGTCATCCAACGCAATGTTATTTCCCATATTATTTTTGCCATACATCTCACCTGTCTTTATGATGTTTTCAACAAGCTGCTCCATTCCTGGACCAAATGGAGATTTCACTGTGTCTGTCTCAATGAAATGTACTAACATATCTCTTAATCTCGGAACTTGATTTCTCCACGCATCTTGAAATCCATTTTCTTGATCCCATGAAGATTTCTGTGCCCAATTTAACATCTTATCTTTCAATACAGGATTTTGTTGTTTTAGTTGCACTGTTGCTTCCATCTTTTTCTCAGTTTGTTCATTTTGTTCTTTGGCGGCTTTATCCATCACTAGATTTTTCATTTTACTGACTAATCCACCAATGATATTTCCTGCCTTTTTAATAAATCCAACTTTCTTTTGTTCGGCTGGTTGCAATTTTGTGCTCACATTTGTGTTAGTAGAAGAAGATTGTTGATTATTCGAAGACGAGATATTATTAGCAATTTGTGCATTTTTTGCCCATCTTGCTTGCATTGCTTGTATCTCTGGATTTGGTTTGACAGTTCCATTTGTAGATGGTTCAGTTGATGAAGCATCTTGAGTTTGTGGAACATTTGCAACTTCTTGAATATATTGCATCATAACCATATCTTTCAATAATAGTTGTGACATCTCAAGTAGTACGTTAATGCTTTCTTGAATTTCCACATATTCAATAAAATAGTTGAGTTTCAATTAACTCACACCTTTCATATAATTTATTTTAAAGGAGTGCTTATTATGCATATCATATTTGATTTAAATTCCATTATTATTTTAATTGGAATCTTCACATGTGTTATATTCTTTTTACAAACACAATATCGTATTCAAAAATTACAATCACAAATAGCTCGTATGATGAATGTACTATATCAAATTCATCGGAACTACGATTCCTCTCATCAATCATTACATGAAATAGAAGAATATACCAAGCAGTTACACGAAGGTTTTTCCATACTTCAGGCAGCATACAAAAAAGTTTATGGAGAAAAGCATATGCCAACCCCACAAGAAGCCGAACAGATTGAATCATCCATACGGGATCTATTAGCAATTGAAATTGTCTTATCACAAGATATGAATGTACCTAGAAGAGATTCTGTAAACAATGTGATTTTGTCTACAATTCGAACGTATCCAAATATTAATGAAGAATATATTATTAAGAAAGCAACAAGTATTATCACACAATTTGTCAAAGACAATCAATAATTGGAATAAGATGTGCGGGGCATATGCCCCGCAATCATCTTATTCTATATAAAATTCTTGGAGGAATCGATCATGTTAGATATTAGCCGCCTGTACCAGTACCACCAGAAGCTGTTGTTGTTTCAATCAGACCAGCCTTGATATCAGGAACAAGCTTGGTATTCTTACAGATTACCAGACCCTGAATACCTTGGATTGCGATTGTTCTGTACTGAGAAGATGTAGTAACCAGTACAGCCTGACCGCCAGGATTGTTGATGTCTGCATAACCAGCATTTTCAGGAGAGTTGGTGAGGTGACGTGCAAATCTCAGATGCTTGTAACCGATATGGAATTTATCCATCGGATATGCAACAATTCGGAAGAAGTATTCACGAGATTTGTCTGTTGTAGCAGCACCTTCCTGATATGCATCGATTGTCATATATGCATCAATTCTGTTGGATGCAACAACACGAATCGGGATTTCAGAATCAGTCATAACACCAAATGCATGGTTCATCATGATACCACCGATATTGGTAGACTTGGTTACTGTCCAAGATACAAACTTCTTGAGAAGTCTGGTAGCCTTCGGGTTTGCATAGATAACAAAGCCGAGGTTCTCCAGTTTACCTCTGTCACAGAGTTCATATATCAGAGAATTGATTGCATTATGAATTGCATTGGTTCTGTATTCCCAAGGATCTCCAGCAAAGCTGTTGGAAATGGAGCAAGGATCCAGATCAACATATTCAGTATGTGTATAAGAATCCAGTGCATATACATCAGATTCATATCCATCATATTTTGCAAATTCATCTTCCAGGAAGTCCAGAATATACTGGTCTTCGAACATTTCCTGAGCTGTTACGAGTTCTTGCACCAGTCTGTTGTAGAGGTTGAAGTTGAGAGAAGCGTTAGCTTCGGCGAAGTCTTCTACTGTAAACGGAAGCTGGAATCTCATACCATCGGAAATGAGGAACTTACGAATTTCAGGATATTCACGGAAACCAACAGTTCTCAGGTTGGTTTCATTGGACATTCTACCTTGAATATAGAAACCGGTGATGACACCACATGTGGATGCAGTTACATAACCCTTTACAAAGTCAACAATACCTGCGAGGTAGTCAGAGATACCAGTTACAGTCTTACCAGTCGGCAGGTTGTTTTCATCAACAATCGGAAGAACCATTTCTTCGGTGATTCTACCATTCTCGAATACACCACCGTTCTGTACGTCGATTGCAATACCAGCACCCGGAAGCTTTACTTTAGAACCACCAGTAACAGTACCAGTTTTCTTGTAATATTTGCCAGCTTCCCATGTAGGAGCAGATGCACCAGTTACAGCAGTATATGTTGTACCAGTAGATGTGTAATAATCAGTGTACTTTGTAGCCCAATCACTCGGCTGAGAAGTGGTGATTGCATAAGTATCAATATCAGTGCCTGCAGTACCAATCTGCACATACTGGATGTTGAAGTCGTAAGACAGTCTAGCTCTTAGATTAGACTTTCTATCGATAGAGAAATCATTACCATCATCATCCAGAAGCCATGTATACATATCAAACTTCTTATTCGGAGCAGCCTGGATCTGAGAAATCAGAAGAGGTGCATTATCCTTGATTCTGTAACCCTTACCTGCATTCCAGAGTTTCTTCCACAGCGGCTTACCATCTTCATCCTTTACGAACCAGATCTTTGGTGTTTCATATTCTTCACCAGTCTGATTGTTTACCAGATACTTTACGAAGATACGCTGTTCGATATTTGTAGAGTTTGCAGTCTGAACAGGAATCAGTTCCTTACCGAGGAATCTTACATACTGCTTTACGAGAGCCGGGAAGTCCAGAGTTGCGAGTGGCAGATAGTTAGATACGTTATAAGATTCCTGTACCAGGAAGGACTGTGCAGAAGAATCCCATGCTTTATCAATCTGATCGATGACAGATTCCAGATGTACTTTTTCAGCTTCTACTTCTGTTTCATCTTTCAGAGCTGTCAATTCCTGAATAACCGGTTCAAGCAGCATCTGCTTGTATTCTTCCATGATGGCAGGATTCTCCATCATTCTCTTTGCGTCCTTCATTACATTGACGCCATTATATGTTCTTTTCAGTGTTCCAACAGTATCTTCAAAATGTTTATCAAATCCATCAGACAAATTGTCAAGTTCTGCCTGGGATGCGGAATTGATCATTGTTTGCTGTTCCTGGAACCATGTGCCATGTGAGGCAGCGGAACGTCCGTATGCCATAGAAAACATCTCCTTTGGTATCATATTAATTCAATTGATTATTCTCGTTTGAATCTTTTAACTTTTTCAAGTTGTCATTTAATTGCTGGATTAGCATTGTATATAAAGCATCGAGTTTTTGGAAAAATATTAAATTCTCACCATATTTTGCACCAACAAAGTTTCCGATCAAGTAGGATTTCCCTTTGTCAAGTGCAGCTTTTAATCGAGTCATATTATCATCGTTTTCTCTAATTGCTTCATATGGAAGTAATGGAATTAATCGGTTGATACTTTCAATTGTATCTTCAATCTCTTGGTTACGATCCATCATCTGTGTGTACAATCTCTGATTCAAAATTGAATTTGCTTTATCAGATAATTTAGCACCGGGATTCTGAGTACCTTCTTCTTGTTGTCCATCTTCTCCAGCGGCTGGGTCTCCACCCATATCCATTCCATCACCTGCGTCGAATGCCATGTCACCCATATCCATTCCACCGCTATCTGGTAATGCGGGCGGATCACCCATAGAGGCATCGGGCGGAGCACCTGCTGAAGCATCCATGCCCATGTCTGCTCCACCAGCATCAAATGGTTCTGCAATACTGCCACCGGCTTCCATTACCATGACAAAGAAATTGTCTTCTTCCATTTGATTGCGTCACCTCCGTACATTTCATAATTAAATCCATCCACCATAATCATATCCATGACGATTCATGGGATGTAATGGTGCGGCTTTTTGCAACGAATTCGTTGTCACATTTGTTGCTTTCTCTACCATCTTACGACGGATTCTCATGAGTTGATATTTCTCCTCATGTTTCCCTTGTTCATTGGCTCGACGAATCTTGTCATCAATAATCTCCAATTCTGTTACAAAATCCTTTTGGACTTCTTTCTTCATACGATCACGGTTTGCAAATTGAATTGCTCCCCGACCAAGTGCAAGACATCCAATCAATGGACCGAGTGCAAATGCAACAGTGTACATGCCAAGATCCGTTGCAATACGGAAAACTTTACGAACGAGTGTTCGATAATTTTTATCTTCCACCATTCGTGCTTTCTGTTCGTTTTCATCTCGAGCCAGAATTGTGTCAACTTGTTTGGTGACCCAATCACGTGTTCGTTCAAAGGGTTGACCAATTGCTTTTGCTGTATTCTGAGCTTGGATAAATCCTTTCTTGGCTTTTTCTTGTTTATCCAGTAACTTACGATCGAAATCTTGTGCTTTTACCATAAGACTTTCATGAGGTTCTGGATTATAATCGGGAATTAATCCCATGTCAGCACCAAATCCACCGACAAGAGAACCGGCGATTTTGGAGGCACCTTCTTCAACTAATAGGGGCTCTTTGGAATTTAACATATCAAATACTTCTTGAATGCTTTTGCCGGTGGAAAATGTGGCATCATTCATTTGGTTCTGATCACTTGTATCCATAAGATTAGAGGAAGATGTGTCATTATTATAATTGTTTGATCCCCTATTTTGGTAGGGGTTGAATCCACGTCGATAACGATTGTTTGATGTTCCACCGGTCGTTTTATTAATGGATCGATCAACCGTATTGGTGGATGTACCACCAGTTGTTTTATTTTGAGAACGATCGGTTGTGATGTTGTGAGAATCCGTTGTATTGGTAGTATTGTTGGAGTTGTTGTAGTTGTATGTGATGTTGTACACGATATGTGAGTTTTGGTCTTTTGGTGTCACTTCGGCAGTTGCACCAAATCCATCTTCCAGATCCATATTACCATTTTCATCTGGTTGCACTTCGTCCACACGATCTTCAATAGAATTGATTAATGTGTTAATATCATTTGTGGGAACACCTTCTGGAAGAGGTGCTTCTTCTACATCGATATCTGGTTTCTCTGTATTCTTAATACGATCTTGCATGTATGCTGGTACTTTACCATCAATATCATATCCAAGTGATTCACCAATGAATTCTAATAAATCATTTTCAGACAATCCAGCATTGTATGCTTTATCTGGTAATGTGGAAATATCCATGTGACAAGCTTCTCTAATGACTTTACCAATATATGGATAATCACCGATATCAAAATCCCCAAGTGATTCAATCATGGTAAGTGCTTGTTCTGACACTTTAGATGATGTGAGCTTCACTGGTTTCATTTTGTCATCGTCTTTTGCTTTCGTATAAGGTGTTGCTTTATTGGAATTATCATTGATACGAGCACGGATAGATTTTACAAATCCATCTTCCGTTTCAAACTCATCTTTCTTTTCGGATTGAGGTAATACATTATATAGGATATCCAGATAGATACGAGAATCAAAGATATTAAACAGAACAAGCAATGTGTGATTGGAGATATATGCTTGTGGATCAGATACCAATCTCAGTGACAAGAAGTCTTCCAAGAATTTAATGGTTCCTTCTTTATCTGCTTTGAATGTGGTAAATAAATCATAATCCTTAAACCGTTTTACATTCTTATCTTGATCAATGATAGAATCGTAAGAGTCCGTATATTTCTTCAGATTCTTTTCATTAAATAAACGATCTCTGAATAATGCAGGATCCATAAATACACGTGCAAGAATCGATGGTAATACCATGGATGTATAATCATCCGGATTTACATGATTCTTACGATCATTCAACCAATTCTTCACATCCTCTGGTGTATTGCATTCACGTAATCCCGCAATCAGTTTCTTAATCACAGAAACAAACTGTTGGGATGGTTGAAAACGATTCTGATGATAACGAATATGATTGGGATTAATCATGGAAAAGAAATTGATTTCCGCCTGTTCGTTAAAGGATTCTTCTTTTGCAATCTCAACGGAGATATCCCGACGTTCTTTAAAACGTTTTAGTTCAGATTCCAATTTCATTGTTTTTGGTAATTGAACCTGATCCGTACGGAAGATTCCCTTGACATAAGTTTCTCCATCAAAAATACGAAATATATTTTTATCACCGATAATATCGCGAATATCACTCAATGACAATTCAGAATCGAATATCGATAATGGTCTTTGATAATGGGATGGTGTTGTGAATAATGTCATGTCACATATGCCATCTAACAATTGATTGAATTCTGTTTTGTGAGAATCAATGGTTTGTGTCATTTGATATGCGATATACGAATGAATCTTTCCCATATCCGTATCATCATTCTCATCGGACAAGGTATCCATCACATCTTCGTAGTTACCAAGCTTTTGTGGGATATCTCGAATTTCATCCAATGCTTCTTCAATACGGGATCCATCGTGAAACCACGATGGATCAATGCGATTAAACCATTTTATCATATTAAACAGAGATGGTTCCAACTCTTCTTCGTTATCTTCATCTAGATCAGGGAAATCTTTTGTCTTAAATCCAGATTGTATAAATTTACGAATGGCATCTGCTGCAGCTTTCATTTCTTCCATATAATCCGAGTCAACATGAATTTCCAATGTGTTTTCAGTTATTGCTGCCATTCATTACACTCCCCTTAAAATAGATAATGCTTCACGACGAATATCTGTTGGCAATGGAATCCACATTTTTGTCATGTCTTGTTGTTCCACAACAATGTTACCGTCTTTAATTCCCATGATTTCATCATTGGAAATTTGGAATGATTCACAAACAACCTTCAGTGTTTCAGATTGATCATGACAATAGTCCGCAAGATCTTTGAGGAATAGTGTTTCTGTTGCGGCTTCCATATACTTTGCTTCAATATCCGCATCCGCACCCACATGAGATGGGAAGTCAACCATATCCCATGTGATGACCTTTGTGACTCTCATGTTCGGCTGATTGCGTGGTGCATTTGGAATCATATTTCCCAACAAACGTACGGAGAAGGAAGGCACGATTCCCAAATCAATGACTTCAGAAGATGCACAAATTCCGGCCTTTGTGCCGGGATGTGTTGTAATTCTTCCTTTGTACTTAGAACCTTCCAAACGGGGATGTGAAATAAAGTGTGAGGAATTCAATGGTTCAGGAATCGTCATACGAATATCCGAATATTGTTGTCCTTTGATATCTGGATTGGGGTGATTGAGTTCACCTCTCCATTTATTTTGCTTTAATAATGTTTGGATTCTTTCATCATTATCAATGACAGAACAAACATTGTGTGCATCATATCTTCTGCCCATTCGATTATAACAATCAAATGTTTGCAGTGTTGCTTCAAAGATACAGAAAGGCTGTCCAGTTGTTGCTTTCTTTACGATATAACCATCCTTCTTCATTTCAGAAGATTGTGGTGATTCTTGAATAAAGCATGCTGTATTATATTTAGAAGAAGCACTTTGTGTAGATTTTCTCATAATGGGTTCTCTCCTTTCTCTAATTTCTAACTTGATTAATTTTTAGAATGATAAATGTTGCCAGTAAACAAATATAAGCCTTCGCCAATAAATCAGAACATTTATATTTCTTACAGAATGGATCGATTACCGGTTTACCAGGAATGGCACGATCAATTGCCGTTGGCATTTTCGTGATACGAGAGATGTATGCAGTTGAATTAATATCATCGATGGAATGGTGTTCTTTGACAATAAATACATAAAAAATCAAATCAATGATATTGGCGATGTCTTTGGTTTCTACACGTTGTGCCAATTCGTATAATTCATCCGCACGAACATTCTTTTGTTCTGCGGTGGCTTTATACAATTTGCTCTTTGTCCGATAATCTCGGTCATTCGTTGTAATCAAACGAACCAAATTGTTTCGGAGTGTTGTTGTATTCGAAGTGGTTACATAATCTTCGTCACCTTTTAAATCATCACCAATCTGGTGATCTGGATCTTCGATATCTTTATAATACCGATTTGCCAAGGTTCTCATATTTTGTTGGAATGAGGTTCGTACACGGTTTAAAAATCCAACCATGATATTGATACTCATCTCCAATGTCATCTTAGATCTCCAATATGCAAAACAGGTTTCGGTTGTCGTACCAATCCAGTTCATGATATTCTCACTCTTCACCAATCCCCATGAGTTATCCAAATGCATATACGTATATGTCATAACTGGAATCGATGGTTCTGCATCTGGGAAAGAATGGTTGAATACCAGGCCATATGTTGTCAAACCCAATTGTTGTTTTGCGGAATCACGTAATTCACGATGCAATACTTGGTCTGCATACACTAATGCGACGGCATGAATGATATTTGTTGGAGTTGCTGTTAATGTTTTGAAGTCTGTTTTATCCGAGACCTCTTTCAATACATCTTTAAATGTTTCTTTCAAAGAAGCATTGGTGAATCCAAATAACGACACACATCTATCAACATATAATCTTGGATAAGAAACTCGCTTTGTTGGGAATTCTTTCGCTAACATATTTGCATTTGCATCCAAGAATTCCGTACCCAATGCGATATATTCTTTTCTACCTTTTGGGGTTTCTAACACTTTCACAATTGGATTCATGATTTCGGTACAGAAGGCAGACGATGTGTCTGCCGTTTCTTGTAACCATATTGCCATTTCATGTTCGGTGTATTCTTGTTCCATGAAATACATGAGAATCCCACCTTATCTATTTCTTTTCTTTTTCTTCTTATAGTATGTCTGAGGTTCTTCTTCGGTAGTTTCTTCAATTGTGATTTCTGGAGTCTCATATGGCTCTTGTTCCACTTCTATCACATTGCCAATTTTCTCAGATGTAGATGTGACTTCAACAACGACATCTGGTGTTTCGATTTCCAAATCTGGTAATGTTTCAACTGTTACTTCAGGAACTGTTTTTTCAATGACCGGTTCTGGTGCTTTTACCACTTTCTTGGGTTCCACCTTTTTGGGAACTTCAATCGGAGTTGTCAATCTGGTTACTTCCTCTGGTTTCTTGAAGAAGTCATTGACATTTTTCTTTGTAATCAATAAACCGGTGACAGCATCACCAATTCTAAGTCTTTCAAAATTCACGAGTCTTCTGATTTCTGCTTCAGAAAGTTCCACATCATATTTTGGTGCAAGTGTGCCGATTCCGGGAATGACACCTTTTCCTAAGATATTTACTTTCATGAAATTACCTCCTTCTGTTAATCACGTCCCATGATGGAACGCACCTTATCAATTGAATAATATGCTTCTGATACAAGATCTGTTTTGATACCCATACACATGAAATACACATCTGCTTTTAGAATGGACGGTTTATCATAAACACCCGTCTTACAATCTTCCAATTTGCAATTACCTGTTTCGGCAATTTGCTGTAACATGTTATCATATTCTTCCACATTATCCGCACGAGCACCCAAGAATTCGGACATGACAACATCCGCACCCATTCCCGCAAGAACTTCATTTTCGATTGGTGTCATCACACCACCCTTGGAGTCGCCTTTCAAACGACCTGTGGATTCATCACGATCTTTATCATCATATGTCAAACCAGTTTTCTTAGCAACCATTTGCTGTACACGTTTGATATTCAGGTATCCAACCAATACAGGTTGTTTCGAACGATATGGTCTGTTAGGATCTTTGGATACATGTGGTAAGTAGATATATTCAAATATGGGTACTTTCAAAAATTCTGCAGCTTTGGTAACGTTCTCGAATTTTAAAATTCGAGAACCATCACCAAATTCTTCAATATCCAACCGGAAATTAGACTTCTCATCTTTCAAGAAATCCGTGATCCATTTGTTGAATTGTGGGTCTGACATACCATTGAACATATCTGCATATTTCTTTGCGTTAATATTGGTGGGATCTAATAACTGCATGGTTTTGATAATGAGATCTTGTATCTTTTTACGTTTGTCTGTCATACAGTATCACTTTCTTTCGTGATCAACGAATGTCGCTTGGTGTAATTGAAGAGTGTGCATGTTGGTTAATAAATGTTTTAACCGCACTTTGAATCTTATTACAGCTAATATACCAACGCACGATGTTACCATGATCATTCCAATATAATTCAATACGGCATTTTGAATTGTCATCCTTATCTTCATCTCTGATGATTGCATCGATACCATTTCTCGATGCAGGTCTCTGTGTGAACACATTATCCAACTCTTCGAAAAACCGATTTAATGTCAAATTCTCAATAATCGGACGACGTTGATCATTACGACTTAAAAGTGGTGATGCTTGTTGACGTGCACCGTTGATCAATACATTTGCAATTGTTTGTATAATTCTCATTTCTTCCACGAAACAATTTCCGAGAATCGTCATAACATGTGAATATTGTTGTGCCATATTTCGAGAATCTTGGAGTTGTTTCTCATCCAATTCCGTATCACGAATGACACGGATCGCATCTCTTGACTTTACCAAATTATCATACACATCATTGATGGCATAATCAATGATACCGTCAATGATTTGATCAAGAATTTTGAGATTTTGTGCAACTGGTATCATCCGAACACTGTTTGATGTCATTCTCTGATATGCGCGATGTAATCGATCCCGATATTGGTTTGCTGCTGTTACATGATTCGCTACATTTCGATCATATAATGTTTTGACACGACCATCTGTGATCATCTTGACAAGTTGACTGTTGTTGAAATCATGAAGTACACCAATCACATTTTTATTCAACCATGTCATGTCCCAAAAGACGGTACTCATGTGCTCTTCTCCAGCCGGTGTATGTGTATTTGTATATCGAGAATTTGTCTTCATCTTTTCCAAACGTTTCTTTGCACGAGTCAATTGTCCTTTACGAATCCATCCAATAAATCTCGTAATAACTCTGGAAAAGAAATCAGCAGCTCGACGGATGATATTGACAGGCTGTGCAGCTTCCATGGTATATTCGGCCAATTCCATTTCTTTAACCAAGTTATTTCCCATTTCCAAAAGAACATTCGTTGCATAATATTCTTCTATTGTCTCAATATTTACCATCTATCACACCTCCTTTAATGAAGCTGGATTATGGTCAGGACCAAGTGTCCATCTCATCCACTGTAAAATGACTACTTGAATTTGTGTTACATACATGAATGCACGACCAAGATCTGTCATCGCATGCACATATGCTTCCTGACGACGCTGGACATCTTGTGAACGATTTAGATTCTGGGTCGCTAAATTATGCGCTTGCTGTCTCATTTCCGGAATGCCTTTGCGAATTAATTCCAAAGATTCTTTAATCGCTTGATTTGTCACAATGATGGAATCCAAGAAAACATCCACGTTACGTGCATCACCACGTTTTGCATGTTCAGCTTTCATCTTAAGAATTTCGCCAGTATTATTATGATCTACATAGTTTCCATTATCACCTCTTGCTTTTGCAAGTTCGATATCCACATCACTGTCTTTACCAATATCATGACGATGTTTCAATGGACCATGGTCATTGATACTATTTAGATGACGAATTTCGTCATAAGAATCTTGTAACTTCTCACGAAGCTTTCCAATATTTCTTGCAATTTTTACGAAATCATTACGCTGATCAAAAACTGCCGTACTTGCATCGATTCCATTTGCACTTGCAACAGAATTATTCGGAACAAATATGATCATATAAAACATCAATGTGTCATCTTTAGGACCACCCATATGTGATGTATGCACGTTACCACCGGCAGATAGACGAGATTGTCCAAAATTAATTCCGCTACCATTGGAATGGTGTTTTCCGATATCATTTAATCCAATCACATCTGATACGTTTTCTTTGTACCATTTGTAATCAACCATGATTCCTTCGAATACATCATTCTTTTTATAGTTGTCCAAATTGCGAATACGTCTGGCAAGTCTATCTGCATGTGCGCTGAGAAAATGGGAACGGATTCTGTTGATGATACGGGCAAACCAATCAATGATACGATGGATGGTTGGAACATGTCCATCATCTTGTATTGTTTCATGACGACGGTTGTTCTTACTACCACCGCCTTCTTGGAAGATATCTGCTTCTTCCATATAATATTCTTTTACCAATTGAATACCCAGCTTATCCAGCGTCATCAATTCAGATTCCAATTGGATATCACCAAGGTCTTCAAGTGTTGTTAAGATTTCTTCCGTCATGTTAAATCACCTCTTTAATTAGATACTTGATATTTTCGGAGATATAATCGATTCAGTTTGTCATATGTGATACCAATAATCACTTCTGGTATTTCTGTATTTGCAGTAATATAATCAGAACCTTTAATGACAACACGTAACTCATTGCAAGATTGATATGTCTTATTGATATAGACATCGATTTCAATTCCAGTTAATTCTAATCGATTACATTGATCATAGATTGCATTTTTTATCTTTGTCGGAATGGTATTATCGTCAGAATATTCAAATAGATACTGTTCGATATCAATTCCCAATTCAGGTATACTTGGATATTGACCCGGTTTCATCATCAGTAATGTGACAATGACATTACAACACATTTCAAATGTGGAGATGATTTTTGGTTTATGAAATTCATCAATATCCATGAGTGCATCATATCCAAGTAACTGAACTGTGGAAGGATATCTAGCATTGACTTCCGCCAAAGTGATTCCTTTTGTATCAAGCATCTACATCATCTTCCTCAAGATCTTTCTTACCGAATAACTTGTGACGTTTCTTCTTTGGTTTGAATTCTGGTTCATCATGATTTGATGTCATCTCACCATCATCTCTACCTTTTCCATTTGCAAGAGCAGATTCTGTTTGTTCCAAACAACCAAGATATGTTTCCATGGTATTCATGACATATTTACCAAGATCATCAATGGAATCAATCATTTCCACAAATGCATTACATGTATGCTGTACAGATGTATTCAATTCTGCCAAACCTTTTTCTGTATCAGAAGCAATACTAATATTTCCTTCCTTTACAGCATTTTCCAATCCGGTAATCTTTTCCAAACCCTTTTCGAGTTTCTTTGTTTTCTCCGTCAATTTGGATGCGAGTTCTTCATAGAAATCCGCAATCTTAACAGCACCGGATTTCGCATTAAAGATAATACCAAGATTCAATTTACCATCTGGCATGTATGTTTCTTCCATTTGCTTGATCTTGGATAGATATCCAGATACACAGGATTCATCTCCACTACGCACACCAAGTGCAACACCTTCTGCAATATCAGCCCAGTCATCGATATCGTCCATCATCTTGGAAATACCATTCATGTTCACGAGACCTTCCATGGTGATTTTATTTTGATTCATGGTAAGTACAGGCTTTGCATTTTTACCCATCTCTGGAGTTACCTTACCAACCTTATCTTTCCCTTGCTGAATGGCTGCACGAATTTTTTCGGGAGATTCTTCGATGGCGTCAGCCAATCTGGAAGTTAATGCACGAAGCATCGTATCTCGACCAAGTTCTTCTACTAATTTCGCACCTTCAGAAGCAATAAAGTCTGTGGGCTTCAAAGGTAACGGTTCACCTTTCGCAATACTTGCAAGTGCAGCAGTTGCATAACCTGCACCACCAGCCAATGCCATCTTCGGCATATTTCTTGCTCTCTTTCTGATCTTTGCAATTTCACGATTGATCTTGACTTCAATACCGATCAACAAGCCTTTGTATGCAATAAAGGATTTGGTTTTGTGATAAAGTGTTTGTACAAGATTCTTGATGACTAGGAATGGCCAAGCGACAAGTTTGTATAATACACCACCCTTTTTCAAATCCTTGCTGGTACGATGTACAACGTTACGAATGATACCTTTACGGGGAACACCGTTCTTGAAATCGAGAATACGTTTTGCACCTTTTGCAACAGGCTTTACCAAACCAGCAGCGGTCTTGCCCGTACCACCGAAGAATCTTTCCTGTACAACTTCTTCACCATCTTCAATGGTTTCTTCATCAGATTCTACGACAACATCTTCACCATAGAAATCAGATAACATGTATTCCTTATACAGATCATCAATCATAGATGTCATGATCTGACGTTCTGTTTTCAATTGATCTTCGGAGATCTGATTCAAATAAGATTCCAATGCATATTCTTTTACAGTGTCATCATGTTCTAC
>Ga0326511_10002141_pt1 | contig 16218 bp, 16 predicted proteins | sample 0_2496_0518_D_FD_203701 | JGI IMG/M metagenome (GOLD analysis project Ga0326511, IMG submission 203701) | Bovine rumen microbial communities from UC Davis, California, United States - 0_2496_0518 | ecosystem: Host-associated > Mammals > Digestive system > Stomach > Rumen | place: USA...
AAGTTCACCGCTCTTTGCCTTGTTTACCAGCTCATCCCAATAAGGATTACCGGATCCCAAGCCTTCATCCTCTGCCATAGTACGGCTACCGGACTTACCGAGTCCGTCTGCATCCGGCATTGACTTATTACCGTTGAGCTTTTCAAGGTTATTGCGGATATCTGTAACTACTTCATGTACGTTGTTTTCAAGGTTCTTGTCACCCTTTACAGCCTTGTCATAGTTCCTTGCGGCCATTGACTCTCCTGTGAAGAGTGCGCCGTCTGCGTTATTCCTTGACCACTTCGCCCAAGCCTGTGTTACCTGACCGCCGTTAGTAGCCATTCTGCGCTGCTGCAAGGTAAGTTCATTCAGTCTTGACGACAATATGAGCTGTCTTGAAGCGTCGCCTGCCGCCTTTGCTTCTGCGAGCTGGTCTTGTAAGTGCGCTCTAAGCATCATAGACTTGTCAACGTCTGCCGCCGTATAGGACTTCGTATCGAGATTAAGCACGTCATTGTATGCCGCATCGGGATTATTTGAGACAGCCCTTGCCGCTTCTCTCATAGTTTCCTGCTCTGTGACGGGTACATACTCATACAGTCCGCCGGACAATTCTTTGGCTGCTCTCTCAGGATCAACTTTCATCATGGTATTTGTGCCGAGCTTTGAGTTCTTCGATCCGGGAGTCGGATTATCGAAAGAAGGTATCTCCTGTCTGACAGCCTGCTCCGGAGCTTCTTCTACCCCCGGAATGTGCATCATACCATCTTCGCCCCTGACAAGTTCATCTGAGCTTGTGCTTGCGAATACATCATTATCGGCATTGTTTACTCTGGTAGCCGCATCATCAAGTCCGGGTATCTCATCAACTACCGGCTTGAAATCGTCTGCGTGTTCCGTGAGCCACTTAGACTTTGCGCGTGAATGTTTCTCCAAGTTTGCGAGGACATCATTTGACATTGTTTCTATGGCAAGATCCATAACGTCCCTGTCTATGGCTTCCTCAGGTGCCGGAGCCTTAATAGACTTTGCGTACTCACATATAGCATTTATCTGATCCTGTCTGATATCAGGGTTATATCCGTGACTCCTTGCAAAACTTGACAACTGACCGTTCATGGCTTCGTCAAGTTCGGAGAATACCTGGTCTGCGCCTATACCTTTGCCCTTTGCAAAAGTGAGTGTAGGCATACCTTTACGGAGAAATACCGCATTGTTAAGGTCTCTGATAGTAGGATAATCTGTAAGGTCTGCTCTTATGTCGTCGGGCACACGGATAGTTACACCCTTTGTTGCGTCGGAAAACTCTTTCCACGTTGCATCCCTTACACCATAATCTCTCTTTCTGAATACGGCATTACTCATTGAGCCGTCGCTATTAGTCGCCGCCGCTTTGATATTGTCAAGCGATCCTCTCAGCGTCGTCATTATATCCTGCCATATAGCCCCCATTTCCTCTTCGGTGGTTGCTTCATCCATCCGGCGGATAAATTCATCCTGCTTTGATATAACATCATCAAATTCTTTGGCGACCGCATCAGGCATATCATAGTCCTTAAGCCTGCTTATGATCTGCCTTTTCATTTTGTTGTATGTCAAATTGCTATCGGTCTTAAGATATTCCTTGCGCTGTTTCTTCGTCATAGACGCAAGGTCTACCCTCGGCTTTGCTTCGGGCTGAGATACTTCGGGTATATTCTGAGTAGGAGCCTGCGCCGGTGTAGGTTCTTCCAGACGGGGTAATTCTTCCGTATGGCCGTCCGGATATTCCATATATCGGGAGCCGTCCTGTCTGGTTATGGTTGCGGTTCCGTCGTCATTCCAATGCACCTTCTCGGAGACTTCCTCTGCAAAATCATCAAGTTCATCATCAAAGTCAAAATCGTCATAAGGATCTGACTCTAACCTGAATCCGTCGTCCTCTGTGGGTGGTACACGTCTTGACAGTTCATCAAGGTTTTCTGCTGCCTGTCTCTGGGACTGTGCTATCTCGTCAACTCCGCTTGCGTTCTGCCTTGCAAGGTCTACCGGATTAAGTTCTTCGGTCTGCCGTAAAGCGTCGGCTACTTCATCAGCCTGTGAAGCGGGAGCGTCAAGTTTAGGGATATTGCCACCTCTGAGAAGATTTAAGGCAGCACCGCCAAACTCTCCAAGTGCGTTAAAGGCAAGGTTCTCGCCCTGATTCTTTAATGCGTCGGGGAGAACATCACCCCATCTGCCCTCCATGACAGCCGGGATAACTGCGTTAGGTAAGGTGTCAAGCAACATATCGGATGCCTGTCCGGAGACAACATTACCGATACCCTTTGCAAGTGCTTCATTCCCGAAAGAAAGCGCCTTTCCTACGCCCTGTGATACATTCTGCACACCGGGGATAGACTCAATGGCCGGAGCAAAAGCGGCGTACTGTCCCAACTGATAGAGTGCGTTTCCTGCAAGCTCCGCGCCCTTATTCTGAGTAGATGCGTTCTGTCTCTGTGCTTCGACTCCGTATTTGTCCTGATCATACCCCCACAACTGACTTGCTATATCATCAGACTTGTTTTCAAGCTGCTGTACGAAAGGCATACTCTGTGTAAGACCTTGCCCGAAAGCATATCCCGGACTCATTTTGTCCTTAAGAGATACCATCCGGGCATACTCCTGCATTTCCTCAGGACTCATCCTTAAGGCAAGTGCGCTACTCATAGCCGCATCATTTGTGTTATACAGTTCCTTCGCCTTCGGGTTCTGTTCAAGATATGCGTCAAAGAGATCATTCGCATACTGTCTCTCTGCCTTGCTTGCCTTGTAGCCGGGTTCAAGCATCCTGTCTATATTTTGATCATCACTACTTCTGTTGAGCTGATATATCCTGTCAACTTGATTTTGTAGCTCTGCAATCTTCTGTTGGTTGTTCTGAGCCGCTATATCATCAATAGCGACATCACCGGTAGACACATTCTGTAAAGCGTTGATACGCCTATTGAGCTTGTCAACTTGCTTCTGATCCTGTTCAGACAGTAAGCCTTCTCTGTTGGCTGTACCCAGAATAGGAGATATATTCTGAGCGTTACGCCTTTTGTTTGCTTCTGCCTGTCCCATAAGCGCACGAACCATATCACGCTGTTCGTTAGGCGAATACCCACCACGGGAATACTCCTGTGTAGGCTCGTCAAGAGTAGGGATCCTGTCCCATTCAGAAGCACCAGCGACGGAATAACCATTGTCAAAAGCAGACAATCTCCCTGCCTGTGCATCTGCAAGGGACTGTCTTCCTGCTTCCCTTGCCGCTTCGATATCATTTAATTTTCTGTTTTTCCTGCGGGATTTAGATTGAGACTGTGGTTTCTGAGGAGTGAATACCGCGTCTATTTCAGATTTAGACGCTTGAAGCGTAGCACCCGGAACGCTCTCCGGTGTAGGCTGTGCCTGTGCCTGATTGAAAATATTGTCTATTTCGTCTCTGCTGAGTGTTCCGAGTGCCATTGTATATCTCCTTATGCTGCGCCGAATAACTGATAGATCATATCTCTACCGGCTCCGGCATTAGCAAGCTGCTGTATAATTGCCGCGTTGCTTGCGCCCTGGTTAGCCATCTGGTTAGCCATAGCCTGATACTTCGCATAGTCCGTGACAGATCCGAGATCGGTTCCCTGTGTCGAACTAACATTGTTGACTTCAAGAGTATTCTGCGTAGGTGTGTATGCTTCTGCTGCCTGTGCCATACCGTTTTGAAGTCCTGCAAGGGTAGACGCATAGTTAGCCAGACTTGTTAAGCTGGATCCTGAATAGCTACCCATCATGTTGCTTGCAAGTGCCTGTTCAAGCTGGTTAAGGTTAGCTATATAGTTATTCATTGCGTCTGCATACTGGCTGTTGTATGCCTGCTCTGCCGACGCTACATTGTTGTTGTAGGTGTTCAGAAGTTCCGCAAGGTTGTTAGCCAAAGTCTCATTGATACCATTCCTGGATGATCCGTAGTTGTTATACATCCTTGCAAGGTTGGACTCTGTGGCTCCGCCTGATAATCCCATAGCGGAAAGATTCTGATTGAGGTTGCGCCTGTTCATCATGTAGTTAACGTAGGCTTCTCTCAATGATTTAGCCGCGTCCTTGTTGGCTACATCCTGCCCGTACTTATAGTTGGCTTTAAGCTGTCCTAAAGCGCTGTCAAGGTTACTTTGGAGCGCTCCCTGAGTATTTCCCCACGCTTCATCCAAACGCGCTCTTGACGCATCATACGCGGCCTGTGCGGCTGCTCTCTGCTGGTCAAGCATAGACTGTATCATCCCGGCATAGTCATAGCCGCCACCGCCACCACCATAGCCACCTGACGAGGAAGCGCTTATTGATGTTGACGAACTACCGGAACGACCGCCACCACCGCCTGATCCGCCATTATTCGACGAATATGAGATAGCACCCGGATTAGCTCCACCGGTCATGTTAGCGTTTCCGGTGCCGCCATGAGTGGCATAGTATATAGCGTTGGCATCCGTACCAGACATATTGTTGCTGAGCTGGCTCGGAGTCCATGACTGTTTCCCGATGTTATAGGAAAAGTTTTTACCGTTTGTTTTTACTGCCATCGGTTTTTCTCCCTTCTTTAAGATATGCGCATATATTAAAAAAGAGCCTGCCACCACAAGCCCCATTTAATCACGGTCTTTTTAACTCCCCTTTGCGGAGCAGTTCCAACATAGCAAGATTCTGACTCGCGCTAAACTCATACTTGTCTGAGAAGTTCTTAGCGTAAATCTTCTTCCGATAGCCCTGTGAGTTGTCTATCCCCAGACTTTCCAGCGCCGCCGCTATGGATGATCCTGTCCCGGTAAACTTCGGGAAGTATTCAGACAAGCCTGACGCATCATCATAAGTCCATAGGTTGTACTTCTTGACCGTGTTACATAGAGTATTCACATAGGAGCTTGATGTTGCGTAGCCGTCTGTTTTCAGGTATTCCGCAAACTGTCGGTAGTCAACCGCCTGCTTTAAGTTGGCGTACCTCTTCGCAGAAATGAAGTTGTAATACCCTTCAATGCCCTGTTCGTCATTGTCATAGACACGGAAGTTGTCGTAAATACTGACAAGTTGTGAGTTATACTCTTCCTTTGTCCTCAGATTGACGGACTTACCCTTCCAGGATGATCCGCATTTCATCCCGAAATGGTTGTGATACGCCTTCGCAAGAGTCGATGTGCCGGCCGCGCCTTCAATGATTGCCTGCGCTATCGTTGTCGATACGACCTTATATCCTCGCTCCGTACCTATCCGCTTGATTATCGGTGCCATATGGCTTATAAATGCCTTTGCTTCTCCGCTTGAATATCCCATTATCCGATACCTACCGCTTTCAAAACAAAAGCGATAACCGCTCCGATTACCGCTCCACCTATCGCCCATATTGCCTTGTCCCAGTTCTCCGCCGGTTTGCTCTCAATGGCTTCCAGCCTTGTACTCATCTTGCCCTGCTCTTTGGCCATCTGCTCCATGTTCACCGCAAGGACTTTGACTGAGGATATAAGTTCCTGCATCTGCTCAATGGATTCTTCCAGCTTTTCAAGGCGCTTGTTCTGCCGCTCGTTCTGTTCCTCAACACGCGCTGCAAACTCGTTATGTACTTCCTTTGTCAAGTATTCCATTTCAGGCATTGTCGCTCTCCTTCGGTGATCCTACCGCCTTGCCGTCAACCCATGCTTCACAGAAGGCATAGATAGCCGCCGACAATATTCCGCATACAGTCCCGATTATCGTTACTGTCTGATTGGATGTCACAATACCTGAGATACTTGTTGCCACGCTTCCCAGAAAAGCAGCAATACATATCCAGAATTTTCTTGATGTAAGTTTATCCATCTTCTCTCTCCTTCCCTTTGGCTCTCTTTTTGATCCACCATATCGCAAACGTGATTACCGCTTCCCCGGTGAACAGTCCGAAAACTGACTCTATCAATGTGTCCGGGACAGTTTGGTAGACACAAAAAATCACGGTCATAGCAACCGTGAAAATCAGAATGAATATAGCGCATCCCAAAAGGATTTTGTCTATTGTGTTCATGCTTCCTCGTTAGGCGGAACGGGATAAGCTGTGCCGTCCTCGGCAAAGTAGAATCCATCAGCAATTACCTTGGCTTCTGTCTTTGATCTCCATGTGTTCGGCACGTCCTGAATAGCCCACACTTCATCCGTTGCGTTATTGATCTGTCTCTCTTCCAAAAGCCTGCTATACTTCTTTACCATCTTTTAGCCCTCCAATGCTTCAACTCGTGACTCTATCTCTGCAATATACTCTGCAAGGTCTGTGATTGCTTCGTTGTTTTCATCTGCAAGGGATGCCACATCAAGCACACCATCACTATTTTCTGTGGTCATTTCCTCAATGTGATCCTTGTCCGGTGAATACTTGTCCATATACCGATAGTGGTTATCTATGATGTACCAATCATAGCAACCACCTTCAGAATCCTCTTTTGAGAGGTATTTTGACCGAACATCAAACACGTCTGTGATGATGTTATCGGGATATTTCCTCTCTATGGTTATAGACCCTTTTAAATCACTATGCTTAGTATCCTTGGTCTTAACCATTTCTGTGGTGATATTGCCTTGTATGCGTTTTCCAAATGTGTATTCCATAACTTTCTCCTTTCTTTAGGATAATTCTAATATTCTATACCCCGACCATCCTGATGAACTCTTGTCGAATGTGTCATCCCGGAGTGCAAATATTCCAAATTGATAATACTCACCGGAAGAGGAAGCAGCTCCGGCTGTCTTAAAATTATAATTATTAGATCCGTTGGTATAATAAAAGCCTTCGTCACATCCTGCATATGTATCAGCACTCCCGTTTCCGTTATCTGCTTGTGGAATAAACATTTTAAAAGGAGAATCAACAACTTTTTGCCATAAAGGATAACCACTGTGTGGCTTACCAACCAATGTACCTGCCGTATAACTTGAAAATGACGATGGATTTAATATAACTTTTAATCCACTCGATATATAATAACACCCATCAACAAAACCGCGATAACCGCTCCACAAGTCTCTGATATTACGATATTGTACAAATCCGTACCCACTTGCCCCATATCTGGCTTCTGCCGATGTACCAGTATGGTATGGTATAGGCGTATCAACAGTACGGCTTATAAGTCTTGACTCCCGCCCTCCCATACCAATTTTTTTCTGAGAGTTCCAGTCCGCATATTCAACTAAATATAACATCTGAATAGTAAACAGAGTCGCATAATCCATTAGCCACAATTTACTATTTAAAGAATGTATCCTGCTTCTTGCTGTTACAGGACTTGTATCCTCCATATACCAAGCACTCGGATAGGTTGTTATATCTGATTTATAATTTTTGTTATTACTGTGATATTTCCCAACATAAACAACATCACGCTCACCTTTACCATCCCCTCTATTCATATGTGCAGGCGAAACGCTAAATCCTGCAACTTGCTTGTTTGCTATTTGTAATTTTAATCCGTTATTTCCAGTCTGTTCAAGTTTGTACCAAAACTTGGGAATTTTGACCATTGTACCGCCTGTGCGTTCTTCTGTAGTCATTCCTGACCACGGCATAATATCATCAAAGGGTGATGATGGTGTTTCTGTCATATTTAAGTAATAAGGCACAGGATCAACAAAATCAGCCGCCCCATCCGTTCTTGTTAAAACTGTCGACGCTGTTCCATCCCATTCAACACCAAATATAAACGGTTTAGTTATATCAATAGCATATACCCCAAAATAAGGGATATTTTCAGTTTTGGTAATGTTTTGCGTTGATATTGTTGCTGTGCCTGTTTCCGTCACACCCTCAAATGTGCATACGCCCTGTGCGCTAAATGCGCCTGTGTACGTTGCACCGCCTATGGACAATGTAACATTTTCACCCTGTTCGGATTCTGTGGTTAAGGTGATGTATGAACCTTTTGTATCGGTAAACTGTGCGTTAGCCGGTACATCCGACGCAACAGTATGATTATTTACCTTTTCAGCGTTATCAACTATACCGTTATCGTTTTCGTCATAGATGGATTTATCCATCTTCCCGACGATAGAAGCCATGCTTGCATAGTATGACGGAAGGTTGCCACCGAGTTTACGGGAGTCATTGACGACACCATTACCCACGGAGTCATAATCTTTAACCTTCATATTCTTGGCATCTGCTTCCGCAATAGCCTTTTTTGTGAACGCCTTTGACAGCGCATAAGTTATAGCGTCAAACATTACTTATCTCCTACACCCAACTCCATGTGCCATTAGACAGCAGGAAAGCCACATTGCCGTCGCCTGTGTGTACTGTGCTTCCCGGCTCCATATCTCCGTCCGTAGGCATATCAATAAAGGTTGCACCTGGTACGACTTCCTCTTTTGTATCAGCGAAAGCGCTTATCAGGTATGTAAAGAAATCCGCGTTATCTATCCTCTTTTTTTCAAGCACTTTTATCATATTGGCACCTCTTATTATTCAACAGGATTTGCCTTTACTACGGTTCCATCATCATCAAAATAGTAACCATCCGCATAAATCTTTGTCTCAACCTTGTTTTTCCATATTGACGGGATATCACTTATAGCCCACACCTTACCCGTTTTTACGTTAAGTTCACGTTGTTTCAACAAGCGAGAATATTTGTTAACCATTTAGTCTCTCCTTTTTAACTATGATAGTTAATCTCTTTTACGAGACATCCGGAAGCTCCATTATTCGGGAACCTACTTCCTCAGCAGCGGATGAAATATCTGCATTTATTATCTCAAACAGTCCATATTCCTTAGATGCGTAGCAAGGAGCCCCACTCATAATACACGGCCTGTTCTGTGAAAATTCCCATGAATCACAAGAATATGTTGCATCAGATCCTTGTAATTTCGACGGAATAAAAGTCGGGAAGACTCCGGAGACTTCTTTAACACTAAACTCCGAAGGGTAGCCAGTATCATGATTAGGATCTACTGTGGGGATCCCAACTGATATACCGTTTGCAGAATCGGAAAAATCTATTGGATTTAGAATGAGGTTGAATCCAGACGCATCATTGTAACATCCGTCAAGATAGTCCCATACTAAATCCCAAAGTCCCTCAATGTTCCTATATTGCGTACCCAGACAATATGCTGTTCGAGTCGATGCAGTTGTTCCGGTATGATATGGCATTGCGTCTGTATAGCCCATAGCATTTTCTATACCGGGACTGCTTGAATCTATACAACCATATCCGATATTTGTTTGAGAATCCCAGCCAGCAAACTCCACAAGATATAAGAGCCATATGGTAAACCTTGTGGCAAAGTCCATCTGCCATATAGTAGAACCTAAATTATGGATAGCAGTTCTAAAATCCGCCCTTGTAACACGCGTTTTAGGAAACTGCCCTGTGAGAGATTTATAACTGGAACTGCAATGGTATCTTCCGACATATACAACATCACGTTCACCCTTACCGTCACCTCTATTCATATGAGCAGGCGAAACAGAAAAGCCGTCAACCGGAGCGCCGGATATTTGAATCTTAATCCCCGTTCCATTTTGAGTAATCTTATACCAAAACTTAGGGATTTTAACCATTGTACCGCCTGCGCGCTCTTCTTTGACCATTCCCGCCCACGGCATGATATCGTCAAACGGTGAGCCGTAATTTGTTGCTCCCGAAACATAAGGAACAGGATCCGTAAATTCTGCGGCACTATCAGTTCTACTCCAAGCCGTAGTTGATGTCCCATCCCACTCAACACCATATATCCGCAATACAACACTAATCGGAGTCGATGCAGAATAGGTATTTTCACCGATAGTTAAAGATGCAATGACTGTATCATTATTTTCTGTCAAACTATCCCCAGCAGCCGGAGCATAAGTGCATCGTGAAGTAACGTCAATCTCTGAATCATTATTCAAGATTGCTTTTACCGCCATCCCGGTTAAATCAAGCAGATCACCTTCGTTATAATTTACTTTTGCAGGCGGAGTTGATACGATTAAACTCTGAACGGTGAATACATTTATCGCCCGGCTGGCATGAAATACCTGAGTCTGGGTGCCTAACCTCCACGTCCAAGTTACTCTTATGGATGTATCATTTTCTGTAATCGTATCTCCATTATTCGGACTAAATACGCAATCTTCGGTTATATCATAAGGAACTCCATTATCAAAAATGGCATTTACGATAATTCCTGTTAGATCAACGGTATCACCCACAATATAATTTGTTTTTTCTGGGGGTGTTGCAATTTGTATTCTTACTGGATAATGCGCTTTATCGTTTCCGATAATCGCATCCCTAATTTCTTCCAGCGTTCCTTGCATCTGTTTTGCGGTTTCATCAAGGACAATGGGTTTTGTTACTGTACTCATTTTATCTTCCCCCTCTTATATGTTGTAGGTAGCGCAAAGCTGACCATCCACAACGGATAATCCAAGTGCATCTATTTTTTGAGTAACAACTTCTGTTATTCGACTTGAAAGTGCGTTTTCCGCGTTTTGCGCTCTTTCGGTCTCCGCAATTATCTGATTAGATAAATTCGTGTCTTCGTTAACTGATCTTGCGATTTCAGCGGATAAATTATCAGAAATATCCTGTTCAGCATTTGTCGCCCTGGTTATTTCAGCACCTATCATAGTGCTTAACGCCTGCTCAACAGACTTTGCCCTTGTCTCTTCCGCTGCAACAGAAGTCTTAACCTCATCAACGACTGTCTCTATTTCCCCGGCCATTCCGTTTATGTGCGGGATAATTACCTCAATCGCTATCTCGTCGAACTTCTCCTGCATTTCAAGAGCGGATAACTCCGGCGCATCAGGTAGACCTATCACGCCTTTATCTACATACTCAGACGGATCTATCCTTGTTATGCTTGTAGGTGTTGTAGCCATATTGCTTACCTCATATAGTTACTTGTTTCCGTGTATTCAAAGCCGATATCATACAACGCAAAAGACTCGTTCAATTCATTGTTCGTGAGCCTTAACCTGAATTTATCGACCTTCTTAACTCTCAGCTTCTTCGGTAATACCTTCTGTGTCTTATCGCAACTGAATGTGTGTTTTGAGAACACTTCTTTTGAGAACTGGAATATCCGCGCTCTCCAATGATCTGTCCTCACAAACTCCCATATACCGCGATTCATCACATAGATACTCACGGAAGCTGCTATTGCGCTGTCAAGTTTGATTGCTACATGGCTAAGAGTCTTGTTCTTAAAGAACAGTTTGCCTATGATATCCGGTGTCTCCCAGATACACTCTATCGGCTCTCCGTCGTCATTGTAGCTTTCCAGCGCATACTTATCCTTGAAAAATCTACATATCTTCCCGTCATCTGTGCCAAAGAATAACCGTCCGTCATTCTCCCACATGGTATATGCCGGAAGATTCGTTCTATAAAAGCCTACATATTGCCTTGTTGCATATGGTTTACTCTTGTCTGTTTGAATAGGCTGCAACCCATCAAGGATATAAGCCACATCATTAAGGCATAGCCAGTACATATCGTTAAAAACAAAGCCGTAAGCGTCTGCAAGGTTTTCTTCTTCAAGGAGCTTTCCGTCAAGGAAATAGCTTCTGTTTTGTGCGTACTTCTCGCCGGTCACATCCTGTGCCGTCACCGCATACACTCCCTGATTAGTAAGGAATAAAGGTTCCGTCGCCAGATATGCAAAAGAAAAAGGAGCGACAGCCCCCGCCCCTTGCAAAGTATTTATTATCCTAAAAGAAGGCTCACTCTCTACAAGATCACCTTCCCGGAGTATTATGTTCTGATCACGCTCGTATTTATCCTTGTGCGCTGCAAGGTAGTTACTCACTATGGAATAACCGATTATCGCGCTTCCGCTACTTCCCAGAACACTATATGAAGTATCTGCAAAGTATGTAGGATCATACTGTGCGCTGTACCAGTCATAGTTAGGATAGTCTGGATTTCCCGATAGAAAGAGCCTATCCATAGCACCGCTCACACCAAACAAAGCGCCTATGGTACATTTATTGATCCTGTCTGTGTAGTCGTCAACCGTCCTATATGCTGTGACTCTTATATTGTCCTCGCCTGTTACCGGGCTTTCTCCGGGCGCAGCAACAAAGGTTATTATCCCCTGTTCATAGTCACAAGTATAATCTGTACCGTATTGAAGTTCTTCCCATTCACCATCGGCGTTTAAAACCTCAACAATAGGTTCAACCTCGTCCAACTCCGTGAAGGATAGATTGTACTCCGTCACACCTGGCTTTCCCAAGAACTGTTCCTTGAAAGCCGGGTTAAGTAGGTTTATATCTTCGTAAGGTTCGCCGCCACCTTCGGGATCCTTTGATATTGTCACAAGTGGTGTATATGCTTCACTTTCTACTGAAATTACATTATATTCCTTTTCGTCCGACACACCGATAAGATTATGAAATGGAACATTAACAGTCGTTGAACTTCCCGTCTTTCCCTTTCGATATGTATATTCAAGCCGATAAGAAACACTTTGCCCTACTTCGGTTAATTTATCTGTATAGGTTATAACTCTCTTATCATCGCTAACCTTAAAAACTCCATTGGGCGACGATGTACTGAATTGATTTATATTCAGTATATTTTGTGATGTAGCAAAGCGCTTTATAACAAGAGTTACTTCTTCATTGACGACCACCTCATTAACTTGTTTATCTGTCTTGAATTTTGTATCAGACTCAGGGGAGTCCTGACCGTATCGCAATAACTTTTTGCCGTCTATTATATAAATATGTTCGTCAAACTCCCAACTCTTACTTCGAGCATCGGCCGCGTCTGTATAAAGGACATTCCAGCTATTCTCGTCAGATATATCATAATGGATCATAAGATTTCCAACATGATATAATCCGCCTTCATCTTTCCTTAATCTGTGAAATCCATTTATCTTATAATCAGTAGTAGTGTATGGACTCATGGTTAAACAAGCATCAGCCGAACCCACTTGACCATTAACACACTCTGTTATCGTTATTTTAAACCCTATATAGTATATGCCGCTTATCTCACGGACATAAGGGCTTACTTCCATGCCATTCAATGAAAAATTATTGAATATAGCGACACCCTCTGTCTCGTCATAATAATCGTCATACGCCTTTTTTAACAAGTCCTGATCTGTGTCATATATTATTCTGTCCTGCGGTATATCAAAATAATCTGTATATGGCAGGAAATTCTGCATTAAAGTAGTAAATTCAGTATTTATAAACCATGCTCTATGTCTCGGAGCCACCGTATGGATATACTCAACAAAACGCAAAAACTGTACGCCCGCCGTCTCATGAACAATACTAAAGGTAAAATCCCCATCATAGCCTTTTGATAAATCAAAATAACCACTTAAGGATTCTGCATCAAAGGTTTTAACTGTCTCATATCCCATACACTTGCGGACTTTACCGGGAACATCCCTGATAAGGTTCTTAAGGTTCGGACTCTTGTTGTCGTCCACGTTGGCCGGACTGTTAGTGAAGTCTGCACCTAAGAAATTATCTATTGTAATCACACTCTTTGAATGTGCTGATGGAATAGGAAAACTGATAGCCATTAAATCCACCCTGTGACTGACCTGAAATGCTCCTGACTCGGCGCGTTTACATTCTTCTGTAAGCGCTCAAAAGCAACTTCAAACTCATTGCGATACTGTGTCGCTATACTCGGATCATCGTCCTTGTATATCTGTGATGCCATATACAGCGGAAGCAAGTCCGCTACTTCGGGATCAAGTGCAAGCTCCGTATCATCCGGCGTTGTAAGCGTCAGGTGTTGCGGATATGCCTTGTAATATATCTTCCAGTTACCCCATATATTCCGGGGGATAACAAAGGTTTTATAGCCTTCCTGAAAGTAATTGCTTGTCGCTGTGTACCTCGCAAACGGGCAATCGCCTTCATAGATAACCTTTTCAGGGATAACAGCATAGAAATCTTCTGCCAGCTCCGAAAGATCATACCTCACATAAGGCGTATAAGGCGGAATATCATCAGCGCTTTCATACTCTGCTGCATATAACGCAAAGTCCTTGACGCTCATAGGATAATCACTACTGAAAGTGACTATAACCTTCAAATCATCGGGGTTATCAAGTTTAGCCTTAAACGGCACATATCCCTTGCTTTCTGTGGTGTCAAACTCCGTCACGGTAGGCTCAACCGGTTCTTCTTCGGTTCCTTCGCCTATCTGTATGCTTAAAGTACCCTTGCCCTTAAGCTCGTAATAAAGCGACCTTGCTCCTATGGCTTCATATGTGATTTCTCCCCTGGCTACACTATGGAGTTTGCAGTTTCCGGGGATCAGACTCGGCACCGGAATATTCGCTATATCAATGCTTTTGATGATGAACTTTCCGACAGTCGCAAGCATTGTGAGCGCTTCATTTGCGGCGGCAGGCATAGCAGAGAGATAATCTTTCCCCATGCTGTCAGTCGGAAGCCGTGTGCTACCGTTATTGATAGCAAACATCTTCTGCATTGTTATTAACTTAATGTCATGCCATGTAATACTCATGGTGTACCCTCTTACAGACCGAGCTTTTCAATGATCGCTTTCTTCATTTCAACGCCTGAGCCGGGTGTTATATCCAGCTTTTCACATAAAGCCGTAAGCTCCTTATTGCTCAGTCGCTTAATCTCGGTCTTGGTATATGTATTAAAGCTATCCAACTGTGCCTGCTTCTCTTCAACAGTCGTGAAGGGTAGCTCCTTTATTTCCTCTTTGGGTTCTTCCTTGACAGGCGCATCAGCTTTAATCCGCTGTGACTCATACACGCCCTTAGATACGACCTTAGTTACTTTGAACTTCTTGCCGCCGTCCTCAAATATATCACCGACTTTTAAATCTGATCTGATCATCTTTTCTCTCCTTGTGAGATCCCCCGGAGCCGGAAACCAGAACGACTCCGGGGTATTATATAGGAGGTTGTCCTATGGGATAGTTTACGAAAGAGTAGTACCAACAGTAGCACCGCCCATGATGAAGGCGCGCCAGTTATTAGCACCGATACCCATTCTTGCGTAACCGTTGTAGATAAGGTTACGGCTGTGGATATCAACCTCGTTCTTTACATCCAGACCAACACGGTCATAGAATACTACGCCGTTGTAAGCCCTGTTTGCTTCATCGGAAGCAAGGATGAAAGGCGCTTCGCCTGCGGCTGCCTGCCAGAGAGGATCAACTACAAGCTCCCATTTACCCTTCTGAGTATTCACATCGTTGTTGTTTGATGCGATTACCTGATCGGATGCAATGATTCTCTTGATTGTTTCCTCTAACTGCCATGCGTTACCAGGAATGATGATCTTATTGAACGCATAACCGGTTACGTCGCCGGATTCATTCAGGTAGTTACGGCCGATAGATGCCAGTCTGATAAGGATATCAAGGCTGAAAGCGTTGGTGAACACATTGGACTGTGCGGCTACTTCGGGCTTAACGCCTACATGGTCAGTAGCAAAGAGAGCCTTGCCGTCGCCTGTGGTTCTGTCAAGACCGGTCTTGGATCCCATAGAGAATGTGGATCCCTCGGTAGAAATGAAGTTGGTAGCAAACTGACATCTGGTACGCTTGTAAGCCTTTACCATCTGCTGAGCCATAGTCTTCATTCCGTCGATATCGCCATCATCCAGCATTTCTCTGGTCATAGCGACTTCCTTTGTGAATGTGTTGTGGATGATCAGCTTGGGTGTACCTTCCTGGAAATCATCCATTGCAGCTACATCACCCTCACCGGTTATCTCAAAGTTAGCAAGAGATGTGAGTGAGGTCTGCTTTTCTGCGTATTTCTTTGACTTCTTCTCAATGGCAATCTGGCCAACCAGCTTGTCATACTCGGTCTGCTCTGAGTCAGTATCAAGCAATACTGCGTTAAGCACCTGAGCAACCGGCTTCCAAAGATCATCATTGAGTGCGCTGTTTTTAGAAATGACAATAGCCATGATCTTATTCCCCCTTTACTTAAATGAACTTAACAACAACCTTGCCACCAGCAGCGGGATCTATTATCTCAACGATAGTAGCGACACCGTTTGTGGTCGTTGCTGTAACTGCGTCTGCTGTCTCTGCGATAGTTACCTTGTCGCCCTTCTTAAGCGCGGTTCCTGCTGCGGAGAGAGTTGTTACAAACTCCATATCAGCATAGATAGGATTGACAGCCAGAATGTCATTAGCCGCAAGTGTGCCTGCTCCTGCTGCTACATGAGTGGGCTTAGTTGTGCCGGATGCCTTCGATACTGTACCA
>Ga0326511_10002142_pt1 | contig 16216 bp, 21 predicted proteins | sample 0_2496_0518_D_FD_203701 | JGI IMG/M metagenome (GOLD analysis project Ga0326511, IMG submission 203701) | Bovine rumen microbial communities from UC Davis, California, United States - 0_2496_0518 | ecosystem: Host-associated > Mammals > Digestive system > Stomach > Rumen | place: USA...
AATTAGAAATGCAGGAAAGAAGTATGTTAAGTAAGAAAATGAAAGGCATGCTTGACCGTCTAACTACACCGGTATATGGCGAAGGATTTGATGACAGTCTGCTTAGAGTCATTGATGGCACCAAACCTCTTGCTGAATACAAGAAACAAAGAAAAATGGATGAAATCAAATCCGTGAAAGGAGACTATACTGTATGACACCTAAACAATGGGCAGTAAGCCTTGGCATGACTGCTGTTCTTGCCGCTTTACCATTTGTAGCACATGGCTGCAATTCCGAAGGACCTGCTAAGATAAGAAGAACGAACATTTCATTCTATCCGATTAAAGTATGTTCAATCGGAAGTGAAACTGTTTCAGGTTGTTGGACCTATCGTGCTGAAAAGTATAACATCACTAAAACTACCTTGACCATCAAGACACTTGAGGGCAGTGTCTTTATCTTCAATAATGCTGGGTGGGCTTGGATAATCACTAAGAAATAATTATGACACTTGACGAATACATTGACATCATTGAACATTCTGAGTTTGAATGGGACGGACTTGGCGATAACAGGTGTGTAGGCGGAGACGCTTACTATACTGCTCACGGAATTCGTAAGCCTCTTATCGGATATAGAGAACGCGCATGGCAGTCTGTTGAAAGAGACTGCTCTTATCCTGATGGCGTGATGGTCTTCTATGAAAGAGATGGATATTCGGAATACTGGCATGTAAAGCACAAGTGGGCCAGAACAAAAGAAGAAGCACTTGTCATGATGAAAGAACACTTGAAGTATTTTATGAGATACATCAAAGAAAAACGCGGTGAAGAAATAAGGCGGTGTGCAGATGCCTATGAACAATAACCAACCCTATGTCATTGACTATATCGGCGTCATTGGAAAACCTGACCCGGCTAAAACCGCGGAAGAATACGAATATGTGAAGAAGACAATCATGCAGTTCGTCCGCAAACAAGCAATTAAAGAAATAGCGAAGGAGTATGAACTATGAACGTAGAACTAACCGCCTATGCTCGCATTGTGGAATTTTTAAAACACACAGGCTGGACACAGATAACTGATGTCAAGGATAAGCGTAAGGTAGACATGTCTTACATTGTGACTGTCAAAGAAACTTATGCAGAAATAGAGCTTTACTCCAAGAGACTGAATGATGCGCTTGACTTGATAAACAAAGATCAGTTCAATGGCGACATTACTATCACTTATTCTTTCGCAGTTCCTACAAAAGCAGACACTGAAATGGAAAGGTATGATAGAGTACAGATCTCTTTGAGAACATTGCCTTTCATCAAGAAATATAAAAATGACGCTAAAGAAAATGATGCAGCAATGAAAGAAGCGTATGACAACTTCTTGCAAGATTTCTTCCGTTATAGTTACGTTTCTCCGTCAAGTCAGTCTTACTCCTATGGCTTTTCTGACAGGTTGAGCAAGTCAGATAGAGAAGCACTTCAGTCTGCTGACTTACCAACGACATTTGCTGCTTATGAATGTCTTTGGGATCACGTCACTGACCACATCAACAGAAGAATTAACGAATCAGAAACAATATGCACTAAACTTGACGCCTTCCGTGAAAAACATTGGAAGCGCTGGAGGATTGAAACAGCCGGTCTCATAAATCTTGCAAATGCAGATGATGCACTTGCAGGAAAAAATTCCGATGAATAAGTTTTCTTGAATTTTTTGTTATATTTTGACTGTAATAAATAATGTACCGACCAATTGAGTCGGTCAGTACATGCATTATTTAGTTATAGGAGAAAAATATGGCAAAGAATCCAACAAACAAGCTAGTAGCAAAATGGAAGAGAGACAAGGCATTTGCGGACATTCTGTCCGTGGACAACATTGAGGACGAATTCATTTCCACAAACTGTGGACCTGTAAACGTTCTTTTCTCAGGCAGGGTTAAAAATGGTGGTATCAAGAAAGGATGTATGGTTACCATCGCCGCTGACTCTAAGCAAGGTAAGTCACTTATCGGTTTGAACCTTCTTGCTGAAGCATATAAGAGCGGTATGTCCTGTATCGTTATAGATTCCGAAAACGCATTCAACGCAAGATTGGCTAGAAAGCTAGGCGTTGATACAGATGACATCCTCGTATGTAAAACATCCCGCATTCCCGAAATTAAGCAGATCTTCGCTCGCATCAACAACGGATTGACTCGTATGGAGTCTCGTGAAATCTTCGTGCTTCTTGACTCTTGGGGACCACTTGTTGAAGAACAGGTTCTTGAGAAGGCAGCACAGGCATCGTCTGCTGTAAACATGTCTGGTGCAAGATTCAAGAACGAACTTGCTAACGTCATCAACGCTTACGGCAACACAACATTCATCGTCAACCACGTCTATGATACGATGGATCCGTATTCCCCGACTGGTAAGTTCGCAATTCCTGGTGGTAAGCGACTAGTGTTCAACTCTGACGCTATCGTTCTTGCTTCCTCATCTGCAAAGGCTAAGGATACTGACGGTTCCATTTATGGTAAGATCATTACCGCTGCAGTTTCTAAGGGTCGTGATGCTAAGGAATTTAAGAAGTTGAAGTTCTTGATTGAACTTGACGGTGGTATCAACCCTTACTATGGATTGCTTGAAGACGCTATTGAGTCTGGCATCGTTGTCAAGGAAAAGAAAGGCGTCTCAAATGTATTCATTCGTCCAAAGTATGACACTGATGGTCGTGAATGGAAAGAAAAGGATCTCTACTGTGCTAAGTTCTGGGTTCCGATCTTCGCTGACGACGACTTCAATGAATTCCTTGAAAGAAAGTTCTCGTTTGAAGACTCCAATTTGACCGCTGCTTCTGAAAACATTTCTGAAATGATTGCGGCTGGTGATTGGGACAATTTGTCAGAAAAGTCATTGAACTCCAAGAATGAACAAGAAACTGGAGAAGATGATGAAGAACCGTATACTTTTGATGTTGACAAAGACTAATCGTTGACATTCAAATCTTAAGGGTGGGCAGAAAATTTTTGCCCACCCGTTTTTTATGAAAAAAGTTATTATATTTTGACAAAGTAAAAAGGAGATTTAGTTTATGATCATTGTGATAGAAGGTCCGAATCGTTGCGGCAAGAGTACACAGATTGCTAATCTCAAAAATTATTACGAATGCAAGGGAATGCGTGTTCATGTAATTCATTATGAACACATTCATCTGAATCCTGAAAAAGTCTATACATCAGACAATATGAAAGACATGGCATTTGTTAGATATGATGACATGCTTCGTCTGGCTGATGAATTCGCAAAAGATCCGCAGACCGTAATCATTTTTGACCGTGCTCATCTTGGTGAAACTGTCTATGGACCAAAGTACAGAGATTATTCAGGTGACTATGTTTATGATCTTGAATTGAAGTATGAAGATTTTCTTCAGAACGCTTATGAGTTTGTTTTCGTTGACTCGCCAGAACATTTGCTTTCAAGAGAAGATGGACTCAGCCCGACACAAGGTCTAGAAGATAAAAAGTATGAAGTCGGTGCATTCAGAGACGCTTTCTGTAAGAGTAATGTTGTTCACAAGGCGATGATTGACATTCATGAAAGCGATGCAGAAGCAGTATGGAAAACAATTAAGGAGATGATAGTATGATTGAGAATTTTGAATTGAAGGAAGACTTGGAAGTTCCATCTCGCACAGGCAGAGGCAATAATGCCGAGCTTCGTGATAATGTAATTCTTCCACTTCTTTGGAAGTATAAGGCAGGCGACAAAGTAGGCAATACTTGGGAGATCATTGACTCTCACTTGACGCTTAATCCGTATCAGCCGTTCTTGAATGTTCTTAACCGTCCGTTCAAGCATGACTATTTGGAGAAGGAACACAAGTGGTATATGTCGCAGGATCTGTCTATCAAAGGTTGGATGGACGACATCAAGATTTGGAATTTCTGTGCATCAAAGGATGACAAGCAAGTCATTAACTCAAATTATGGTTGGTGCGTCTTCTCTAAGGAAAATGGTTCACAGTATGAAAATTGCTTGAAGAAACTTAAGGAAGATGTCAACACAAGAGAAGCGTTGATGATCTATACAAGACCGTCTATGCATGAAGACGCCGTCGAGAATGGCAAGCATGATTTCATGTGTACTGTTTCTGCACAGTTGATGATTAGAGACAACACACTTCAATATATTGTAACTCAAAGATCTTGTGATTTGGTCACTGGTCTATCTTTTGACTTCCCTTGGCATTGTTTCGTATATCAGATGATGTATGAAGAACTGAAGGAAAAGTATCCCGATTTACAGAAAGGAAGCATCTTCTATAACTGCGGTTCTCTTCATGTTTATGAAAGACATGAACAACTTTTGAAGACATTTGCAGCATACGATGAAGGTTGTTAATGAAGTCAGCTGAGTTTGAAAGAATTATCATCAAGGCACTGTATGTCAATCAGGAAGTGCGTTCAAAGGTACTTCCTTATCTTGACAACAAGTGGTTCTTTGATGTAGACAATAAGATTATCGTTGATGATATTCTTAAGTTCACTTCGTCATTTAATGCGATGCCAAGTGTCATCGAGACGAAGCGCATGATTACTGATGACCAGACATGCGGCGTCTTTGATTTGATTATGGACATCAAGGACGAAGATGTTCAGACAGAATACATCTTATCAGAAATTGAAGAATTTGTCAGAAGAAAGTTAATCTACCGTGCTTGTGAAGGAGGCATGAAATATGTCACTACTGGTGAAAAGATTTCAGGCTCTATTTCAGATGCGATGGTTGAAGCGGAGTCATTCACTTTTAATGCGAACTTAGGCTTTGACTTCTTTGCAGATCCTGACAGATTGTATGAAGATGCTAACACAAAGGAAAGACTTTGGAACACAGGTATCGCCGCTATTAATGATATTCTTGTCGGCGGTATTCACGAAAAGTCATTGAACTTGTTTATGGCACCGACTAACATCGGTAAGACTTTGATTATGTGTTCTCTTGCGACGAACATGGTCTTGAATGGAAACAATGTTCTTTACTTGACATTTGAAGATCCTGAAAACAAGATTGCTGCTCGTATTGCTCAGAACATGTTCAATGTGACACAGCAAGAATTTAAGGCGATGAGCCGTGAGAACTTCTATAAGGCATTTTCTGGAATTCATGGGAAGATTAAGTCAAGATTGATGATCAGAGAAATGCCGGAATACTCTGTAAACGCATTACAGGTAAACGCATTACTTAAAGAATTGAAAGAGAAGAAAGGTTTCATTCCTGACGTCGTTTTTATTGACTATATTGGATGTATGATTCCTAACGGCAAACCGAATGCCAACTTGAACACTAACACAACCCTTCAGCTTATCGCTGCTCAGGTTCGCGCTCTAGCTCAGGTACATGGCTTTCCAATTATTTCAGGTCTACAAGCAAACCGTGGCGGTAATGGTATTGCAGAACTTTCATTGTCTGATGTTGCTGACTCTTATGCATCTACGATGAAGGCAGACGCCATCTTTGGTGTCACTCAACCTGAAGATTTCCAACAGCAGAACTGCTACTGCATGAAACTGTTGAAGACAAGATATGGTGGTAAGAACCGTGGTGCCACATTCTTGGTGGGTGTTGATACGGAAAAGCAACGCATCTACGATGTCCAGCAAGATAAAGTAAAGAATGACACGGTGAACATATTTGATTCCAAACCGATCTCAAGCGATGACGGCGGAACAAGTGTAGAGGAAATAGATTATCTTTAAAGGAGGAACACAATGGATTACTTTGATTCATTACTGTCTGACTGGGAAGATGGTCAAGCACTAGAAAGAAAGCAAAACAAAGCCGGGTTCTATAAGTTGATGAAAGAACGCGGTTTTGACTTTGATGATGTTGATGAGTATTCAAGACTTCCTAAGTCACTGGAACCCGTCGTTGATGGAGATGCAGATGATTTGCATAAGTTCAATGCGGCTATCGCTGACTTACATAAGAAGAAACTTGTCAACATCACAGACTCGCTTATCTATCTAACTACTGACTATCTAGATGAGAAGCAGGTACTTAAGTATCTTGACGAACTCAACTTCTATACATTGAAGCAGGAACTATTGAAACGCTTCCATGTTAAGAAGGATGAACCAGAAACATCACTATTGGAATTCCTAGATGCAGACGACGAGTAAAGAACTTTATCACTTCTGGTCTCTGTTTTCAAAACTGTTGGGTAAGAAGGAAGATCCTAAGCCCATCGTCAGAAAATTTGAGAATAAGTCTTTTGAGGAAATCTTGAAAGAACCGTTCTTTGAGACCAGAAACATGCCGAAAGGCTATGTTGCGTTCATAGATTTAGCGAACGCAATCAACATGAAGAAGATCTCTTTCACTGACTGGATTTACATCTGTATAGGCGACTTTTTGAGAGATGGAAGCGTTAAGAAAAAAAACATAACAAACGTCAACTATCTTCAAAAAGTTGTTAAATTTTATTCAGTAAATGGAAAAAATCTTCAACTTGAAGTTATAAATAATATGTTAGAGGAAGCTAAAGCGAAGGAAGAAGAAAATCCATTTGCTGCTTTCACTGGCGACCAATTTGACCTATACAAAGTCAATGAAAAGCAAAAGAATAAGCTTTATGAGCTGATTCGGAACGGAACATTGAGTTTTTGGTTTTGGTTTGATGGAATAGACAACAATAAGTTTGCTATTGACGAAACCAAGATTGATGATCCTGACTACTTTCGGTTCTTAAGGCTAATGCGAATAGTAAGACAAAAAACAAAAAGGAAAACATAAAGGAGAAATCATTATGCCAATGAAGAGAGACCTCAACTCTTATTTTTCAGACATCAACGCTGCAGTTGCAGAACAGCAACCCAAGGAAAGAAAGTTCAAGTCTTGGAAGATTGAAAATCTTTTCCAGCCCACAATGAAGGATGGAAAGTTCAGCGTTGTTATTCGTTTCCTACCCTGTCATCCAGATGAAATCAAACCGTTCGTCGAGAACCGTAAGCACACTATCAAGTTGCCGAATGATAAGTGGTTCATCACCGAATGTTTGACTAAGTTCGGCAAGCCTTGTCCGATCTGCCAGCATAACCGCGAGATGTACAAGAAGTACTCTAAGGAAGAAGCTGCTCAGTATTCTTTGGGCAAGGGAAAGAGCCGTTACATCTGCAACATCCTTGTTGTTCGTAACGCAAACAACACCGATACTGAAGGTAAGGTATACCGCTTTGAATTTGGACCGCAGATCATGAAGATGATCTCAACTGCAATGACCGATAAGGAAGATGAACTGCAGGGTCTTGTTAAGGGCTTTAACCCGTTTGACTGGGAGACTGGTGCTAACTTCGTTTACACTGGTGTTCAGGGTTCCAACGGTCCTAAGCTTGACGACTCTCACTTCGGCACTCCGGGTCCGATTGACAAGTGGAACGGTAAGTCTTATACTCCGTTGACCACTAAGGAAGTCGATGAAATCGAGTCTCAGCTTTATCGTCTCGATGAATGCTACAACAAGGAAGAAGACGTTGCGGACTTCAACACAATCTGCAAGCGTTGGTTTGACAAGACTGGTGAGCAGTTGCTTTCTAACGCTCCGGCTGTAGAAAGCGGTGTCTCTATCGCTTCTACCAACCCGTTCTCTGAATCCCTAGACTCCACTAAGCCTGTAGCTAAGAAGACAGTCTCTGCACCAGCACCTGCTGCTGATGACTTTGACTTTGATGCAGAACCGGCTAAGCCGTCTAAGAAGTCTACAAATGTAGCAGCAGTTCCGGAAGTGTCCGATGATGAATTCTTCAACTCAGTTGATGAAGAATCAATGGACGCCTAATTCCCTAGAATAAAAATTAGTGGGTGCCCGTCAAAGGCACCCATTTTTTGTTATATTTTATCTAAGGAGTAAAACATGACCGATTTTTATAATGAAGACCTTAAAGTTTTGAACTTTACTCACATTGACTTTGATGGCGTCACTGCGGGTATCGTCATTAAGAATTACTTTAAGAACGTAATCACAGAACAGATAAATTACGGCCAAGAACCCCAAATCATTGATAAGTTGAAGAAACATCAGGCAAAGTTTGAAGCAGTAATCTTTACTGACTTCTGCCCGAACAACATTCGTGAAATTCAGCATTTCTGCAAGACTTATTTCCCGATAGAAATTCCAGTCTTGGTTCTTGACCATCATGAAAGCGCTAAAGAATATGACAGCCCAAGTACTAACGTCTACATTAATCAGAAGTACTCTGGATGTATGCTCGCTTATAAGTACTTTGGCATCAAGAAAGATCTTACACACCTGAAAGAACTCGTCACTATTGCGAATGACTATGACCTATTCACTCTTCAGGACAAGCGTTCAATGTTCTATAACGCAATGTCTTGGGAGATGGGTTTCAAGTGGTTCTTCGCTCGTTTCTTGCACGGAAACATTACTCTCTATCCTGAAGAAAAGGAATGGATTCAGAGGTATGTCAAGGAAGTCAAGGAACAGTATGATGAACTACCAATCAGTGACTTGAAGCACAAAGGTTGCTTCTATGAATGCGAAAAGTACTTGGCTGAAATGTCAGTCCGTCTGTCAAAGGCTGGATATGACTATCAGATCATCAAGCACGGTAATTCGTTGTCTCTTCGTTCTAATTCAGACAAGATTGACCTCGTAGAAGTTTGCCGAATTGTAGGAAAGGGTGGCGGACATAAGAGAGCCGCCGGCGTTCCTATTTACTATGGTGAAGATATTCAGAAACTCGTTGAGAAGATCTGTTATGCCGTTGAACATACTATCAACTATGGCGGCGCAGACGGCCTTCCATTTTAACTTATAGGAGAAACATTATGTTTTCAGAAAAAGCACTAACAAAAGCAAACCTTATCGCATTCTTGAAGGAGAAAGGCCTTTATTATGAATGCGGAGAATGGTGTATGCCACTGTACCTCAAGCAGGAAAAGGAAAAGGCAGACAAGAAAGCCAAGCAGCCTGTCCGTGAAAGACACTTCTATTGGGAAGGACATTACACTCGCTGTTGCTATGAAAGTAGCGGTGAACGTTTTAATGACTCTGGTTCCTGGGACATAATCGTCAACAATCTTGAACTTATTCCAATTAACTATGCTGATCCAACAGATCCAGAATACGAATATCCAGAAGGATACGTAGACCTAAAGGACTGTAAAGAGTTCAACAAGATCCGTCAAAGAATGATGGATTTCGTAAATGGCGATCTTGACAGTGATGTTGACCGTTGCTATGACTTTGACAAGTTCGGTTTTGATAATGAACCTTCTGAGGAACAGTTGACTGAATGGCTCGGCAATCTTAAGGTTGACCCAGATGATCTCAAGGATATAGATCTTGAAGAATGGTTCTTGGGCCCATCGTTCTAACTTAATACTTTAGAAAAAATTTATTGACTGACCTATTTACAAAGTCAGTCAATTTTTTATATTTTGACTAAACAAAACAACTAAAAGGAAAAATCCAAAATGGCAAATGATAAAGTTTCTTACACTTACGATGGACAGGTTCTCGGAATCGTTCCTCGTTCAACCAAGATCTCTGACGAAGTACCGCAGGGAACTTACACTTTCTTCTTTGATATGCACCGCGGTCTGTGGGTTGAAAGTACTGCAGATGTACCGCCTGTTCCGCATAAGGTTTACGGTGTTTCCGATGAACGCCTTCAGAAGGTATTCAGAGCTTACGACCGCCGCCCTCGTAATACTGGTGTTCTCCTTTCTGGTGAAGCCGGTATGGGTAAGTCTTTGTTCATTCGTATGATTGCCGCTGAGGCTAAGCGCCGTGGCATGCCGGTTTTTGTTGTGAACACTGACCTTCCGGGCATTACCGATTGGCTGAAGAAATGTAAGTCAAACGCACTTGTCATTCTTGATGAATTTGAAAAGACTTTCGCAGCGGGCGCTAACCGCAACAACCACGAAGAAGGCGAGGTTCCGACTCAGGACATGTTCCTTTCTTTGCTTGACGGTATGGACGATGGTAAGAAGTTGTTCGTCGCTGCTATCAATGATACTTGGAACTTGAACAAGTATATGATTAACCGACCGGGCCGCTTCCTTTATCACTTTACCTTCAGCTACCTTGACCAGGCCTCTATCCTTGAGTTCTTGGAAGACAATCTGAAGGACAAGGACCAGATGGCATTCATCTCGACTGCTCTCATCGGTCACCACATCAACTACGACTCTCTTGCTTGTATCGTTGACGAAATCAACGCAGGCGAAGATCCGAAGGAAACGCTCCAAGACTTGAACCTTGACCGTGAAGACTCCAAGCGCTATACTTGTGAGATGACTATTGATGACCTTCTTTACAAGGGCGACTTTGACATTGATATGTCTAACCTTCGTCAGGGTGGTTGCCTTGACTACGTCCCGCTTGGCTGCAACGGATACAACGGTCGCCGTCGCTTGTATCTCTCTTGGTCTGTAAAGGACATGAAGCCGTTTGGTACTTCCAAGTACTCTACTGGTATGATTGTTCCGAAGGACAAGGTTATCATCAACACCGATGGACGCGAGAACTCTGTCATTGTCTTCTCTGAGACTGGCAAGAACAAGTATGCTGCTATCACTGAAATCAGCGACTTGAAGTTCACCGAAAAGTGGGAATACGGTTCGGGTGATGCTTACTACTACATGGGCATGGGCGAAGATGCTCAGCGCGTCAATGGTCGTAAGATCATGCGTCCCGATGTATGAAAAGAACCTGAGGAGGCAGAATGTCAACAGAATGTCAGAATAACGGGAGCGGAGCTCCAAAAGATGCTAGACAAGATGGCATTGGGAATCCCTCACGGGAAGACCTTAGGGAATTAGCCTCGCAACTTCCGATTGGACATCTGAGGTATCATTACTCTACAAAGGTCAAGCCTGACTGTGCCGATTATTCTTTTACCGGCACTGTCCTTGCTTGCCTTGAGCATGTACTTCAGTTACCTGTCTTTGACGAAGAGGTGATGCCTGTTCCCGATGACCTTATTCAGAACTACTTCTCCCTGGGCGAGTGGTTTCAGGAAGATGAAGATCGTGTCCTTGATGATGCGGTTGATTGGTTCTATGGAAGATTGGACAAATGTAAACATGAGTTTATGGAATTTACTCCAGATGAAAAGGATTTCCGCGACTGGGTAAGTAAACTCAAATTTTACAAGTACGCCCTTGATGCAAGACCTTTACACAAGATTTTTGCGGATCCTGACTTGGTGTAAAGAATTTTCTTTATGAGGGACTTCGGTCCCTCATTTTTTGTTATATTTTGTCAAAACCTAAAGGATATGAATGTTTCTCGCAACTATAAATAATCAGTTTGACAATAAGATCCGTGGACTTGAGGTTAACAAAGATGTATGGGCAAAAGTATTGCAGATAGTCCGAGAACCTCTTATTGTGCCGGATAAAGCCAAGATCCCTCAGTGGAAATTTTGTTCCATTAAGGGAGAACAAAGATGTACTGAGAACATTGGAAGCACTAATCTGATGATCCTTGATTTTGATGACTCTGCATATACGATTGAAGAGTTTGAAAGTCAATTCAGAGAATACAAGTACATTCTTCATACATCTTGGTCTTATGATGGAACGAACAGCAAATTCCGTGTTCTTCTATTTCTTGATAAGGAATACGAAATAAACCGTCTATTCTTCAAAGGTCACGATAAAACCTTCAGTCCATATCATTACATGCTGAAGGCGTTCCCACATATTGACCCAGCATCATTCGTCAAGGCACAGTTCTTTAAGATGCCTGCGAAGAAAGCTCCCGATGCTCCGTATTATTTTTCTATTCACAAAGGCAAGCCGTGGAGTCCCGCTGACATTGAAGGTTTTACTTTCGCATACACGATGTGTGAAATGAAACAAGAAGAATACATTAAGAAGATTGACGCAGAAAACGCTAAAAGAAGACAGCGTCAACCTAATCAAGATATGACCACTGCTATTGAGTACATCAAACGAAAGATGAACGAAATGCCTGCTGGTATGAGACATAACGGTGTGTTTGGTTTAGCAAGCTGGTTCGCTGGCATTGGCGGAACTTATGCTGAGTTTAGTCAGATAAGACCGCCTTGGGCAGATAAACAGTATGACAAGCAGATTAAGCGTCTGGCAAATGAATGGTATAAGATAGGTAAGTAATGTTTGAAATGTTTTACACTTTCTCACAGCGCATGCTTGCGGTCTGCGCCATTCTTACAGGCGTCATTATCCTGTTAGGAATACCTTTGGGTTGGCCTTTGCCTATGGAGTTAGTCTTGATTAACTTTGCCGGTATCTGGATAGATATGTTTCTACTCTGGGTACTAAAGAAATTCAGAAAATTCGTAAAGGAGAAATGCGAATGCTAGAGATAATTTATTTGCTAATCATTGCAGCAACTGTCATCATTATCATGCTTATTCAACGAGCATGTAAGCATGAATGGGAAATTATCAAGACTGTTCATATAAATTCTGATGACTTAGGTGAATATGACCGTATCTATCTTAGATGCAAGAAATGCGGCGCGGTGAAATGTAAAACAATGATGTAATTCTTAAGTCTAGTCTGGCCTAATAAATACACTAAACAATTTGTGAGGTGTGTTTATGAAAATTGCAGGACTGGACTTATCTTATACTTCGCCAGCGGTCGTCATTGAAGAACTTGATGACGATCTTAATGTCATTAGCTGTACTGGCTATGGCTTTGCTATTCCGAAATGGGTTCAACCTAACATTGTAGAATATCGTGGACCCAAAGATTTCGCTGACGATTACGAAAGATATAAGTTTTTACAAGATAACATTCTTAATTGGTGTAAAGGCTGTGACTATGCCTTCGTTGAAGACTATGCTTTGCAGGCAAATGGTCGAGTATTCAATCTAGCCGAATTTGAAGGTTACATCAAGCAAGAACTCTATCGCCGTGGCACTACCCTACGATTCTATGTGCCATCTACCAACAAGAAATTCTATGCTGGTCACGGAGACGCTGATAAGATCTCCATGTATCAGGCTTGGCAACGGTGGCAAGGTAAGAAGCCTTATCTCGATGATCTCCCAACAGTTGATAAGGGAGATGGAGTCAAGCCTACCTCAGATATCATTGACGCACATGCACTTTGTGAGTTCGGAAGACAGGAACTTAGACTTCGCAGAGGTCTTGATGATCCTGAGACCCTACCAAAGCATGTACAAGAAGTTTTCGCATTGAAGAAAGCCAAGTCGCTTGAGAAGATTGCGAAGAAACAGGCAAAAGGCACTGCAAAGAAGCGCGAAAAGGTTTCTTTGGGTATTCTTGAGACTTCAATGATGGGTATGAACCTTAAAGACATTGATAAAGGACAATAATCATGCCTTTGTTCGGTGCGTCATATTCTAAGGCTACATTTACGCCTAAACATCCTGAAAAGTGCCTCAACACAAACGGAAAATGTGATAAACCGCTCCCACAGATGCGATCTTCCTGGGAAATGATCGTCGCTAACTTCTGTGACCTAGAGGAGAATGTACTTCAGTGGGGATCTGAGGTGGTTGAGATTCCATATTACTCAAACATTGACGGTAAATCACACAGATACATCACTGACTTCGTCATTCTTACACAAAATAGGCAAGGCGAAAAGGAAAAGTGGCTTGTTGAGGTAAAACCGCTTTGTCAAGTACCGCAGTTGAACGAATTTGGGCAGATCATCTTCCCAGAACTCAAGAAAGACAAGAAACTTACACAATCTCGCATTGCCAGATGGCATGAGATGTGTAATGTGCTCAAGAAAAATCATGAGAAATGGACCGCGGCCAGAAAATGGGCCAAAGATAACGGTTATCATTTTAAACTCATAACTGAGAAAGAACTTGGCAAGTTGAATAAATAAAATAAAGAATTTTTGGGAGACTTTTCAATGAATAATCTGATAAATGAAGGCGGAAACGCAAAAGCAAAGAATGGTGCTACCGCCGGCAAAATCTCACTTGCTGATTTTACACCAGAACAGTATGGTGCATTCAAGCACGGCCTATTAAATCTTGTTTATGAACTGAACAAGGCGTTCACCAAGTTTGCGAAAGAACCGCTCTTCCCATCAGAAGAAGCAATTTCCTCATTGAAGATCTTTTCAGGATCTGGATTTGAATTTTTCAACAGAAAGAGAGAAGATTACGTCAAGGTAAAGCCGAAGATGGGTGACGTTGACGTTCAGATTGATGAAAATAAGAGAGAAAAGGTTCGTGCATTCCTTCAGGCCAGCGAAGGCAAGAAGTTTGGAGGATTTACTTACCTAGGAACTCAATTCGGCGGTGACTTCTACAATATCTTTGAAGCACCTGAACAGTTCCATCCCGCCGCTCAGAATATACAGATGGACTTTGAGTTTATCGAGTATGACGAGAATGGTATGCCTAATGAATTTGATGTGTTCTCTAAGAACTCTGATTGGGAAGACCTTTCTCAGGGTATTAAGGGACTCGCAAAGAACAACTTGTTGCCTGTTATCTATAAGGTCGTCTATGCTACGCCTGGCGTAGTTTTCCAGAATAAGAAAGATGAACCTTCAAAGGCATTTAAAGATGATACCGTTCCGACAAGATCTTATGGTAACAAAGGATCTCGCCAAAAGTATCAGCCAGTAAGAGACGCTGAAGGAAATCAGGTGATGTATGATGGCAAGCCTGCTTTCCGTGAGTATGCTGTAAAGGATACTCCATTAAATCGCGACCTTAATACAATTTTCACTGAAATGTTTGGCGTCAAGCCGACACCGAAGACTCGTAAAATGATGTATTCTTACAACGGCGTGCTTCATTTGATGAATAAGTTCTTGACAAAGCAGCAGATTCAGAAAATTTACTCGCTATATACAAAAGATCTTTATAAGCAAGTTGACGATCCTGCTGTTGCAGACGCTATCGTTGCCAAGTTCAAGGAAGTCTGCCCATTCGTTCACGACATGGATGAGAAGATGACACTTGGTCTATACTACAAGAAAATGATTTTGGGAGAATAAGATGCCAGTTGCTATGAAGACAATCACTTCAACCAAGAAAGGCTCTGTTGGTGAGAAGGTTGAAGTAAGAGACTATTGGTATAAAGCTGGAATGGAACCTATCGCAGTCGCTTACGGCTGCTTTAGCCCGTTTACAGGAAAGTATGGTCACGGTCGCTTGCTAGAAAATGCTGAAAAGCACGGCATTAGCAAGTTTATTATCGTTTCTCCTAACAAGAAACAGCCTATTGACAATGACCGTAATATGTTCACACTTGAACAGAAGGTTGAAATTGCTAAGCAAGGAGCTAAGGATCTTGGATATGATATCATTGACGCCTTCATCGCTGAAAGCAACTTCGTAGTTTCTAATCTTCTAGAGATTGCTGAGAAATACCCAGAAAATCGTATCGTGCTTTGCTGCGGTCCTGACCGTATTGCTGAATATGGAAGATACATGAACCCGTATAAAGCTGAACGCAGCCAGCTACCTGACGAATCTGACCCTAAGCCCGGTAAGTTCGAGTATTTGACTTTGTCTGACCGCGGCGAAAAGAATGTTTCGGGTACCGCAGTTCGTCAGATGATTCTTCGTGGTGAAAAGGACAAGTTCTTGGAGACAACAGGATATTCCGACAAGATCTGGGAACTTTGCTACTCTTGCGCTCAGGAAAATGGTGTCATTGGTGAATGTTTCTCTGATACATTTATTACAGGTCGTCTTGATGAAGCTCTTGCAGCTACCAACCGCGTCGGCATCAAGCACCTCTACAACCCAGGTAACCCGCAGGAACTTGGTGCATTGGAATTCTTGGACTTGATTGACCTTCTTGAAGAAGATGGTGGTAAGTTAGTTAATGGTAAGAACTTCTCAATGACAGAAAAGTCTGATGGTGCTGCATTCAGAATGGGCATTGATGATAACGGTGAGTTCTTCGTTGAACAGTCTTATTCTGGACCTATCTACGACTCCGACTTTATCCGTGACAAGTACACCAAGAAGTATGGACGAGTAAACCGTTTGGCCTCAGGATGGGCAAATCTTATTGACACTTTGAAGGCCGATGAAAAGACACAGACTTGTCTTGAAAAGATTTACGACAAGTATGGTGCATTCAAGATTTCAGGCGAGGTATTCATTTCTGAATTGGGAATGAAGGACGACGATGGATACGTTACATTCGTCGGTTCTCGTTATGATCCGAAACGTCTTGGCAAGGATGCGACTATCGTAATGTTTACAGTCGCTGACGAGAAT
>Ga0326511_10002143_pt1 | contig 16214 bp, 13 predicted proteins | sample 0_2496_0518_D_FD_203701 | JGI IMG/M metagenome (GOLD analysis project Ga0326511, IMG submission 203701) | Bovine rumen microbial communities from UC Davis, California, United States - 0_2496_0518 | ecosystem: Host-associated > Mammals > Digestive system > Stomach > Rumen | place: USA...
ACATTACCCACAAATTCTGCATTATATTGTGGGTAGTCAGTCCTGAAAATAACACTTCCAGGAGGGGTTTCTTCTATGATTTGTCTGAGTGGTCTGTCTTCTGTCATACCTTTGAAATTTTTGCAATCTTTCCCACATTTTGATACAAAAGTACAATTTTATTTTTATACGAACATCCTTTTTCATAAAGAAATGAAGAATTTAACACTTTTCCAAAGCATAAAGATGTCTATGAGCCTTTATGAAGTGTTTCGAGCAGACTTGTGGCAATCTCTGGGTTCTTGAACCTAATGAGATTATCTTCGACGGAATGGAATCCGAGGATATTGACACTGCCACGCTGCCACGCAGTCCCATCTTGCGATTTTAGTTTTGCAGTATGGCGAGTCCCATTATCTATATTATATACTTATAATTTATAACTTTCAAGAAGCGGTGTTCATTACATTTTGAAAAAGTAAATGGGACAGCGTGGCTGCGTGGCTGCGTTATGCAAATTGAAGTGAAGATTCTAACAAATGTAGCGCTGTAGCGTGTAGCGCCGGCAAAGGCTATGCCTACCTAATAAATCGAATAATCTTTACAATAAATTTGGGGTAAAAATAAAGAAAGAAGGAAACGGGGAGAAAATAAGAAATGGTAAGTGATTGAAAATAAATAGGTTGCAAAAGGTTTTCAAAAGGTGGCATTTTGAACTTCAAAAGGTCATGTTTTGGAGGGCAAAAGGATAGGTTTTGGCGAGTAAAAGCATAGGTTTTGAAACGCAAAACATTAGCTTTTGAAAAGGTACAGCGAAAGAAATTGACAACAAGTAGCGATTTCTACGCAACAACGATAGGTTCTACATGTACGGCAACGTGGCTTTCGTCACCATAATGTTGCTTCAGGAGGTTTTCTACCTCTGAGGCTTTGTCGTGAGCATCGCGAAGGGGAATGTCACCATCCATACGGATAAGAGACTAGCGCTAAAGCGTCCCTTATTTGAAAATTTTCTGGGCAAACATGGTCAGATAGATGCGCCAATTGCGCCAGATATGTCCACCATCGGTCTCGACATACTCATATTTGTAGCCCTTAGAATCCCAATAGGCACGCAGGTCAACAGTACCCTGATAGAGGAAATCTGCCTTACCCATACCCATCCAGTATAGTTTGGGCTTACTGCCAAAGAGACGGGCGCTCTGCTGGGCGAAGTTAGGATCGTTTTTAATCTGCTCAGAGAAAGGTTGGTTCATATTGAAGTCCTTGCCGAGATGCAGACCTGCAGAGAACAGTCCATAGTAATCGAAGGTGGTGGGATAAAGGAGACTGATTGCAAACGTATGACCTCCTCCCATCGACAGGCCGCAGACGGCTCTACCAGCCCGTCTTTTGATGGTACGATAGTGACTGTCAACATAGTTTACGATATCCATGAAACTGGCTGGGATGGTAGCCACAGCAGGGGTTTTCGGACCTGTGCCGCCATCGCGGAAACCAGGTGTGTACATTCCCCACGACCATTCGCCAGGAGCCGCCTGACAGTTGGGATTGCCATTAGGCATCACCACTATCATAGGCTTGGCCTTGCCAGTAGCAATCAGGTTGTCGAGGATCTGGGCAGCACGACCCAGCTCGCTCCATGCGTTCTCGTCGCCACCAGAGCCATGCAACAGATACAGCACAGGATATTTGCCGCCCTTATCATAGCCGGCTGGCGTATAGACGGTCATGCGACGTTGCATCTTCAGGGTAGGACTGTCGTACCATACCTTCGAGAGATTGCCGTGAGGAACTTCGTTGACACGATAGAGGTCACCTTTGTCGCCTTTCTTCTCGCTGACGATAAAGATGTTTGTGAACGATACGATATCTCGATTGACATAGATATTGGCCGGGTCTTTTACGCCTGTCATACCGTCGATGTTGAAGGTATAACTGTACATCTCTGGAGCCAGCTTGTCGGTGGTATAGCTCCACACACCATTCTTGTCTTCTGTGAGCTGGGCTACACCAGGTTGGAAGTCGCCTGTCACCTCTACCTTGATAGCCTTAGGCGCATAGAGGTTGAATGTCACTGTGCCGTCACTGTTGACGACGGGAGATTGCACGCTGGCACTGTTGAAGAGTTTCTCCTGTGCTGAGGCACTAAGGCAAACCATTGCCATAGCCATTATCATAAAAATCTTTCTCATATCGTTGTTCATTAAATCCTTTGCAAAAATACAATTTCTTTTTTATATATAATAAGGAAAAGCAGGAAATCATTGCAATATCAAAAAAATGTTGTACTTTTGTGCCACAATTACCATCACGGTATAGAGAAACGAACAAAACAACATCATAATTGGTTTTTGGGTATATAGCTCGATGAAACCGCGAAATTTTGATGATAATTGAACCATTTATTGGTAAAAGGTCTGAAATAACAAAAGAGATATGGACAAAGGAAGAAGAGAAACCTTAACGACTCGTATCATCAGCACCACGTTTGTGATTGTGGCGCTGGCGGTCTTCAAACCCTTTGGACTCGAAACGTGGCAATGGCAGGCTTACGTGCACCTGCTGGCACTTTGGGTACTGGGGATTGCTGTGTGCATGCTGACCGATATGATTCTGAAATATATCGTCAAGATGCCACGTTCGTTGAGTAAAGGTGCAAACTACATCATCAAGCGCAACCTTTGGTTCCAACTTATCAACACCCCGCTCATCGCACTCATCATCTGCCTTTATCGCCATTTTGTGCTGAGCGATAAAATAGAGGCAAACCAGTTCTCACTCATCAACTACCTGGAGTCGTTTGCCATCATTGCCTTCTGTTCCTTTGCCATCGGACTTTACTGGCGATTCAAATTCCGGAGCCGCTATTTAGCTGCCGAACTCGAAGAAACCAGGCTGCTGAACGAGCAACTCCAGAAGATGCAACGCCCCACCTCTGATCTATCACCAGACGACGCTTCTTTGCACAATACGAAGAGTGAAGTCACGCTTACAGGCACCACCAGCGAAACCATTACCCTTGACATTGCACACCTATTATATATAGAGGCTGTAGGCAACTACGTAAAAGTATGTCACTTGGACGGTGAAAAGACACGCACAGACATGCTTCGCGCCACCACCAAGCAGGTGGAAGAAGAGTTGAAAGACTTCTTCATGGTTGTACGCTGCCACCGTGCTTTCTTAGTCAACCTGCAACAAGTGGAGCAGATTGTTTCCAAAGCAGGCACCATGCAACTGCTCATCAAGCACAGCCACGATTACCTTCCCGTTTCACGCAGCAACATGTCACAAGTGAAAGAAGCACTCAGAAGCTGACGATGGGAAAGAATACGATAAGTGTTCATTTAGCACGATTATTTTAAAAATGCGGTATTAAAACCCATCAAGGGGTCACGCTACATATAAATATCACTTGGGGTCAAAAAGTATATAATTACCAAAAATAAACAAGTTTATTTTGTTCTGCCCTCGGTTTTCATTACCTTTGCAGCGATTTTTGTAAATATAGCATTGAAGATGAAGATAGAAGCACAGATTACAAGTAGCGTGATGGCCGCCGTAAAGGAACTCTACGGTCAGGAGGTACCAGAGAAAATGGTGGCATTGCAGAAGACGAGAAGTGATTTTGAAGGAAACCTCACACTGGTGGTGTTCCCCTTCCTGAAAATGTCGAAGAAAAAGCCAGAAGATACGGCGCAGGAGATAGGTGAATACCTACAGAAAAACTGTACGGCCATTGAAAAATTCAATGTGGTAAAGGGTTTCTTGAACCTCGTCATTGCTTCTACAGCATGGGTCCAGCTGCTCATGGATATCGACAAAAATGAGAAATGGGGCTATCAGAGTGCACACGAGGGTTCTCCCCTCGTGATGATAGAATACTCTTCTCCAAACACGAATAAACCGCTACACTTGGGACATGTGCGCAACAACCTGCTCGGCTGGTCTTTAGCACAGATTATGGAAGCCAACGGCAACAAGGTTGTCAAGACGAATATAGTCAACGACCGCGGTATTCATATCTGCAAGTCGATGCTCGCCTGGCAGAAATGGGGCAACGGAGAAACGCCTGCATCCAGCGGAAAGAAAGGCGATCACCTCATTGGCGACTACTATGTAGCGTTCGACAAACACTACCGCGAAGAGGTGAAGGAACTCAAAGCGAAGTTCATCGCGGAAGGACTGGATGAGGAAAAAGCAGAGGAACGTGCCAAAAACGAGGCTCCACTCATCGTCGAGGCTCACGACATGCTGGTGCGTTGGGAACAGAACGACCCTGAGGTACGCGCCCTGTGGAAGAAGATGAACGACTGGGTGTATGCCGGTTTCGATGAGACCTATAAGGCTTTAGGCGTTTCGTTCGATAAAATTTACTACGAGTCAGACACCTATCTTGAAGGAAAGAAGAAGGTGGAAGAAGGTCTGGAGAAAGGACTGTTCTTCCGCAAAGAAGACAATAGTGTATGGGCCGACCTCACCAATGAGGGACTTGACCAGAAACTGCTGTTGCGCAGCGATGGAACCAGCGTTTATATGACTCAGGACATCGGTACGGCACAGATGCGTTTCCAAGACTACCCCATCAACAAAATGATTTATGTGGTGGGCAACGAACAGAACTATCACTTCCAGGTGTTGTCGCTACTGCTTGACCGCTTAGGCTTTGAGTGGGGCAAGGAACTGGTACACTTCTCTTATGGAATGGTGGAACTGCCGAACGGCAAGATGAAGAGCCGTGAGGGTACCGTAGTCGATGCCGACGAATTGATTGCCGCCATGATTGCTGATGCCCGCAAGACCAGCGACGAACTGGGTAAGTTCAATGATATGACGGAGGAAGAAAAGCAGGAGATTGCCCGTATCGTGGGACTGGGTGCGCTGAAATACTTCATCCTGAAGGTCGATGCCCGCAAGAACATGCTATTCAACCCAGAGGAGTCTATTGACTTCAATGGTAATACGGGACCTTTCATTCAATATACCCATGCTCGTATCCGCTCAATACTTCGTAAGAGCGAGGGAACGAGGGAGAGAGAGAACGAGGGAACGAGGGAGAGAGAGAACGAGGGAACGAGAATAGAATCATCTTCTGAGTCTCAAGTAGAAAGCTCTAACCTCGCTCCCTCGCTCCCTCGTTCTCTCGCTCTCAATGAAAAAGAAATCGACCTCATCCAGAAGCTCAATGAGTTTGGGGCTACTGTTGAACAGGCAGGAAAAGACTATTCGCCCAGCGGCATTGCCAACTACTGCTATGAGTTAACGAAGCAGTTCAACCAATTCTACCACGACTACAGCATCCTGAATGCTGACACTGAAGAACAGAAAACTTTCCGTCTGGTGTTGGCACGGAATGTTGCGAAAACCATCAAGAACGGTATGGCACTCCTCGGTATTGAAGTGCCGGAGAGAATGTAAGAAGGTTGATGTATGAAGTTTCCTTTAAAATAAATAGGGTTTGCAAAAATTGCAAACCCTATTTGTTTGGATATTAGAATACCAATGTATTGGTACATTCTTTGCCGTTGAGCTTTTCGAGATCAGCCTTTGGAACTTTGCCCTTGAAGGTGATGTCAACCTCTTCGCCAGCTGCTTTGGGGAACCACTCTACGAGCTTCTTCTGATTCTCCTCATCAGCAACAAGCTTAACCTCTACGTCCTTGTTGTCATCGTCACGACCGCTGATCCAGAGTTCGCTGGTCTCACGAGCCTCTTTCACCTCGGTCTTGTCGCAATGCTTGATTTTTACAGTAGCTGCAACATCCAACATATCACCTTCGCCTGTTACCTCGAAGCTGATAGGTGCACCTAATTCAGGGAGGAAGCAGTTTGGACCAGTGGTACCTGTAATGTTGTTTTTAACTGAGAAGGTAAATCCTTCTGTTGCGGCTTTCTCGCCTTCTCCTTCTGTTTGCTGCTTGTTGCCACAAGAAACCATCATAGCAACAGCTGCCATCAAAAATAAGATCTTTTTCATAATTGATTATTAATTAGGTTTGTTCTATAAAACATAGAATTAACGGAGGAAAACATGAATTATTGTGTCATTATTTGTTTTTTAGGTACGATTTGCTAAGATAACAAATTCGCGTTTCCAATTTTTTTTTCTAACTTTGCAGCCGCAAATCATAATTTTAGACTTACAACAATGACAGAAGAAAGAAATACAGAATTCCATCACGTGATGCCTCTGCAGATACGTTTCAATGATGTTGACAAGTTCGGACATGTCAACAATACCATTTATTTTGAGTTCTACGATACCACCAAAACAAACTATTTCGCCAGCGTCTGTCCACATGTTGACTGGGAACAGATCGCCATTGTGGTAGTGAAGATTGAGGCAGAGTTCATGTCACAGATTAAAGCCAACGACCATATCGCAGGCCGCACACGTGTATCAAAGATTGGAAACAAGAGCTTTCACCTGGAACAGGATGTTATCGATACTGATACGCAGGAAGTAAAGAGCCGCTGCCTCTCCATCATGGTGCTCTACGACCTGAAACTCCAGCAAACAATTCCCTTCCCCGATGAATGGCGTAAAGCCATCAGTGAATACGATGGATTAGCATAGAATATCATAACCAAGTTCTGATAAAACAAAGAGGGAATTGCCAAAAGCAATTCCCTCTTTTATGTTTATGATCGAGGATGATTACTCCTCTTCTTTCTTTTCCAAACGGTTTTCAATCTTACGACCCATAACCAGATATGCAACTGGTGATGCAATGAAGATTGAAGACAGGGTACCGAATACAACACCGAGGATCATCGCGAACGAGAAGCTGCGGATGCTCTCACCTCCGAGGAAGAAGATACACAAGAGTACGATCAACGTAGAGAATGAGGTGTTGATGGTACGTGCCAACGTCTGATTGATAGAGTTGTTGAACACGGTCTGCTTATCCTGCTTCGGATGCAGTTTCAAGTTCTCACGGATACGGTCGAATACCACCACCTTATCATTAATAGAGTAACCGATCACGGTCAAGATAGCACCGATGAAGGTCTGATCGATTTCCAGTGAGAATGGTGCCCAACCCCAACAGAGCGAGTAGATACCCAATACAACCAGTGTATCGACTGCCAACGCTACGATAGAGCCGACAGAGAAGCCGACATTGCGGAAGCGCAGGAGGATATAGAGGAAGATGAATACCAAAGCGAGAAGCACGCTGATGACAGCGCCATAGGTGATGTCCTTTGCTACAGAAGGACCTACCTTCTGAGAACTGATAATGGAACCGCCCTCACGAACATCTGGGTTCTTGAATGCTTCCACATTAGCCTGTGATACGAGGTTGGCTTTCTTCAGTGCATCGTAAAGGATTGTCTCGGCCTTGTCGTCCTCAGTAGGATCGTTAGACTCGATATTCCAGTTGGTAGATACACGAATTGTCTTTCCATCAGTACCCAACGCAATCACAGTAGTATTAGCTGGCTGTCCTGCATTCTCGCCCTTCGAGTTGACGAAGGCACCATCGAGCACCTTACGAACATCCTCTACGTGAGTAGCCTTGTTGAGGGTAACCACATAGTTGCGTCCACCAGTGAAGTCGATGCTCTGGCTAAGGCCGCGAACAAAGAAGCTGGCGATGAAGACAACTGCTGCGATGACTGCGATTGTGAATGAGTATTTGAAGAGACTCATGAACTTCACATCCATATTCTGCATGAGGTTCTTGGAAATCTTCGTGAAGAATGTCTGCTTGAGCCAACGGTCGTGCTTGAACTGATGCTCGTAAACCAAACGTGTCAGGAATACTGCGGTAAAGAATGAACAGCAGATACCGATGATCCAAGTGGTTGCGAAACCGCGGATAGGACCTGTACCTGTTACCAGCAGGATGACACCTGTAATCAATGAGGTCAAGTTAGAGTCGAAGATGGCAGAGAAAGCATTGCTATAACCTGCCTGCAGTGCTTGTTTGATGTTCTTACCGCCACGCATCTCTTCCTTGATACGCTCATAGATAAGCACGTTAGCATCGACAGCAGTACCGAGTGTCAGCACGATACCGGCAATACCAGGCATGGTGAGTGCCGACTGGAAGGATGCAAGAATACCCAACGTGAAGAAGAGGTTGAACAACAGTGCGATGTTGGCCATCATACCTGGGATGAAATCATACATGATGAGCATGTAAACCATCAGGATGACGAAGGCGATGACGAACGACCAGAGTCCCTGCTGGATGGACTGTGCACCGAGGGTAGGACCTACGACCTCTTCCTGTACGATACGTGCAGGTGCAGGCATACGTCCAGATTTCAAGGTGTTAGCCAAGTCTTTGGTATCTTCAATGGTAAAGTTACCGCTGATAGATGACTGACCGCCGCTGATTTCCTGGTTGACACGTGGAGCAGAGTAAACAACACCATCAAGAACGATGGCGACTGCCTTACCAACGTTTGCCTTTGTCAGCGCTGCCCACTCGCGGGCACCATCAGAGTTCATCGTCATCGATACCTCAGGCTTACCGAACTGGTCGTAAGTATCCTTGGCGTCAGTGATAACATCACCCTCCAACGGAGCGCGACCATCTGTTGTGGTCACCTTCAGGGCATAAAGCTCATAGATATTTTTGTTCTCCTCGTTCATTGGCTTTGCACCCCACAACAGTTTCAGGTCTGAAGGAAGAATGCGCTGAGCCAGCTCAGAGTGGAGAATCTGGTTGATTTCCGCTGTATCACGAACATGAGCATAACCTACGAGTGCCAAAGCATCATTCGGAATAATCTGCAACATAGAGAGCAATGGGTTCTCTTTCTTAGCCTGTGCTAACTGGGCAGCCTCGGTTTTCTTAGCTGCTGCAGCACTTGCTGTCTCCTTGTTCTCGTTCTTCAACTGGAACTTGGTTTCAGGAGTCTGCTTCTTCTCAGCGGCAGCAACCTGTGTCTTGGCAGTATCAGTCTTGGTGGTGTCAACCTTGGTGTCACCACTTGCCAGACGAGCATTGAGCTGCTGGAGATACGGATTGATTTCCGTATTGTTATAAGTTACCCAGAACTCCAGGTTTGCACTACCCTGCAGGAGCTTACGCATACGCTCCGGCTCACGGATACCAGGCATCTCGACCATGATACGACCGTCCTGTCCTTCCAGTTTCTGGATGTTCGGCTGTACAACGCCAAACTTGTCGATACGGTTACGAACCACGTTGAACGAGTTGTCGATAGCGGCTTGAACCTCCTCGCGGAGAGCCTTCTCAACTTCTTCGTCGGTGCTCTGAGTGTTCACCTTGTTCTTCAACTGCTGTGTGGCAAAGATTGTTGCCAGACGGCCACCATTTGAATTTTTCTTGTAAGCATCGATGAAAAGAGTGATAAAGTCTTTCTGACTATCCTCTTCCTGCTTGCGGGCTTCCTGCATAGATTTCACGAAAGCCGGGTCAGTCTTGTGATCTGCCAATACCTCGATTACATCTGGTACTGAGATTTCAAGAATGACGTTCATACCGCCCTTCAGGTCAAGTCCGAGACCAATCTGTGTCTCCAAACACTTCTGGTAGGAGTAGATACCCAAATACTTCACAGAGTCCTTGTAGTTCTCTGCAGCAATAGGGTCGGTCTTCTCAATCTCCGCAATCTTTCCATCATAGTAGCTGGTAGCCACTGAGAAGGACAGATAGAAGATGCTTGCCAACGTCAGGAGGACGGCAACAAAAATTACTAATCCTTTGTTTTGCATTTTGTTAATTTATTGTTTGATTATTAAATTCTTTCGTTCCATTCTTGGCACGAAGCCAGTTGCTATATGCAAATTAGCGTGCAAAGATAGTGATTTTTCTGTAGTTTGAAAAATTTCTGTCGGTTTATTTTATGTTTTTACTTCATTTTCAGCCAACAATACACTGGATAGTGGTCGGAAACGGTCACCTTCGTGTCAACTTTTGCACCATAAGGCTCCCATTCGTCGGAGCAAAGAATGTTGTCGATACGAACCCGCATTCCACCTCTGGCGTAACTCCATCCTGGTCCTTTTCCGCTTGATACATAACAGTCGGTAAGGTCTTTAGCGATAGTACGATGGGTATAGGAAATGGGATTGTCGTTGAAATCGCCACAGACGATAACACTTTTTCCTTCATCACGGCACTTGGCAATATATGCAGCAACTGCCTCAGCCTGTGGGGCACGTTTTCTGACGGCATCGCGCAGACGATCGAACAGCACACGCGACTCACCTTTGGCTTCTTCGGCTGTCAAATCACCTTTCACCATCTGTTTGAAATTCTGCTTCACCTCCGTACTCAGCCCATTACTTTCTAAGTGGTTGTTGATGATGACAACCTCTTTGCCATGATAGTCTATTTCGAACGCAACACTGGCATTTCCTTTCGATTCATATTCGATGGATTCGGACTTTAGAATCGGGAAACGGCTAAATAGTGACAACGCAGTACCCTTATCCTTTACTTCCTCTTTGGAGAATTCATACTTCTTTTTCAGTACGTCATTGACACGGGCATCAGCGGCTGAAATGCCGCCTTCTTGGATGCAGATGATATCGGCATCACTATCAATCAGCCAACTGACCACCTCGCTGGGTTCATCATTCGGCAATCCTAATGCACCATATCCGTATCCTGCTACATTGTACGACACCACCTTGATGGCTCCTTCCGGCGGTTCTGAAACAATATTAAAAGGTATATACGTGCGTATGGGGAAATAGCAGATCAAATATCCCACAAAAGGGATGATGGCTCCGCGCCAGTAGAAGAAAAGCCAAAAGACAAGAAACAACAGGTTGATCACCAGAAAGACGGGGAACAACAGGGTTGAGCAAGCCAAAATGGGATGTTCCACAGGGTTGAAGTAACCGGAATAGCCCAAGAGAAGCATAATCAGCACCGTTGCCACATTGGCTCCTGCTATCACCCGAAGGGTAAAAGTCTTGAAGCGTTTCATCTATTTCTTGCTGCTTTCAAAGAGTTTCTGTTTCTCTGACTTCGACAAACTGTCATAGCCACTTTTGCGAATCTTATCAAGGATGCGGTCGATTTCAGCCTGCTCCGTCTGCTTACGCTGGTTATATTCCCAGTCGCTCTCGTGATGTGGAGGCTGTGTCGAAGTCGTTGAATGGAAGATGCGGAAATCGCTGAAATTGACTGTATTGCTATGAGGATGCTTTTTCCAATATCTGATGAGCAGGAAGCCAAATAGCATACCACCCAAATGAGCGACATGGGCCACACCGTCGCCAGAAGAACCGATAGCCGAGAACAGTTCTATGGCCACATAGATCATCACAAACCACTTCGCCTTGATGGGGAAAGGAATCGGAATGATGAAGATGCGTTGCTCAGGGAAGAGCATACCGAATGCCAACAGAATGGCATAAATGGCTCCTGACGCACCAACAGTTGTCCAGAGGTTCAATAACGAAGCATTGCTGTTAGCAACTACAAATATCTTGCCGATTGTAAAGTCTACTATCTGCTCATTAGCAACGATATATAGCTGTACGAACTGTGCAATTTCTTGGCATAAGCCTGCACCGATTCCGCAAAAAATGTAATAAAAAAGGAATTTCTTCGGTCCCCATACATTTTCGACGACGCAGCCAAACATCCACAAGGCAAACATATTGAAAAACAGATGTGCCCAACCACCATGCATAAACATATAAGTGACAAGCTGGTAAAAGTGAAAGTTTGGAGCCAGGAAAAAATGCAAACCAAAGATGTCGTTCATGTCTCTGCCTCCCAAAAGAGCCACATGACCTGAAAACATGCTGATGAGAAAAGCCGCAACATTGATAATGAGCAAGCTTTTAGTAACGATAGGTATATTTCGCATACGTTTTTGTCATTTTCAATAATTTGGCGCAAAATTACGAAAAATATCCGTTAAATGGCATAGAATATGCCCTTTTCAAGTTTTTTTTTACTGTTTTCTTCAATTTTTCCTTTTTTTTATTTGGTTTATGAAAACAAACTTATATATTTGCGCAAGAAATTTGAAAATTTTGTTTCACTTTAACCATTTAATCACTTAAATTATGAACAAGTCTGAATTAATCGAGAAAATTGCAGCAGGCGCAGGTCTGAGCAAAGCAGATGCTAAAAAAGCATTGGACGCAACAGTTGAAGCTATCAAGGGTGCTCTTATCGCAGGTGATAAGATTCAGTTGATTGGTTTCGGTACATTCGCTATCGCAGAGCGTCCTGCACGCGAAGGTATCAATCCTGCAACAAAGCAGAAGATTAAGATTGCTGCTAAGAAGGTTGCTAAGTTCAAGGCTGGTGCAGAACTCGCTGAGGCAGTTAACAAGTAATTTGTAAAGAAATTACAAAAAAAATAAAGGCGACTCACATGAGTCGCCTTTTCTTTTTCCCCTTCTCTCCTTACTCCTTCTCTCCTTACTCCTTCTCTCCTCTATTCATACTTATCCGTTCGCATCAGGAGGATACCGATAAGAATCCAGATGATTTCGCGTACACGGCAAATGATGCTTTCGAAGATACCAACAGCTGGTTTTAAACCCAAGGCTGCTGTAGAAACGACGATTCCACCCTCTTGTACACCCAATTGCATGGGCAGGAAGCCTATGAGATTGGCCACGAAGCTGGTAAAAGACAAGATGAGGATGGAGTGAAGATAGGTCAGCGTCAATCCGGACCATCCGCCCCCGCAGTCAATATCAAAGAGCAGGAGCATGAAGAAAAACTCTGCACTTTGTACTACGCGGGAGAAATACTCCAGTATTAGCGAATAGTAGAATGCCTGCTTGTGATGCTTGTAGAGTTCGGCTATCTGACGGTCTATCTTGTGCAATAGCGCAGAGTGGCGGTCTTGTATTCGTCGACTCCAACCTTTCAAACCTGGAATCTTAGCTATCCAGCGCAATGCTCTGACGGCCATTCCCCGTTTAAAACCTCTGGCGAAGAAGATGAACGCCAACACAAACAGTACACCGATGCCGCTCAGCAAGATGGTCACCGCTGTGTCGAGTGGTAGGTCGCCTACCATGACCAGCGCCAGATAGATGAAGATGGAGAGAAACCAGAACCAGAAATGGGCGAAGATATGCATCATGGCATAGAGAATCACCGATGATGAGGCGCGCTCCTTACCGATATCCTTCGAGAGTTCCATGATACGATACGGTTCGCCACCCAGTCCTCCTACGGGTGTGGCATAGTTCAGCGCATAACCCGTAATCGTCAGTTTATAGATACGCCAGAAACTCACATGTTCATCTTTCTCGGTATTTCCTTTGATAACCCACTGCCACGACCATGCGTTGATCGCATAGATGATAACCCATACGCCAATGATCGGTACCAACCAGTAGCCAGCATGAGTGAGATGCTCCCATAGTTCGATGAAACTCACGTCAAACGTCAGCATCATCACCACAACAGCAGCAATTCCAATAAAGAAAAAGAGGTTATTGAGTTTTTTCTTGGTCCACTTCATAATTAGTCGTTTAGGGGACTAGTCGTTTGGTCGTTTAGGGGACTAGTCGTTGGGTCGTTTAGGGATTATTTGTTTGGGCTTCTGCAATCTGTCGGCAGAATCCTTCATGACGACGATTCACATAGTGTGCCAGAAGGGTTAATCCGAAGATTTCCAACACGAAACAAAGTACGGGGACGTCCAACAAACAGGTTGTAGTGAGAATCAATGTTCGGAAGTTGAACATCAGCATCAACACATATTTCATCAGCGGCAGCGAGTTGCGATGTACCTCGTCGAACACCTCCTGCGGGATATGGTCTGTATCGTTGTATTTCTCCTTCAATACGGCACGAAGATGCTGGAACTCAGGTGTAACGGCTTCCTGTGCACGAGTGTAGTCAACGTATGTCTTCTGAAAGAACTTCCAAATCCAATTCTCCTTCCACGACATCTCTTCGTAGATCTGTTTCTGCTGAGCATAGGTATCTAATTCGCTACCCTTCGCCCCTTTCAAGGAAAAGAGATGAATCTGGATATAGTAGTCGGCAAGACGCTGCTGACTGGCCAATCCATAGAGACCTGAAGCAAAAGCCATCACCAACACGATGGCAGTCGCAATATAGACATGCGTATCGGTTTCGCTGATACCAAACAAACCAAACTCAATGTCGTGATGGATGTAGAAGCGGTAGGTCAGCCCGAAATAAATAGGGATGTACCACATGAATCCGGCTACACCATCGAGGATCCGTCCCAGACGGCTCTTCTTCCCTGTCAAACGCGCCAGCTGACCGTCCACACAATCGAACAATGCTGCCCACATCAACAGTAGAATAGCAATGATATTGAAAATCAATCCACTTATTCCTTCATAATAAAAACTGCCATGTGCGAAGAAGATACAGCTTCCGCCACCGATAATCATCGACAGCACGGTAACCATATTGGGATGCACGTTCAAACGGGCGAAGAGTTGTACCCATAGATAACTCAACGGACGCATGATATGCATATCGAACCAGTCTTCTGTCTCAGCAGATTTTAATGTCGCAAATACTTTTTCGTTCATCTGATTATTATTTTTTCCACCTTATTATATATATAGGGGCATAAATTCGGGTGCAAAAGTACACAATTTTATCCGACAGACAAAAATATCGTCGGAAAATCAGCTATTTGCCCTGTTTGAACAGTAGCACATCGAGTTGAAAAAGGAACAAATAAAAAGACCTGCAAACAACAGCTTGCAGGTCTTTATTAAAAGGAAATTATTATTTCGGCTGCTTGCCAATGTAAGCAAGAATACCACCGTCAACATAGAGAATGTGGCCGTTGACAGCATCTGAAGCCTTAGAAGCCAGGAATACTGCAGGACCGCCCAGCTCAGAAGGATCGAGCCAGCGACCAGCCGGAGTCTTTGCGCAGATGAAGCTATCGAACGGATGACGACTACCATCTGGCTGACGCTCACGAAGAGGAGCTGTCTGTGGTGTAGCGATGTAACCCGGGCCAATACCATTACACTGGATATTATACTCACCATACTCAGAGCAGATGTTACGGGTTAGCATCTTCAGACCACCCTTTGCTGCTGCGTATGCAGAAACGGTCTCACGACCCAGCTCAGACATCATCGAGCAGATGTTGATAATCTTACCTTCCTTGCGCTCCATCATTTCGGGCAGAACGGCAGAAGCAACGATGAACGGAGCCACGAGGTCTACGTCGATGACCTGCTGGAACTCAGCACGCTTCATCTCGTGCATAGGAATACGCTTGATGATACCTGCATTGTTGACGAGGATGTCAATCTGACCTACCTCAGCATGAATCTTCTCTACGAGAGCCTTCACGTCGTCTTCCTTCGTTACGTCGCATACATAGCCGTGAACATTCTCAATACCAGCTTCCTTGTAGTTAGCCAGACCTCTTTCGAGGGCAGCCTCGTTGATATCATTGAAAATGATGTTCTTTACACCTGCTGCAACGAAAGCCTTTGCAATGTTGAAACCAATACCATAAGATGCGCCAGTAATCCACGCATTCTTACCTTCCAAAGAGAAATCTTTTAAACTTGTCATAGTAAAAATTTTTAAATGGGTTTATAATAATGTTTTATTTCAAATCCGTAATCGCGAAGAAATCCTGATCGCCATAATCTAAATTCTCACCGCCCATACCCCAGATAAAGGTATAGTTATGAGTAGCGGCAGCAGAATGAATGCTCCATTCTGGTGACAGCACAGCCTGGTTGCCTTTCATCCAGATATGACGCGTCTCCTGCGGTTCGCCCATCAGATGACAAACGGCCTGGTCCTCAGGAACCTCGAAATAGAAATACGCCTCCATACGACGGCTGTGGACATGTGCCGGCATCGTATTCCACACACTTCCCGTAGCCAGTTCGGTCATACCCATCTGCAACTGACAGGTCGGCAACACCTGATTGACCAGCATCTTGTTGATGGTACGCTCGTTCGACATCTCCAAGGATCCCATGTGTACGGCATCGGCTTCGCTCTTTGCAACCTTTCGTGTAGGAAAACTCGCATGAGCCGTTGTAGAGTTGAAGTAGAACTTTGCCGGCTTTTGCGAATCCTTACTGATGAAAACCACATCATGATCGCCACTGCCAATATAGAGGGCGTCTTTATAGGTAAGTTCAAAGGTATCGTTGCCAACACGTACGAGGCCGTCACCTCCCACATTGAAAATACCGACTTCACGACGTGTAGTGAAATGCGGAGCCTTCAGTGGGTCGATGGCTTCCAACAACAGTTCTTCTCCTGCAGGCATCGCACCGCCAACCACCATACGGT
>Ga0326511_10002144_pt1 | contig 16212 bp, 12 predicted proteins | sample 0_2496_0518_D_FD_203701 | JGI IMG/M metagenome (GOLD analysis project Ga0326511, IMG submission 203701) | Bovine rumen microbial communities from UC Davis, California, United States - 0_2496_0518 | ecosystem: Host-associated > Mammals > Digestive system > Stomach > Rumen | place: USA...
TATGACCCGGCATGGGATGAGACGGAGTACTGGAGAGGCGGCAGGGAGCCGCAGAAACGAGACGGAGAGCCGCCTGAGGGCGAGCAGGAGATTGACGAATGACGAATGAGACTACAGCGCTCTACATTGCGAAAGCGCTGGCGGCGGAAGGATGCACGACGGCCGGGATCGCCGGGGTGCTGGGGAATCTGGAAGCTGAAAGCGGTGTCGTGCCGTGCCGGATGCAGGGCGACTTCGGCGGGCCTGACTATCAGAAGTCACTGGCATACGCAAGCCGGGCGATGACCGGAGCGGTGAGCGCCGAGACGTGGGCGAAGGACGCAATCGGATTCGGGCTTGCTCAGTGGACGTACTGGACACGCAAGCTGGAGCTGCTGTCTGACGCAAAGAACGCAGGGCAGTTCGTGGGCGATGTGAGAATCCAGACAAGCTTCCTGATTAAAGAACTGAAGCGGGACTACGCCGGGGTCTGGGCGCTGCTGACGAATCCGGACGCGACGGTGTCGCTATGCAGCAACGCCATGCTGCTGAAGTACGAGAGGCCGGCGGATATGAGCGAGGGAGCGCAGAGGCAGCGTTGCAACCTGTCTGTGGCGTGGTTTAACTGGCTCCAGAATCTGACCGGGGACGAGGACATACCAGCGCAGAGCGTAGCGAAGACGAGCGCACAGACGGCACAGAGCGCAGGGACGGCTGAGACGGCAGGACTCCATCTCAGGACGATCCAGAAGGGGCTGAACTGGGAAGAGGTCTGGCTGCTGGAGGCGCTCTTAAAGCTGAGAGGATACAATGTGCTGCATGACGGCATGTTCTCAGAAGGGCTTGCGGCGAAGGTGAAGGAATTTCAGAAAGACGCAGGACTGACAGATGACGGCATTGTGGGGCCGAACACATGGAAAGCGCTGGGGGTGATGACATGAGCGATGCTGTTCTCGCGGCGCTGATCGGGGCGGTCGCAAGCATTGTGGTGAACCTTATCAACAACTATCAGATGTCGAAAAAGCGGGCGGTGGAAGAAGCGGTCAAGGAAGAGCGGCTGCAAAGCAGGCTGAAGACTATCGAGTGCAAGCTGGACACGCACAACGGATACGCCGAGAAAATAGGCGGGATGCAGATTGACCTGAACAAGATCACAACGGACATTGCCGTGATGGCAACCGAAATCAAGACTTTATACAGGAAGGGAGAATGAACATGATTGACTGGAAACGGAAACTGACGAGCAGAAAGTTCTGGGCTGCGATTGCCCTTTTTGTAAGCGGGTGCATTGTGGCTTTCACCGGGCAGAAGGAGACGGCTGAAACTGTAGCGGGTCTCATTATGCAGGGAGCTGCTGTAGTGGCCTACATCATTGGCGAAGGGCTGGCGGATGCTGCCAACGCGCCGGTGTATGTGGTGGACGGCGAGCCGGCCGGTGACGATGCGGAAGAGGACGACGGCAAGTAAGACGGCGGGAGGCTGAAACATGGCATATGTTGGAAGAGTAAGAATCGACGATAACACGTACTCCATGCCGGTTGGCTCAACTCTGTTCTACACCTGCTCAACCGGAGCGGACACGGCTGTCAAGACGATTACGACGGGCACATACGACGCAATGGAGACGCTTTCCGACGGCATTACGTTCCAGGTGCTGTTCACGAACACGAACACCGCAGCGAACCCGACGCTGAAGATCAACAACCTGGTGGCATTCCCGATTCTCCGAAACATCGGAGAACCGGCAGGCACAACGCCGGAGACCTCTTGGAAGGCCGGGACTGTCGTGAGCCTGACGTATGTGAATAGTGTGCCAGGCCTTCTCATGAACGACTCGCTGAACACGGACACCAAATATGGGAAGGCTACGGCGCTCAGTGACGGACTCATGTCGAAAGAGGACAAGGCCGCGATGGACGCAACGGGGGTCGCGATCCGGAACAACTGCACAGCCAGCATCCTGTCGGACAGCACCTATGCGGGGTATCCGTACAAGCTGGCGATCTACTGCGACTTCGGGACGGAGTACGCAAACGGCTTTGTACATGTGATCTTCACGCCGGATCAGATCTCGGCGATGAAACCGGCAACCGTGGCAACGATCGACGCGACGGGCGGCATCGTGACCGTGCCGATCAAAAAGCAGCCTAACAGAGACGTGACGGTGCCGACCGTCATCTGCTGGCGGACGCCGAACGTGAGAAACATCTCATAAAGGAGGCAGGGCATGGCGTATCAGACAACCGGCACGACAACCGGGATGGACGTCTTCGAGATTGCCATCAACCTGATGGACGAGCTCAACGACGAGGGGAAATACAAACACGCCGACACGGAAGAATACCGGATGCGGACAAGAGCCATCCTGAACGTACTGATCGGGGAGCTTTACCCCTTCAGCGACACCTATAAGAAGAATCAGGAGTGGCAGACAGGACGGCGGCCGGTGGCGCAGATGCTGGAAGACCTCTATACGGAGATCGACCTGGACGACTACATCTGCCGCTCTGTAATGCCCTACGGGCTGGCGGCGCATCTGCTGCTGGACGAGAACCCGTCAACCGCAGGATTCTTCCAGCAGCGGTACGACGAGCTGAAAGCGCAGCTTTCGCGGGGACTCCCGGCGGAGAGCGAGGACATCATCGACGTCTACGGCGGGATTGAGCCTTACAACGAATTCGGGATGTGGTCCTGATGGCGAGAGACATCGAGGCGCTGAAGGCAAAAGCGGTGGCGGAGGCCAAAGAGCGGGCAGAGGCCGCGAAGGCAAAAGCAAGGGAAAAGAAGAAGGCGGAGCTCGCGGCAATCCCGCTTCCGGGGGAGGAGAAGAAGAAGCCGCCGCCGGCCATGCCCTTCAAGACCCCGAACTCCCTGTGGCAGAAGATGAAGGAATACTTCGAGCACTGCGAGCAGGAGAACGACGGGTCGGGCGTGTTCCCGGACGAGGCGGGGATGCGGATCTTCCTCAAGCTGGGGCACGAGAGCTACAGGAGCTACCGGGAGGACCCGGAGTACCAGAAGGTCTTCGACTGGGCGATGGACATGCGGGAGAGCTGGCTGGCCAGACGCCTTGCCAGTGAGCCGAGAATGAGCCAGGCATATCTCAACGCGCTGAAGCAGCCATCCAACGGCGGCTGGGTGGACCGGAAGGCGGACACCGGAGACAAGACGCTGCGGCTGAAGCTGGACGGCATCGGCGGGGAAGAGGCCGGGCGCTGAGCGAAGCCGGAGAGGCAGAAGAACATGGCAACGAAGAAAAGCACAGGGCCGAAAGAGACATCGTGGGACCCGGGAGAAGCGAACCCGAAGCAGAGGGAATTCTACGCGGCGAGGACGATGTTCATCGGCTACGGCGGCGCGAAGGGCGGAGGCAAGACCCACGCGGTCAGGACCAAGGCCTTTCTCGGGGCGCTGATGAACGATGGCATCCGCATCCTCATCATGCGTCTGACTTACCCGGCGCTGGAAGAAAACCATATCACGCCGCTGCGGAGACTGGCGGCGAAGACCGGAGCCGCCACATACAACGGGACCACGCACATCATGACCTTCGAGAACGGAAGCACAATCCGCTTCGGACACTGGAGCGGGGAGGACTCGGAGGACGAATACAACGGGCAGGAATACGACTGGATCTTCATAGACGAGGCGACGCAGTTCTCGGAACGCGCGTTCAACTTTCTGGGCGGTCTGCTGAGAGGCGCAAGCCCCATCCCGAAGCGGATGTACATCACCTGCAACCCGGGCGGCGTCGGCCACCGATGGGTGAAGAGGCTGTTCATAGACAAACAGTACAAGACAAACTGCGAGAACCCGGAGGAGAACGAGAACCCGGCGGACTACACGTTCATCTTCGCAACGGTCGAGGACAACACGCACATGCTGGAGCACTCGCCGAACTACCTGCGGAACCTGGCACAGATGCCGGAGGATCTGCGGAAAGCGTACAGATACGGCGACTGGGACGCGCTGGGGGGCGGATACTTCAAGGAATTCCAGTTCCAGACGCACATGATGAAGCCCTTCCGCATCCCGGACCACTGGCCGAGATACCGGAGCTTTGACTACGGTCTCGACCTCTTCAGCTGCATCTGGTGGGCCGTGGACACGGACGGCAGAATGTGGGCATACCGGGAAGTGGAGGACAAGGGCCTGATCGTACAGAAGGCGGCACAGTTGGCGGTATCCAGCAGCCCGCTGAACGAGAAAATCACCGCGACCTATGCTCCACCGGACATGTGGGCGAGGAGCAAGGAGAGCGGGAAGATGATGGCGGAAATCTTCCTGACAAACGGGCTGGCGTTGGTGAAGAGCGACAACAACCGCGTGCAGGGGCACATGCTGATGAAGAGCGCAATGGCCCCGATGCCGCTGAAGGACCCGTACATCATCAGCCTTTACCCGGAGGGAAAGGCACCGGCGACGCTGCCGGGCCTGATGCTGTTCAACACGCTGACGAAAGTGGCAAACGATATCCGGGACATCCAGGCGGACGAGAAGAACGTCAACGACTGCGCGAAGATCCCGCACGAGGTGACGCACACGGTGGACGCGGTGCGGTACTTTGTCATCAGCAGGACGATGCAGGCGGAGATCCCGGCGAAGCGGAACCCGCGGGAAGAGGACGACGAGAAACAGGACTACGAGAGCTTTATGACAGGCGGGGAGCCTCCCGCCGGATATCTGGGGGTAGCATGACGACAATGACAATACTGCTGATCGTTTCGGCGGCCTGCGCTGCCGGCTGCATCACGGCGATGCTCCTGCTCTGGCGGAGACAGAAACGGGACTATGAGACGATGGCGGGATGGGCCGGGAATCTGGCGGGCACCATCGCGGCGCTGCGCGTGGACGTGACCTCCGCCATCGGCCGCCTCGACGAGCTGGAAAAGGAGCGGCCGCAGAGCGAGGAGGAGAAACGGCACGAGATCCTCCTGCGTCAGATGAACGACGAGATGGAAAAATCTCTGGAGCTGGAGAAGAGCTGGAACGATGGCGTGTCCAGCATCCTGAACTACAGCTATCAGGGCGTGCTGGAGGGGATGAAGCATGAATGAAGACGGACTGAGCATGAACAGCGAAGGCCTCGGCCTGTTCATGGGGCAGGACATGCCAACAAAGGAAGTGGCGTGGAGCTACTACGAAGAGGCGCTGCGCTTCAACAACAAAATCAACCTGGACGAGACCGTGAGGGTCAACGAGAACTTCTACATCGGGAAACAGTGGGAGGGCGTACAGGCAAACGGCCTGCCGACGCCGCAGTTTAACGTGCTGAAGAGGGTCACGGGCTTCACCGTGGCGACGATGACCAGCGACAACCTCCGCATCCAGGCAACGCCGCTGGCGGCCTATGAGAACGACGAGGAACTGGTGGAACCGGTCCGGGTGCTGAACGAGGAGTTCGAGCGGATCGTGGAGCGGAACTGCCTCCCGAAAATCATGAAAGAGCAGGTGCGGGACTCGGCGGTCAGAGGCGACGGCGCGACATTCACCTACTGGGACGACAAGGCGGAGACCGGGCAGAAGGCCAAGGGCGCCATCGTGACGGAAATGCTGGAGAACACGCGCTGCCTCTTCGGGAACCCGAACGACAGGCGTGTGCAGACGCAGCCGTGGATCATGGTGACAAAGCGGGAGACCGTCCGGAGCGCGCGGAAGCGGGCAAAGGAAAACGGCATCGAGGAATGGAAGCAGATCACCACGGACGACGAGGAACAGGACGCCACCGACAGCATCAAGAAAACCTACGACAAGGTGACGACCATCATGCTGTTCTGGAAGGACGAGGAGACCGGGGAAGTCTGGTGCTACGAGTTCTGCCACGCCTGCACCATCCGGAAGCCGTGGAACATGGGTATCCGGCTCTACCCGATCACCTGGCTGAACTGGGACTATGTGGCGGACTGCTATCACGGTCAGGCCATGATAACAGGACTCATCCCGAACCAGATCTTCATCAATAAGGCGTGGGCCATGAGCATGAACAGCATCATGCGCTCGGCCTTCCCGAAAGTCATCTTCGACAAGACCAGAATCGCCAGGTGGGACAACCGCGTGGGCGGGGCCATCGGCGTGGCGGGGAACGTGGCGGGAGCCGCGCAGATCCTCGACCCGGCCCAGATCAGCACGCAGGTCTTCCAGTTCATCACGGCGGCGGTTGATCAGACGGAGGAGAGCCTGGGCGCGACACAGGCGGCTCTCGGTGAGGGCAAGGCCTACAACACGTCGGCAATCCTGAGCCTGCAGCGGGCGGCCTCGACGCCGACGGAGATGACGAAGCAGAACGAATACACTCAGATGGAGGATCTCGCGAGAATCTATCTGGAGTTCATGGCGGAGAACTACGGAAAGCGCATGGTGGACATGCCGATCCCGGAGAAGATCCGCGAAATCTACGAGGGCTACAACGACCTCGCCGCCGATAACGGCGCTCCGGCGATGGAGATCCCGGAAGTCATCCAGGTGGAGTTCGACTTCAGCATCCTGAAGAACCACCCGATGAGCATCAAGATCGACGTGGGCGCGAGCAGCTACTACAGCGAGATGGCCTCGCTGAGCACGCTGGACAACCTGCTGCTGAACCAGAGAATCAGCACGGTGCAGTATCTGGAGAGAATCCCGGACGACAACATTGCCGGACGCCGGAAGCTCATCGACGAGCTGAAGCAGCAGGAAGAGGAGCAGAAGCAGATGATGGCGATGCAGCAGGCACAGGCCATGATGGCACAGGCAGACGCCGAAGCAGGAGCGCTGCCGCCTGGGCCGGAAGAAACACCCGCAGGCGGCGGAGCGGCTCAGGGCCAGAGCGCAGGCGGAGCACCCGCGACCGGGAACATCGCGGAGAACGACGCGGTGAACGAGCGGAGGACTACGGGATACAAGGAGCTTGGTAAAGCACTGAGGAGAATCAGCTGATGGCGACAATCACAGGAGCGACCAACGAAAAAATCTACAACATCCCCCGCTGGCGCGGCCTGAACGAGCACCCGGACGGCGACACGAGACTGAAGCTGGGCGAGGCGTCGGAGATGGTGAACTGGAAGATCACCCGGGACGGGAACCTGAAGCGGAGACCGGGAACAGAGGAAGTTGTCGTCTTCCCGAAGGACTACAGGCTGAAGGTGGCGGATGAGGTCTCGACGCTCAGCTTTGACACGGACATCACCATAGATTACTACCGGTATGCCGAGCTGGACTATCAGACCGGGGAGATCGTGCTGCGAAACGCTCCCACAGTTCAAAACGGCGTCCTGATCGACCCGGGGCAGCTCAGCGGAGATACGCTGGTGCTCAGCAGTCAGCAATGGTCGGAGGACAGCGGCGTCATAACCGGAGAACCGGGCGGAGCTGCTACAGCCCCGATCTCCTACTTCAAAAGGTTCTTCACTTTCCCGAAAGAATACTACGCTTTGCTTGACGGGCAGCTTGTGCGGTTTCAGGACGGGGACGTGAGCGGCAACGGCCCGTATGTGCTGACATGCAGGGCTGTGACGGTGGAGGAACCGGAGCCGCAGAAGATCGCCGGGATGTGGGCCGGGATGTATAACGGGCGGAACGTCATGCTCGCGGCCTTCGACGGCTGCATCTACAGCCTGTACAACGAAACGGCCGGAAGCTACACGGCAAAGCCGCTGGGGTACATCAAAACCGACAAGGGCGTGAGCTTCTTCTCCTTCGGCGGCGGGCTCTACATCCTGAACGGGTACGAATACTACTTCTATGACGGGATCGCCATTCAGGTAGTGGAAGGATACCGGCCGCTGGTGGCTATCGCCATCAGCCCGCTGGTCATCGTGGACGGAGTGCCGTCGGAGGCGTCGGAGAGCGGTGAGCTGACATCGGAGTATGTGAACCGGCTCAACGGGAAGAGGAGGGTCTGGATCAGCCCGAACGGGAGCGGCAGAATCTTCCAGATGCCGGAGAAGAACCTGAAGAGCGTGGACTGGGTGAAGTTCCTGGGCGATGACAGTATTGTGGACAGGAGTCTGTACACGGTAGACCTCGTACTGGGGCGTGTAACCTTCACCACGCCGCCGGCGGACACGGTGAACAGCTTCGAGATCGCGTACTCTGTGGAAGCGACGCTGCGCTCTGATGTGACGAAGAACCTCTTCGCGGAGTACTACTCCGGGGCGACGGACACCAGAGTCTTCCTCTACGGGGACGGAACGAACCGGATCATCTACTCCGGCCTCGACTACAACGGCCAGCCGCGGGCGGACTACTTCCCGGACACCTATGAGGCGAGGATCGGCGACACGAACACGGCGGTGACCTCGCTGGTGCGGCACTACGGAGATCTCGTATGCTACAAGGAAAACTCCTGCTGGTCGGCAAAGTACAACCTCATCACACTGGAGACAGGAGACGTCATCCCGGGCCTCTATGTGACGCCGGTGAACAAGGACAAGGGAAACCTCGCGCCGGGGCAGGTAAGGCTCGTGGACAACAACCCGGTGACAGTCTCCGGGAAGGAGCTGTATCACTGGATCAACAGCAGCTACTACTCCTCGGAGATCAGCCAGGACGAGCGGCAGGCCAGACGGATCAGCGACAGAATCCAGAAGAGCATCCGGGATCTCGACCTCAGGAACGCCGTCATGTGGGACGACAACGACGCGCAGGAGTTCTATCTCTCGGAGGGCGGTGTGACGCTTGTCTGGAACTACGCGGCGGACGCATGGTACAGGTATGAGGGACTGGACGTCGCGTGCATGTGCAACTTCCTTGGGGAACTGTACATCGGGACGAGCGACGGCAGAATCCTCCGGCTGACCTACGACGTGCCGGGAGACCTGGGGGAGCCGATCACGGCGAGATGGGTGTCCGGAGCAATGGACTTCTCTGCGGACTTCTCACGGAAATACAGCTCGATGCTCTGGATCGGCCTCAAGCCGGAGGAGGGGACGAGCGTGAACGTGTGCGTGGAGACGGACAGAAAGAACACGTTCCGGGAGAAGATCGTGAGCTCGGAGAAGGCGAAGATCCCGAACCAGCCGTTCATGGTGAAGACGAAAATCAAGGCAAAGAAATTTGTGTATTACCGGCTGGTGCTGGAATGTGACGAGCTGCAGCCGGCAGTGACGGTGACGGCGGCGGACTTCCGGGTCAGAATGACCGGGTACACGAAATAGGAGGATACAGGATGATCGGATCAACAAACGCGGGAACCGGAGGCGGCGGGACGTACTCCAACAGCGACTTCGCGTTTCTGCTGGTGACTTATCCGCAGGGCGCGAGCGTGTACATCACGGACAACGGAGCGGAGCCGACGGTCATCACGGACGACGAGGGGATCGGCGTGTGCATCTTCGGCATCCCGAACGCGGGGACCTGGACGCTGAACGCGGCGCAGGGAGAGGAGACAAGCACGCAGAACATCGAATTCACGGCGGCGGACGCGGGCACCGTCAAGAACGCCTCCATCAGCTTCAGCGCAAACCTCGTGGAACTCGGCTCACCGAAGGTGGCCTTCTCCACCAGCGGCAAGGCCAGTGCAACGGAGCAGGACGGCTACTACAACGTCACGGCGGGCGGCCGTCAGGGCGTAAACCCGTATAGCTACAACGTGGAAGGCGCGGTCTACACGACAAACCCGGTGGCGACGGATGGCTACACGAAGGTTGTCGTGGAAGGAGAGCTGCCGGGTAAGAAGATGGCAATCTGGAACGCCTCCGACGCAAGCTGGACAGAGGACTCGGCGGACGCAACCCTGACACTCTCCTCAAGCCTCGGCGGAACCGGAGAGCTGGCAATCCCGGCCGGGCTGACGAGCGTGAGAATCGGCTTTGTCGGTACGGGCGCGGGCAACGTAATCAAGGTACGGAATCTCTACCTTTCCAACTGAGGGGGTATGAAATAAGATGGCAGTAACGACAACGGCAGCGACAGGCACCCAGAGTGCGGCGACGACTCCGGCCGCAGTCATGAACCAGAACGCGGCAAATCTCCAGAACCGCTACACAGAGCGGGCGAACCAGAACGCGGAGAGAATCAACGGCGTCTATGACAGCGCCCTGAACGCCACAAGGGCGGGGCTGAAAACAGCCTTCGACCAGAGCCTGGCGGAACAGACGGCGGCAAGGGACTCCATCGCGGGGACATACCGGGGAGCGAACAACGACCTCGCAATCCAGTACGAGCGAAACCGCCGGAACCTGAACGAAGGCGCGGCGGCAAACGGCATCAACACGGGAGCCGGGGCTCAGCAGCAGCTGGCGCTGAACCAGGGATACATGAAAGGCTTCGGCCAGCTTAGAGCGGGACAGGCTGCGGCCACGGCGGAGGCGGACCGGCAGATCGCCCTGCTGAAGACGAACTACCAGAACCAGCTCGCCTCAGCGCTGGCGGACAACGACTACAAGCGGGCGGCCGCGCTGCTGGACGACTACAAGAGCGAGCAGACGAGGGCGGACCAGCTGGCACAGCAGATGGCGAGCTACGGGAACTTCACAGGATACGCGAACCTCCTGGGCGGAGACGCGGCGACGCTCATGCAGCAGCTCTGGTCGCTGCAGAACCCGGACATCGCGTGGGCGATGGGCCTGCTGCCGGAGGCGCAGTACCAGATGCTCACCGGGAAGAAGCCGCACAAGGCGAGCGGCAAGACAGCTTACGACGGCTGGGTCTACACCGGAGGCGGAAGCGGAGACGGTGGAGACGATGACTCCGCATTCGGGCCACCGGGGAGCGGCGGCAGCGGGCCCTCCGACCACTCGGGCAACACGCACCCGACGCCGGTACAAAGCAGCGGCGGAAAGTTCTGAGGAGAACAACAATCACAGATAATCATGCAGTCATAACCGGGAGGGAATGATGGCACACGAAAGAACATCGGGAGGCGGAGCCGGCGGCGCAAGCGGCTCCGCCAAGGAAAAGGCAGCGGCCGCAATCCGCAGCTCCGCGGTGAGGAGCGCGGCGGGAGCAAGAGGAAGCACCGTCGGGAGATCGGCGGGCGGCGTCAGGGCGGCAGCGGCCGCAACCAAGGCAAGAGTGGCCGCGAGAGGCGGCTCTTCCAGAAACAGCGGAGGCGTCTCCGGAGGCCGAAAAAACTGGGACGAGGAATACGCCGCACAGTACGAAGGGCAGGAAGCCGGGCAGAAATACTGGACACCTGAACAGACCGGAGCCGGACAGGACAGGGGGCAGGACAGCCAGTCATCCTTCCGGGAGCAGGCAGAAGCCGCAACCGCAGGAGGCGCGGCGGAGAAAAGCTACTGGACCGGGGAGCGGGAGAAAGGAAGCGGCGGCAATGGCACACAGACCGGAACAGCCGGAGGGAAGGCCACACCGGGGCGCCCCGGCGCACAGGCGGGGACGCAGCCGGGAGCGCAGACTGCTGCCGCACAGGCCGAGACACAGGGGAGCACTCAGACCGGCGAGCCGGAACTGAAGACGGACGCGCTGCGGGACAAGCATCTGGAAGACTTCCGCAGGCTGAACGACCAGTACATGGCGGCCTCCGGCTACGCGGACAACCCGGTGGCGGAATCAGAGCTCGCGGACCTGCGGCAGCGGTGGGAGGACGCCAGGACGGCGCTCTCCTCCGACGATGAACGGCTGGGGAACGGCAGACAGTACTACACCGCAGAAGAGCGCGGCGCGGGCATGGCCAAGAGCTGGGGCATGGACCGCCTGGCCGGCACAGCGGGAGCCGTGGGAGCCCTGCTGCAGAGCGCGGGACAGCTCGGCACCGGAGAGCGGAGCCAGCAGGCAGAAGCGGAGCTGGCTCAGATTTTCGGCACCGGCGAGTACACGCCGAGAGAGTATATCGACCCGAGCGAGACGGCAATCGGAAGGGCTGGGCTCTCCCTCTTCGGCACGGCACAGGACCTAAAGGGCAGGGCTGACGAAGAGTGGGGCATGGCGACACGGGGATTCTCCAACACGGAGATGCTCGCGGCCTCCGGCGCAAAGGAACTGGCAAACATTGGCGCTGACCTTATAGAGAACGTCATCGTCCCGGGAGCCGGCACGGCAAGAATGTACGCAGGAGCGGCCGGACAGGGCGCTCTGGATCAGGCCGGGCGCGAGGGAGCCAACGACTACGACGCCATCGCCATCCGGGGCATCAAGGACGCCTTCAACGCATACCTCAGCACAAGGCTCGTCGGCGGCATAGAGGGCGTCTACGGCAAAAGCGTACTCGGCCAGGGAATCGGAAGGATCTTTGAAAACGCGAGTCCCTTTGTCCAGGCCATGGGACGAAGCCTTCTGAACACGGAAGGAGTCGAGGAAGGCATGGAGAACGGCCTAAACCACATGGGTGACGTCATCCTCGGCCTTGACCCGAGCGGACAGGGGCTGAACTGGGACGAGGTAAAGCAGGACGCGGCCATCGGCTACTTTCTTGGAGCGATCACCAACGGCCTTGCCTCCGGCGCGAGCTTCACATCCTCGCAGCTTCACGCCATTGGAGACGAAGCGGTTGAGTTTGCGCAGAGCGGCCTGACAATGGAAGAGGCCGCCGCGATAGGCATGAGGACCGCCGCAGAAGAAGAGACGCCAGTCATCCGAAACAGCCAGAACCCGGAGGCGGGCACGAACCCGGAGGCGGAAGCGCAGAGAAGGGCGGAGGACGAACGGGGCGCGCAGAGCTATGAAGACGAACAGCAGACGCTGAGAGAAGGCCAGCAGCAGAGAGCCGCAGAGCAGGCGGAGGCAGACAGACGCGCCGCTGCCGACGAGGCGGCAAGGGGCTATCAGGAAGATCAGGATGTCCTCAGAGAAGCGCAGCTGGCCCGGGAGACGGAGGCGGCGCGGCCTTCCTGGACAAGGACGGCACCGGAGACAGGAACGGACATGCGGTCAGGCCCGATGGAAGGACAGACCGACAGCACCATCGGGGAAGACATCGGGACAAGGGCGCTGAACGAGACGCTCGGACTCCGTGCTGCGGCGGGACCGGATACCAGGTCCGGGCCGATGGAAGGAACCGAGGGCGGAAGTCTTGCGCAAGATGTCAGCCCGGAAGAGCGGCAGACACTGACGGAAGAGCAGGAAGACATCGGCGCAATCATGGACACGATCCAGTCCAGAGACGGGGAAGTGTGGACGGACGCGGACGGGAACGAATACACGGCGGAGGACGTTCAGGAACTGCGCGACCGCTATGACGCCATCGACGACCTGCTATACGGCGCAAGAGCGATTCCTGAAAGCGCGGGAACCAACATCAGGGATGCAGGGACAAATCCTGCGAGCGCAGAGCCGAACAGCCGTGCGGAGGCCAAACCGGGAACGGCTCCGGACACCACAGCGGAGACGAATCAGAACACGGTGGTGGAGCGCAGCGGAGGACAGTACGGCGCGAACACCGAAGTGCGGACAGGCCCGAACAGGGGCTTTGAGGCGCGGTGGGCGGTGGTCCCGGCTGAGAGCCTTCAGGCAAGCCACGACGCCAACGGCTACGCGAACCCGAACTATCCGCAGGAGATGCAGCCGAGGGACAGACAGAGAATCACGAGCCAGGCGCAGATCATCGGCATGGCGGCACATCTCGACCCGTATCTTCTGGCACAGAGCGCGGACGCGCAGAACGGCGCGCCGATTGTCACCCCGGACGGCATCGTCGTCAGCGGAAACGGGCGCACGGCGGCAATCCAGTCTGCCTACCAGAGAGGGAATGCGTCCGGCTACGCGGACTATATCCGGAGCCATGCGGCGGAATTTGGAATTGACCCGGAGAGCATCCCGGAAAACCCCGTGCTTGTGCGTGTGGGGCAGGGAGACCAGAACTGGGCGCAGGTGGCGCAGGAGGCCAATGTCCAGACAACGGCGAGCTTCAGCGCAACAGAGACGGCTGAGGCGGACGCAAGAGCCTTGACATCTGAAAGCGGCTCAGGTATTCTTGACCTCATAGACCCGAACGGAAACGTCGCCGCCGCGTCGAACCGGGCTTTCATGGACGCTTTCGTGGAGCAGGTCATCCCGGCGAACGAGCGCAACGGAATGAGAGACAGCCGGGGCAACTACAGCCAGGAGGCATACGACCGGGCGGAGCGCGCGCTGTTCCAGGCGGCCTACGGTGACAGCCGGCTCCAGGAGAGCATGAGCGAGCAGACAAACCCGGACACGAAAGCTTCCATAACCACGATGCTCCGGCGGATCGCGCCGAAGGTGCTTGTGGCGGAGCGGCGGGCAGCCAACGGGGAAATGTTCAACTTCCGGACGAAGGACAGAATCCTGGAAGCGGTCTATATCTACAACGAGGCCAGCGCCAACGGGCAGAGCGTGGCAGAGGCGACCAGCAACGTCAACGCCTTCTATGAGCCGCAGAACTCCACGGTGTACATGGCACGATTCATTGAGGAGAATCTGGGCGCTGAGGTCAGACTCCGCACCTTCTTTGAATCGCTGTACGACACTATAGAATCCTTCGGGCCGCAGACGGAGCAGATCGAGGAGGGCGCGACGTTCCTGTTCGACGAGCCGGCGGAGATCCCGGAGCGGACCTTCCGGGAAGCGCTGGACGGCGCAATTGCGGAATATGAGGCAAGGCAGGATACCACGCTGCCGAGGCCGGAAGTATGGGGGAAGGGAAGCTATGAAGAACTCAACGACATCACAGGGCTCGGCAGAAGGGCGAGAGAGGCCTACTACCGGGACGCAGAACGCGCAAGGAATTCACCAGCTGATACAAGACCTGATAGCGGACCAGAACCGAGACCGGTTAGGGGACGCAATGTTAATGACGCTGCTGCAGATGGAGAAGCGGGGGGACTTCGAGGAGACACCGGAGCAGAACCCGGAGGAAACCTCAGAACCGGAGAATCCGTTCTTCCCGTAAACGAGGCAGCGGCCGCGCCTGACGTCAGCGAAACGCTGGCAGAGACGGCGCAGCCTCAGGCGGAACCGGAGCAGACCGCAACGCCGCGGGAGACCGTGGAAGTGATGCGGGACGCAGAGACAAACAACATCGTCCTGCGCTCTGATGACATCCGGGCAAGCCTGAACCAATACGGCAGGGCGAGCGTGTTCATGAACGGGAACATCGTCAGCATCGACGCAAACGAGGACGGGACCTACACCGTCAGCACGAGAGACCCGGGCAGCCTGTACACGGACACGGCAGACCTCAGCACGGCCAATGACGCCATCGCATGGGCCTATCAGCAGACAAGGGCCACAGAGGCCGCTACAGAGCCGCAGAGCCTCGGGAGTGTAAATACACAGGCAAGCACCGAAAGCGGCGTTAACGAGCGTTTAACCTCCACAAACGAGGACGCAGAGGGCGCAGGATTCGGAAACCCGGCACAGAACACGGCACAGACCGGGAACCCGAACGCGGGGACGAATCCGAACCGGAATCCGGGACAGGCACCGGGACAGCAGAACATCTTCAACGAGCAGAGGACGGGCAGCAGGCGGGAGAAGATCAGCCAGTACTTCTCAAACACGCTCACGGAGAGCGGGAGAGCGGAAGGGCTTGACCCGATCACCTACAACCCGACCAGCGAGGCGGAGAGCCTGACGAACGCAGCCATGCGGCTCAGCGAGGACAAGCAGGCAGTATTGGACAGCCTGATGAACTCCCCGGCGTGGAACGGAGAGATGACGGACGCCGCGTGGCTGATGGAGAACGAATTCTACAAGCAGTTCGCGAGGACGGGAGACCGGACCGCGCTGGATGCGTGGAAGAGAATCCAGACCCACAAGATCAGCGAGACGGCAAAGGGCCTTCAGGCAGTGGCGAAGCAGTCACGGCCGGGAGCCGCCGGGGTGCTGGAGGCGTCCATGAATCTTCTGGATGACCTGAGAACAAGGAAGGACGTCAGCAAAGAGAACATCGACGCGGCGGAGAAGGACGTCAACGACGTATCCTTCAAGATGGCACAGCTGGAAGCGCAGATTGACGAGCTTGTGGAGAACGGCAGCACCGAGGAAGCGGCCAAGGAGATGGCGAAGGAAGACTATCTCGACCTCGCCGAAGAGATCAACCGGAAGCGGAACACGGGCCTCTTCTCCGACATGGGGAAGAACACGAGAGCCGGGCAGAAGGCGGAGAGGCTGAACACGAGATTCCGTCAGATGCTGGGACGGCAGGACATGGACTTCATCCAGCGCTTTGTGGCCTGTCAGGCGGCGGGCCTCACCGAAGACCTGCAGTACAAGGGAAAGCAGGACATCGGCAAGCAGATCAACACCTTCCAGAAGCTGGCACAGCTGACCGGCACCGGCACATGGCTCCGCAACCTGAGCGGCAACGCCTCCTTCGGCGTGCTGGATCTGCTG
>Ga0326511_10002145_pt1 | contig 16207 bp, 14 predicted proteins | sample 0_2496_0518_D_FD_203701 | JGI IMG/M metagenome (GOLD analysis project Ga0326511, IMG submission 203701) | Bovine rumen microbial communities from UC Davis, California, United States - 0_2496_0518 | ecosystem: Host-associated > Mammals > Digestive system > Stomach > Rumen | place: USA...
TGCAGGCTTATTTCGATTTTATCCGAATTTATTATAACATTATTGATTTTTTATGTCAAGAAATAAGTCAGCCTTACGGCTGACGGGCAATTCATCCCACCGCCTTAGAGGCGGGGGACTTCTTGCCCATTTAGGTTAAAGGATGATCTCGCCTTCCATAGAACCAGCCATGCCTGCGGCATTTGCTTCATCTGTATCGATATGCATAGCGGGTGCATAGCTGGGGCTTACACGTACAACAACATCACCGAATACGAGTTTTCTGCCTTCTCCGCCAACAGCAACACTTACGATCTGCTTGTCTGAAACACCGATTTCAGCAGCAGCTTCAGGGGTAAGGTGTATATGTCTTTTTGCAGCAATAACACCGTTTTCAAGTTCTATTTCGCCTTTTGGACCGACAAGCTTACATCCCGGAGTACCTGCTACATCTCCGCTTTCTCTTACGGGAGCGGCAATACCGAGCTTACGTGCTTCTGTGAGGGAAACCTCGATCTGATCTTCCTTGCGGACAGGGCCAAGTATTGAAGCAGCCATTTCACCCTTAGGGCCTACGATGGTTACTTTTTCCATACATACGAACTGACCGGGCTGTGAAAGATCCTTTTTCTTTGTAAGCTGTGCATCCTTGCCGAAGAGGACTTCGAGTGTCTCTTGAGTAACGTGTACATGACGTGCGGACATTTCAACCAAAATCTTGCTCATTGTTATCTTCTCCAATCTTATGGCAAAATTGCCTTTTTTTATATCATTATTTTACAACTCTTTTGTTGAATTGTAAAGGCTTTTTAATTATTTTTTGCTTTTATGTCAGATAAGCTCTTTTTCTTTCATAAGCTCCTGAAGCCTTAGAAAATCTTCAAATGCATCTGCTTTAGATGAAGGGTTACGAAGCACTGCTGCAGGATGGAACATCGGCATCATAACAGTACCGCCTTTATTATATAATTTTCCATGGTCTTTTGTTATGCGTATATCGGGAGTGATTATCTTTTGGGCAGCAATACGCCCCAGACATACTACTATTTCGGGCTTCAATACAGAAAACTGTTTTCTCAGCCAAGGTATACATTTGTCCTGTTCTTCAGGCTTTGGGTCACGGTTCATAGGCGGTCTGCATTTTACTATGTTGGCAATATAGATATTTGTTTTTCTGTCGAGGTCGATCGCTTTCAGCATTTTATCAAGCAGTATTCCGGCTTTGCCTACAAACGGAGAGCCTTTCAGATCCTCCTGTTCTCCCGGCCCTTCACCTATGAACATTACTCTGGCATCTGTTACCCCTGTCCCGAAAACTACATTATGTCTGCCGCCGCAAAGTTCACAACTGCGGCAGCTTTCACATTCTCTTTGTATCATCGCCATAAGGGTATCTTTTTCTTCGCTCATATATGCTCCTCCATTATCATCGGTACTTTCTTCTGACCGCATTTCTGATAAATCTGAATGTTTCATCTTCTCCCTTATCTTTCAGCATTACAAGGAGTTTTTCAAGTAATGCGGCAGTTGAGGGATGTATTATATAATGTGATTTTGATTTCATGTAATAATCATAGGCACTTGCATCTGTATATGCATCTCCCAGATATACCTTGCAAGCTGCTACACGGTCACAAAACATTTCTATTACATATTTTGCAGGCATTTTCATTCCTGTCATCATATGACCTTCATCAACGCTGTAATCTATCCAATACTCAAGATGATGTTTATTTCTGCCCTTATGGCGAAGCCATGCACTGCTGTAACCCTTATCTTTTCTTTCGGCATCGTTGGGGCTTCTGTCACCCTGATAATATTTTGCACCCACAAGAAATTCTGTCGGAGAATATTTTGACATATCGTGAAGAATTCCCTGTTTATAAAGTCCTGCTTTGAAACAATGCTCCATAACCAGTTTTTTGTGTTTGTTTATGGTTTTCAGGTGTTCAAGCCATTTCATTTTTTTGCCCCCGTTCAGATTATTCTCACTATATCGGTAAAAAGTGCGTGTGAATGTGTATGACGAAGTTTTTTGTTTTCATGCAGACAGCCGAAATACCATTTTTTAAAAGTTATATTATGTGCAAGCTCGTCAAAATATGTTGCAAGAGGGTCAACTCTGCAATGTCTGCTTACATGTGCCATATCTGTCAGTGTGGGTTCATGGGTTATAACAAAATCAACCTTGCGGTCATTTTTATCTAAATTTTCAATGCCGTACCGCATTTCTATCATAGACGGCATTTCCTCTTTCCACCATGTACCGTTTTCCTTCCGCAAGTCCTTATCGCTGCTGTCTCCTCCGCCAAAGGCAAAGAATGTATGTTCTTCTATCGTATATATTTCCCCACGCATAAGGTAATAAAGATTTTTACCTATTTGTCTTGCCCTTCCTCCGTAAAGCTCTACCACAGGATATGAAGAAAGCAGGGAAAAATTTTCATGTGTTCCGTCAATGAAAAGCGTTTTGAATTTCTTTTCGCTTATTTTTTTGAGTGTATGCTGTTCCTTTGCGGAATTATTCCACAAAAAGCCAAAATCTCCGCATACTATAAGACAATCATTTTCGCTCAGTTTTTTAAGACGCTTGTTCTCAAATCTTTCATATTCACCATGCATATCTCCGGTCACAAAAACCATTTGCATAACTCCCTTAATAATGACTATATTTATAATGATTTTTCCTCTTAATTTTAGCATAATTTAGTTTGTGTTTTCCGACAAAATAATGTAAAATAATATTTGCAGGTAATAATATAAAACACAAACCTACTGAATTTTCAGTCTGAAATAATTATATCACAGGAGGAGAAATTTTTCTATGAAAAAAGCTATGACTTTTTTTCTTTCGACAATTATTTTTTTGTCTGCATTGTTTATTGCCACACCTGCAGAAGTAAATGCTGTTGAATACAATGTAGACGTAAAGCTTAAAAGTAAATCCGTATATCTTGAAAATTTAGATACAGAAACAGTGGTATATTCACTTGAACCTGATGCAAGACGTTTTCCGGCTTCTACTACCAAGATAATGACATATATCATTACAGCCGAAAATGTCAGTGATATGGATCATACATATGTAACCGTAAAGGGTGAGGTGCTGTCTGCTCTTGACGGCACAGGCAGCTCTGTGGCAGGACTTGTGAGCGGTGAAAAGCTTTCCGTATATCAGCTTCTTAACTGCCTTATGATACCCTCGGGAAATGATGCCGCACTTATTCTTGCGGATTATATCGGCGGAGGGGATGTTTCAAAGTTCGTTGAAATGATGAATAACAAGGCAAGGGAACTCGGATGTACACAGACACATTTCGTTAATCCCCATGGTCTTAACGACCCTAATCACTATACCACTGTATCAGATATGGCAAAGATAACAAAATATGCCCTGACACTTCCGAAATTTGCTGAAATTTCCAATACAGTGACATCAGATTGTCTTGGCGAGGACAGATACCTTGTAACAACTAACTACATGATAGACGAAAACAGAGGCGGAGAGTATTATTACCCTTATGCTTCGGGAATAAAAACAGGCTCAACAGGTAATGATTCGGGTTATTGTCTTGTATCCACAGCATCCAAAAACGGTTACACATATCTTTGTGTAGCATACGGAGCTCCCTATGAAGATGAACACGGAGAGTCATACGATAACGGAGCAATGCTTGATTCCGCCGACCTTTACAGATGGGCTTTTGACAACCTTTCAATAAAAACTATAATCGAAAAAAATGACCTCACCAAAGAGATAAATCTGCAATATGCATGGAATAAAGATAAGCTCAGACTAAAGCCTGCTCAGAGTTATTCAACAATAATGCCGGATGATGTTTCAGTTGAAAGCATAGATAAAATCTATGATATACCCGAAAGCGTAGATGCACCTGTAAAAGAAGGGGATAAGCTGGGAACTCTGACTTTGAGTTATGCAAATCAGGAAATTGCTAAAATAGACCTGCTTGCAGCTGAATCGGTTGACAGAAGTGAACTTTTGTCCGCATTGGCGGCACTTCGTGATATTGTGACATCACAATGGTTCATGATATGCTTTCTTGTTGTATGCGGTCTGATATTTATTTATTTTTTAATAGCAGCAGTATATAACCGCCGCAAGAAAAGTAACCCTGATGTAAAGAAATACCGGAAGTTCTGAAAGGAAAAATATGATAAGCGAGATATATCTTGTGATTACTTCGATTCTTGCAGTTATTGTCTGGACAATTATTGCACTGAAAAGAAAAATATCCTATGATAAAATACTTATTGTAGTAATATTTATATTTTATATGACAGCTCTTATAGGTGCAACACTTTTTCCGATAGTATATGATCATTCCTTTATGAAATCCAAAGATGTAATTGAACACCGTCTGAAACTTATACCATTTGAAGTCATAATTGAAACGCTCAACAGAAATTCACCCTTTAATGCTGTGGTGCAGATTTTAGGAAATATAATTATGACTCTTCCTTTCGGTTTTCTTCTGCCGATGATCATAAGGTTCAAAAAGAAGTACACTTATATTATTACTGCCTTTCTTATGCCTGTATGCATAGAGGCAACACAGCTTGTTTTAGGTTTATCGCTTGGAACGCTTTACCGTACAGCTGATATAGATGATGTGATTCTCAATTCTACGGGAATATTTATCGGATATGCTGTTTATAAACTGTTTTTCTACCTGAAAGAAAAAAGAATGCAAAAACAAAACGATAAGTAAAAAATACGGCTGTTGTACTTTTTATCGGTACAACAGCCGTTTATATTTCAGATATATTTTATCAGACACTGAAAAGCATAGTGCCGTATGAAGGATAAGGCCATGCTTTTGCAGACATATTTGCTTCCATTTCATCAGCTACAGCACGAAGCTCCTGCATTGCGGCAAGTACATTTTCCTTGAAGTACATAGCATTTTTTGCTACATCATCAACATCCTTTGCACCTACTACAGCCTTGTCAAGAGTATCGATCTTATTTACAAAACAGTTAAGCAGACCAGTAAGCTTCTTAAGAAGTTCTGTCTGTGCAGTGGGAACGAGTTCGGGATCGACAGATTTTACCACAGCAGCGGTTTCTGCAAGCTCCTTTATATATGATGATACAGCAGGAAGAATATCCTTTTTAGCCATATCAAGTGCAGTAAGAGCTTCGATATTGACGATCTTTGAATATTTTTCAAGGAGTACCTCACATCTTGAACGAAGCTCCTTTTCTGTCAGTACATGATGTTTGGTGAACAGACTGATATTCTTTTCGCTTGTATAAAGCGGAAGTGCTTCAGGAACTGAACGCAGATTAAGAAGACCTCTTTTTTCAGCTTCTTTTACCCATTCATCAGAATAGTTATTTCCATTGAAAATAATTCTCTTGTGTTCCTCAACAGTCTTTTTAACAAGTTCTTCGGCGGCAGATTTAAGATCATCTGCTTTTTCAAGCTGATCTGCAAAATCTCCGAGTACATCCGCAACAATAGTATTTATGATAAAGTTTGCACAGGCAATATTTTCGGCAGAACCCACCATTCTGAATTCAAATTTATTTCCTGTGAATGCAAATGGAGAAGTACGGTTACGGTCTGAGGTATCCTTAGTGAAATTAGGGATTACCTCAGCTGTTGTTTCCATAAGCTGTTTTCCGCCGGGAACATATTTTTCACCGCTCAGTATAGAACGCAGTACTTGAATGAGGTCGTCTCCGAGATACATCGAAATAATTGCCGGAGGTGCTTCATTAGCTCCGAGTCTATGGTCATTTCCTGCACTTGCTACAGATATTCTGAGAAGATCCTGATGTTCGTCAACAGCTCTTATAACAGCTGCAAGTATTACAAGGAAAAGTGTATTTTCTCTCGGGTTTTTGCCGGGGTCTAAGAGGTTTTTGCCTGTATTTGTAGACATTGACCAGTTATTATGCTTACCCGAACCATTTACTCCTGCAAAAGGTTTTTCATGGAGAAGACATACCAGACCGTGCTTTTCCGCCGTTTTTTTCATAATTTCCATGGTAAGCTGATTGTGGTCGGTAGCAATATTGGTCGTATCGAAAATGGGAGCCATTTCATGCTGTGCAGGTGCCACTTCATTATGTTTGGTTTTTGAAAGGATGCCGTATTTCCAGAGTTCCTTGTCAAGCTCTTTCATAAATTCTGCAACTCTTGGTTTGATAGATCCGAAATAATGGTCATCAAGCTCCTGACCCTTGGGGGGTCTTGCACCGAAAAGTGTTCTGCCGCAATAGATAAGGTCTTTTCTCTGATCGTATACCTTTTTATCAACAAGGAAATACTCCTGTTCCGGCCCTACTGTGGTAGCTACATGAGTAACATCATCCTCACCGAAAAGCCTTACAATTCTGAGTGCCTGAGTATTTATACATTCCATCGAACGCAGAAGCGGGGTCTTTTTATCAAGTGCTTCACCTGTATATGAACAAAAGGCTGTAGGAATACAGAGTGAGCCGTCTTTGATAAATGCATAAGATGTAGGATCCCATGCAGTATAGCCTCTTGCCTCAAAGGTTGCTCTTATACCACCCGAAGGGAAACTGGATGCATCGGGCTCGCCCTTTATAAGCTCTTTGCCGGAAAACTCCATGATAACCTTTCCGCCTGCTGTAGGGGAGATAAAGCTGTCATGTTTTTCAGCAGTTATGCCTGTCATAGGCTGAAACCAGTGTGTATAATGTGTAGCACCGTTTTCGATAGCCCATTCCTTCATGGCGTGAGCCACAACATTTGCGATATTGATGTCCAGCGGTTTGCCGTCCTCAATAGTTTTTTTCAGTTCCTTGTATGTTCCTTTCGGAAGATACTTTTTCATAGCTTCGTCATTAAAAACCAGTGATCCGAACATTTCAGGTACATTCAACATAATTTACTCCCCATTCACAAAAATTTGTAAAAATACAAAAAAGCACCGTAGGTTATTGTCTCAGTAACCTACAGCGCCTTTGCTGTCGATGTCTGAATTATATAACATCCGCCGCTCTATGTCAACAGTTTTGTCATATTATTTTTTATTTCGTCGAATTGCATTCTGAATTTGCTTTTTATCAAAAAATTATAAGCATTTTTTCATTTATGATTTTGTACCGAGATTGTAACCCCGTCTTGCATATTTGTTACCCGTATAAAATTGACTTGATGATAATATTGATATATAATTAATGTACATTGTACATTGATATGATCTACAGGAGATACTTATGCCAAAGAAATGTTTTTTTACCATAAATTTTCTTATAAAGAGTGATACGGATCTGAGAAAGTCCATAAGCTCTGTTATAGATAATGAAAAATTTTTTACCCAGAATATTCAGCTTATACTTATAGATACTGTAGGCTCCGAACTCAGTACAAAGGTTTGCGGTGAATATACCTCTCTTTATCCTGAAAATGTATATTTTGTCGATGCTATAGGCAAAAATTCTTCGGAAGGATATAATAATGCCCTGTCGCTTTCATTCGGAAATTATGTTGCCTTTACGGATAATTACGGCTGCTATTCAAAAAAGGCACTAAGGGGTATAATGGAATTTTTACAGGATAAAAGTATAAATGTATTCTGCTGTAAGCCGTTTTACCATACGTCATCAGGAGGAACTTTTTCGTTTGCGGATGATTTTGAAAACGGTACTGTACGTCTGCATGATACACCTTCAAAATTTATTCTTCTTCTTGGATGTTATTTCTTTAAACTGTCATTTTTGAATGGTCTGCTTTTTGATAAGCAGCTTTGTTTTAATTCTGATACTAAGTTCATAATTGAGGTTTTGCTGAAAAAACATACATATGCATATTCAGATAAATTTTCTTATACCACCAAAGCATTATCCGAAATGGATAATATAAGGTATGAACCGCAGTATTCTGTCAATTTTTACACAAGGGATATAAAGGAGTTTATGATACCTCTTTTAAGGTCTTTTCCGAATTCTGCATTTATAATGTCGGTTATGATGTACCTGATAGGAGTGAAATTTGCTCTTAATGCGGATGAAAGATATAAGTGTGTTCTTACAGGTGACAAAGTAAAGGAATTTTTTGATGTCTGTGCAAACGCTTTGAAATATATTGATGATACAGTTATAATGAATGAACGTATCTGTAAGCTTTGCGGACTTTGTGATGAAATGCCTTTCCGTTTTCTGAGAATGAAATATAAAAATCCTGCTCTTTTCCCGTCAATAGATCAAGTACCGCCGGGTAAGGTGGAAAGCCATAAATATTATATTTCAGATAACCGTATGGAAGCCATAGATATGACAGGTGAATTTGTGGCACATATAAATAATGTTATGGTGACACGCTCAAGAAAAATAAGTGCAGATATTATTGCAATAAATCATGATTCGGGCGGACTTTATATTGATGGTGTTCTTCAGGGCTGTTCATGTCTTGATGATGAAAGCTACACTGTTTATGCATCCGTGAACGGAGCTCGTACATCTGTTTTATATTCTCAGGTGTATGATCTGAAAAAGTTTTTTGATACACCGTTTATAAAAAGAAGACATTTCAGAGTATTTGTTCCTTTTGGTACTGGAAAGAAGCTTGACACGATATGTTTTTATTTCAAATACCTCGCACTGTCTTTCAGAATGGGACTCACATTCAGCGGTATTCATTCAAAGCTTTCATCTGCACCGATAGTGTCATATGCGTTATTTAAGGACAGAGTGCTGACTTATGACGCAAGAAACAAATCTCTTGTTCTGAGAAAATATACCGAAAGTCTTTCTGCTGTTTCAGAAACACGCTTTACCGCATCTGTCGGAAGAAAAAGCGGTATTGCCCTGGAGCTTGTATGCCGCAGGATACGTCATTCGGTACGGAGTCTTATAAAGGATAAGGGAAAAACTAAAATTCTTATTTTCTATGATGAAACAGGTATAAATTATAACGGAAATCTTTTGTTCAGATATTTTTCAAAAAACCGTAACGAAAGTTTTATTCCGTATTTTGTAACAGGTCATAATTCTCCCGAAAAAATCTTCCTTATGGATATGGGATATGACAATATACTTGAAACAGGTTCAATAAAAGCAAAAACCGCTGTTTTGGCAGCAGATTATATTTTTGCATCTGATTGTGACGTATATGAATCATTGGGTTTCAGCAAAGATGATCTGATTTTTTACAAAGACATGATGAATGCAAAAATAATATCGGTAAAAAATTTCTTTTTTACATATCAGACAGCACAGTTTGATAACAGACTGAGGGATAATACACAATATGTATTTTGTGCTTCTGAGAAGGAAAAGCAGAATCTTCTTAAACCGGTTTATGATTATCACGAAACTATGATAAAGGTAACGGGAAGTCCTTTGTTTGATACAATAAATGACAAAAGAGAAAAACTGATCATTATTGCACCATCCGACAGACGAATGTTCGGGATATATGAAAATTCATCCTACAGTAATTTTGCTGAAAGTGAGTTTTTTAAAGCGTATAACGATGTCATGTCATCACCGAAGCTTATTGAAGCCTGCCGCCAAAACAACTGGAAAATAATAACCATGCTCCCAAATATACTCGACAATTATTCAAAGCTTTTTTATACAGATAATGATATAGTAAAGCTTTGCCCACGTACAGAGCAGAATCAGATGTCACTTGCAAGCCGCGGCGGTGTGCTTGTAACAGATTATGCTGATATTCAGTTCAGATTTGCATATTCGGGTAAGCCTGTTTATTATTTCTTTCCCCCCGGACTCCCCCCTTCATCCGAACATACCGGAGAACAAATCTCGTCAACAGGCTTCGGAGAGCTTTTACTTAGTGTCAATGACCTTTGTGACCGTCTTATCACAGGCGTGAATGAAGGATTTACCATTTCTCCAAAATACAGAAAACGTGCCGATGATTTCTTTGCGTACAGGGATAAGTCTAATTGCAGGAGAATATTTGAGGAAACTATAAGGCTTTTCAGAAGCTGATGAAAAAATACAGTGTCATTTTTCTTAAAAATGATTGACATAATTAAATAAAAATTGTATTATAGTGTATGTAATATGTTAAATGCAGTGAAGAGAAGGAGTAGTGTTACAACCGGTGCAAAGAGAGCTGACGGCGGTGAGAGTTCAGTCATCGGATAACATGAAGGTAGTCTCGGAGCAGCTTTGCCGAACCTCGTGTGTCAGTAAGCAAAGACGTGAGCCGACCGTTAAAACGGCAGGTATTCGATATTTTGATTGTCCGATACCGGTTATGCCATATAAGAGTGGTACAGCGAAGTAAAATGCGGCTTCGTCTCTTTGTCATAAGAGATGAAGCCGCTTTTGTTAAAACATTTACAGATTACAAATATCTATATTAAATTCAGGAGGAATAAAAAATGAAACTCAACGGTTCGGAAATAATTGCAGAATGTCTGCTTGAACAGGGTGTTGATACCGTTTTCGGCTATCCGGGCGGAGCAGTGCTTAATATATATGATGCACTGTATAAATACAGCGACAGGATAACCCATGTGCTTTCATCACACGAACAGGGTGCTGCCCATGCTGCCGACGGATATGCCAGAACAACAGGCAAATGCGGTGTAGTTATCGCTACATCGGGCCCCGGTGCAACAAATCTTATTACAGGTATTGCAACAGCATATATGGATTCTATCCCTATGGTTGCTATTACGGGCAACGTAACAAATGATCTTCTTGCAAGAGACAGTTTTCAAGAAGTTGATATATGCGGAATTTCAATGCCGATAACAAAGCATAACTTCATAGTTAAAAATGTAAAGGATCTTGCAAATGTTATCCGCAAGGCTTTCAGAATAGCTATGAGCGGAAGGAAGGGGCCTGTACTTATAGATATACCAAAGGATGTTACAGGGGCTATATATGATTATGAACCTGTTAAACCCGAAACTATAGTAAATCCTGTTTTGTCCGATGATAAAAACTTTGAGGATGCAGCGGCTATAATAAATGCTTCAAAGCGTCCCATGATATATATGGGCGGAGGCGTTGTAAGTGCCGATGCAGAAAAGGAGCTTCTTGAATTTGCTGAAAAGACAGATTGTCCCGTTGCAACATCAGTAATGGGTCTTGGCGGATTCCCGTCATCGCACAGACTTTTTATGGGCACGATAGGTATGCACGGAGGATACGAAACAGGTAAGGCTACAGATAACTGTGACCTTATAATTACCGTGGGTGCGAGATTTTCAGACCGTGTTGCAGGCGACAGAGAAAAATTCGGCAAGGATGCAAAGATCATACAGCTTGATATTGACCGTGCCGAAATAAACAAGAATGTAAAGATAGATGCATATGTTTTAGGAGATCTTAAGGACACTCTCAGAATTCTTACAGATACAGTTTCACCAGCCGAACATAAAGAGTGGAATGAACAGCTTTCGGAGTGGGCAAAAAAGGGCAGTGTAACAGAAACACCCAAATCTGATGAATATGCACACCCCTATCATATAATCGAAGCTGTACGCAGTCTTACAAAGGACAGCGATATTATCGTAACAGATGTAGGACAGCATCAGATGTGGGTATCACAGAAATACCGCTTTGAAAACCCGAGAACATGGTGTACATCGGGTGGGCTCGGTACTATGGGTTATGGTCTCGGTGCAGCTGTGGGAGCTGCTACTGCACATCCCGATAAAACAGTGGTACTTTTCACAGGTGACGGAAGTTTCCATATGAATCTTAATGAGCTTGCAACAGTATGTTCCTATGATCTGCCTATAAAAATAATTGTTCTTAACAATACAGTTCTCGGTATGGTAAGACAGTGGCAGAAGCTTTTCTACGGCAGACGTTTTTCTCAGACAGATCCCCACAGAAAGACGGATTTTGTAAAGCTTGCAGAAGCTTTCGGAATTAGGGGAATGCGTATACACAATGATGATGATGCAGAAGAAGTGCTTAAAAATGCCTTTTCCGACTGCAAGGCTGTAGTAATAGACTGCCGTATATCTCCCGATGAAAATGTTCTTCCGATGATCCCCCCCGGAAAGACAGTTGATGAAATGATTACGGAAATGGAGTGATAAAAATGAATAACAAACAGATAATCGGACTTTTCGTTCATAACCATCCGGGTGTACTGCTCAGAGTTACAAGCCTTATTTCAAGGAGAGGCTTTAATATTGACAGTCTTACAGTCAGTCCTGCCGGTGTAGAAGGGTATTCCCGTATGACTATCCGTATAAACGGTAACGATGATCAGGTTGAACAGTTCATAAACCAGATGATGAAAATAGTTGATGTAAAAAAGGCAGAAGTTCTTCCGGAAAAATCATCTGTCGCTTCCGAGCTTATACTTATAAAGACCAGCACTGTGGGACATGATAATAACGAAATACTTGCTGTTACATCAAAGTACCATGCATCACTTGTTAATCTCGGTGAGAACTCCATGACCTTCCGAGCAAGCGGTACTCCTAATGAAATAGATACACTTGTTTCAGAACTTGATAAATTCGGTATTCTTGAAATGGCAAGAACAGGTATTGCCGCCCTTGAAAACGGTGATAAAACACTTAATTCCGGTTCATAAAATAATTATCATACGGCTGTTGTACTTCATCGGTACAGCAGCCTTTTTTATTAGCAATGTGTAATTATTATCTAAAAAAATAAAGAAAAACAGAGAAAAAATAAGAAAACAGGAGAAAAATGCACGCTTTAAAGTAAATTTGACTTTTTCTGACTTTGACTTTTTCTGACCTTTGATATATACTATTGTCATAAGGTCAGACAAGGTCAAAAATAAAGGAAGTGAGAAAATGAAAATAAGTGACCTCGTTGCAGAATATATTGTACGTCTGCTCGATGAAGAAGGCGGAAATGCAGAAATAAAAAGAAATGAATTAGCAGTGACACTCGGATGTGTGCCAAGCCAGATAAATTATGTAATTACCTCCCGATTTACTCCCGAACAGGGATATATAGTTGAAAGCAGACGAGGAGGAGGAGGATATATCAGAATAACGAGAGTTGCAGCAGACAGAAAACTTGCTGTAATGCATATCATTTCTTCCCTCAAAGACAGTATTTCAGCAACAGCAGCAGAGGTCATACTTGATAATATGACCTTCGGAGAATTGATTTCCCCGTATGACCATGCACTTATATCTTCGGCATTGTCGGATAAAGCATATTCATCAGTACCACAGGAGCTAAGGGACGCTCTCAGGGCTTCTGTAATGAAAAATATGCTTATGACCCTGATAATGACCGAAAAACAATCATATTAATTTTTGCAGAACAGGGAGGAAATGTTTATGTTATGTCAATCATGTGAAAAAAGACAGGCTGCTACCCATATAAAGACGATTCTGAACGGTGAACTCAGAGAATATGATCTGTGTCCTGAATGTGCTTCAAAATTGGGCTACGGGTCATTTTTAGGAGATTATGGTTTTGACCTTGATAAACTGTTTGGCAGCTTTTTTGAAGGCTTTGCAGGAGACAGGGGTTCGAGACGCTGCAAACTTTGCGGAAGCAGCTTTGAGGATATTGCAAAAAGCGGAAAAGTGGGATGTGCTCAGTGTTACGAAGAATTTTTTGAAGAGCTTCTGCCGTCAATCCAAAGAATACACGGCAAAACAGGACATACCGGTAAATTTGCAAAATCAGCAGGTACAGAAATAAAACTCAAAAATGAAATATCTAAGCTTCATTTTGAACTTGAGAAGGCTATAAAAACTCAGGAATTTGAAAGAGCAGCGGAACTTCGTGATAAGATCCGTGATCTTGAAAAACAAATGGCTGAGTCGGAAGAAAACAAAAAGGAGGGTGCTTGAATATGGATAAGGTAATAGAAGAACGCAAGGATATGAGTGATGTTGTTATAAGCACCAGAATACGTTTTGCGAGAAATCTTAAAGAATATCCGTTCCCCTGCAGAATGAATACGGAACAGAAATGCCGTGTGGCACAAATAGTAAAGGAAGCTGTGCTTGAAAGCAGCAATGCATTGTCAAAGAAATTCCGTTATATACAGATGTCTGAGCTTACACAGGAGGAGGCAGTATCTCTTGTGGAACGTCATCTTGTGAGTCCGGAATTCATATCGGACAGAGAGGGCAGAGGACTTGTACTTCTTGATGATGAAACCGTCAGCATTATGATAAATGAAGAAGATCATATACGTATACAGGTGATAAAGCCGAATCTTGATCTTGAAGGAGCATTTGATGTTGCCGACAAGATAGATACAATCCTTGATGAAAAACTCAATTTCGCATTTAATGATAAACTCGGCTATCTCACACAGAATCCTACAAATATCGGTACAGGCATGAGGGCATCTCTTATGCTGCATCTGCCCGCACTTAAAGAGACAGGTGCTATTGGAAAAACTATATCCTACCTTGGAAAACTCGGACTCGTACTCAGAGGAGTATATGGTGATGCATCGACCCAGAAGGGTGCTGTATATCAGCTTTCAAATCAGGTAACACTCGGCATATCAGAAAGAGAGGCTATAAACAATCTGTATGATATTGCAATGCAGCTTATTTCTCAGGAAAGAACAGCAAGAACCGCTATGGCTAAGAATATAAGTGTACTTGACAGCATATATCGTTCATTCGGCATTTTGCAGTATGCAAAACTTCTGAGTAATGATGAATGTATGAAGTTACTTTCAAATCTGCGTTTTGGTGTAGAACTGGGATTATTTGAGAATATTGATTATGATACCATAAATCATCTTATGACCGAAGTGCAGCCTGCAACCCTTATGAAGAACATAGGCAAGAAATTAACTGCACAGGAAAGAGATCAGATCCGTGCAGAGGTTGTAAGAACTGCTATTATGCGTAAACAAGTTCCCGTAAACCGCAGACTTGAGTAAAATTATTATTAACAATTTATGACTGCAGTTTTATAGACATTTACAATAATTTGTACATCAAACTGTAATTCATAACCGCTACAATACCATTTTTAAAAACTTGCAAATGATGTTCACTTCCTTCCTTGGTAAGTTTTGCAGCACATAGCAGACATTTTGAAAAAGTGCCTGTTATGTGCTGATTTTTATTTATTTCATATATTTCCGGATTTTCATCAGACTAATAGAGCATTTTTAATACCTGTTTCTATATTAAGCACAGATATATATTCTGCAAATTCAACATAATATTATCCGGAGGTAATGCTTTATGAGTTTTCTGACAACAGTTATAGAAACATCTCAAAAGACGACAGAATCAGAGAAACGGTATATAGAAAAAGCACTTTACGAGATTTTCAGAAAATACTTTCAGGAAGAGGAAAAAACTTGATTAAAGTCGGATAATGGTTTAGAATTGGCTTGTGACCATTATCAGCCTTATCATTTAATGAAAGGGTTGATATAACATGGACAAAAGAATAGCAATATATGCGAGAAAATCAGTTTTCAGAGAGGACAGCATTTCAATCGAATCCCAGATAGAAATGTGCGAGTATGAGGCACGAGGTCAGGAATATCTTGTCTATCAGGATAACGGCTACAGCGGCAAAAACACCGATCGCCCCGATTTTCAACGGATGGTATCAGATATCAAAACCGGACTCATCAGCAAGGTCATTGTCTATAAGCTGGACAGAGTGAGCCGCAGTGTGCTTGACTTTTCGGGGCTTATGGATCTGTTTCAAAAGTACAATGTGGATTTTGTTTCGGCAACGGAGCATTTTGACACTTCCAATCCGATGGGCAGAGCCATGCTTAATATTTGCGTTGTGTTCGCTCAGCTTGAAAGAGAAACGATTCAGCAGAGGGTTATTGACGCATACGCAAGCCGAAGCAAAAAGGGCTTCTATATGGGAGGTAAAATACCATACGGCTTCAGTAAAACACCGATTGTTATTGATGGTGTAAAGACATCCATGTACGTTCAGGAGCCTGATGAAGCCGCAGATATTTCATTGATCTACGAGTTATATTCAAGACCATCTGCGACACTTGGAGATGTTTTACGTGAACTGAATGCAAGAGGACTGAATACTAACCGCAGAGGTCAGCACTGGAACACGGCAAGGCTTTCAGAGATGATGCGTAATTCGATCTACACCACCAATGACATCAGTATATATGAGTTTTTTAAGCAGCAGGGCAGCAACCTGATAAACCCACCTGAACAGTTTAACGGTGTTACAAGTCAGTATCTTTTCAACGGTACAAATACCAACCGTAAGACATGGGATCTAACAGGTCAGAATGTTGTCATCGCACCTCATCAAGGTTTTATTCCGCCT
>Ga0326511_10002146_pt1 | contig 16204 bp, 14 predicted proteins | sample 0_2496_0518_D_FD_203701 | JGI IMG/M metagenome (GOLD analysis project Ga0326511, IMG submission 203701) | Bovine rumen microbial communities from UC Davis, California, United States - 0_2496_0518 | ecosystem: Host-associated > Mammals > Digestive system > Stomach > Rumen | place: USA...
ACTATTTTCAGTGCTTTGAACTGGAAGACCTTGACGGAATGCAGCATATTGTTCATTTCAGCGAACAGCCTGAATACAAGATGAACTACTTCATTCCGACCATGAAAGCTGTCACTGCGAAAATTTATGTAATTGACAGCGAAGAGTACTCAACTATGTTACTTGCGGAAGAGTATTAAAAAGACCGAATATCCGACCAAAACGAAGCCCCTGCCGTTGATTGGCAGGGGCTTTTTTCATGTCCAAAAGGAGGCTAATTATGGACGAAGAATTGAGAATTTGCGATTGTTGCGGAGCTGAAATTCCAGAAGATGAGAATTACTCTTGGATTGGTGACGACATCGTGTGCGACGATTGCAGAAGAAATGCGTGTGGCTGTTGTGAAAACTGCGACGAGTTGATTTATCGCAGTGAGGCAATCATGGAAGATGGGCATTTTGTCTGCCGTTCCTGCTGTGATAACGAATATTTTCATTGCGCCGACTGTGGGATGCTGTTGCATCAAGACGACATCTACACTTATAATGAAATTGACTTGTGTTATGACTGCTACGAAAAGAAAAATCATACTATCCATGAATATGGTTATAAGCCAGAACCTATCTTTTATGGTGAAGGCAAGCGATTTTTCGGTGTAGAATTGGAAGTGGATGAAGGCGGTCATGATGATGATTATGCCCTTGAAATTGTTGAAGAAGCCAATTACAGAGATGAGCATATTTACATCAAAAACGATGGCAGTCTGAACTGTGGTTTCGAAATTGTGACCCATCCAATGACACTTTCATATCATCTTGAAGATTTCTGCTGGGAAGACGTACTTCACAAGGCGGTGCAATTGGGCTATTTATCGCATCAAACGAACACTTGTGGGCTTCATGTCCATGTCAATCGTAGTTCACTCGGCGAAACTGAACGGCAACAAGACGATGCAATTTCCAGAATTTTGTATTTCGTTGAGGCAAACTGGAATGAGATGTTAAAATTTTCCAGAAGAACCCAAACGAATATTAACCGTTGGGCTGCTCGCATGGGCTATGAGCATCACCCGAAAGACTTGCTGAAAAAGGCAAAAGGTGTTTATGGGCGATATTATGCGGTTAATCTCCGACCACGTCAAACAATTGAGTTCCGACTTTTCAGAGGCACGCTCAAATATGAGACACTTATTGCCACGCTCCAATTCGTGAATATTCTTTGTGAACTTGGTACAAATCTGACCGACAAGGAAGTAAAAAATCTGTCGTGGTCAGAGTTCGTCAGCTGTGTTACTGATGAGGAATTAATCAACTACCTGAAACGCAGACGGCTTTATATCAACGAGCCTGTTAGCGTACAGGAAGATTTATAAGGAGGATTTATTATGGAAGAAAAAATTTTGTGTACTTGCTGTGGCGAAATCATCACGAACAATTATTATGCTACTATTAACGATGAGCCTATCTGTGATGATTGCATTGATGAAGAATGTGGCAGATGTGAAAGCTGTGACGAGCTGTTCTATAACAGTGATTTGTATGGGCAGGATTATGACCGCTGTTTATGTGAGTACTGCATGAATGAGTATTACACACATTGTGATAATTGTGATGATTTGATTAGCAGGGAAAATGCCTATGAATTGGACGACAGCTACTACTGTTCCAGATGCTATCACGAAAAGACACATACCATCCACAGCTATTCTCACAAGCCGACAGCTATTTTCTATGGTGAAGGCAAGCGTTTTCTCGGTGTGGAGCTGGAAATCGATAGAGGTGGCAAAGACACTGACAACGCTCAGGAGCTGTTAGACATTGCAAATGATGCTGAAACTCGCCTCTATATCAAGTCAGACAGTAGCCTTGATGATGGTATGGAATTAGTAACACATCCCATGTCACTGGATTACCATATGAAAGAATTTAACTGGGCTGACATCCTGAAAACGGCTATCCGTCAAGGTTATCGTTCTCACCAGACAAACACTTGTGGGCTTCACGTCCATGTCAATCGTGATGCATTTGGCGACACCGAAGAGGAGCAGGAAGATGTGATTTCAAGAATTCTGTATTTCGTGGAACAGCATTGGAATGAGATGGTAAAGTTTTCCAGAAGAACAGAAATCAATTTGAATCGCTGGGCTGCACGTTTCGGATATGAGCCTACACCGTTTCAGGTGATGTCAAAGGCAAAAAGCAGTTATGGGCGATATTATGCGGTTAATTTGTGCAATGCTAAAACAATTGAATTCCGTCTGTTCCGTGGTACGCTGAAATTGAATACCCTTCTTGCAACTTTGCAGCTGGTTGACAGAATTTGCAGTATTGCTACTAATTGGGAAGATGACGATTTACAGGCACTTTCATGGTCTGAATTCGTGAGCCATATTGAAGCACCCGAATTGATTCAGTACCTGAAAGAAAGAAGATTGTACGTTAATGAAGAAACCAACGACGAGGAGGATTATTAATATGTGTGCATTATTTGGATTTTTGGACTGTGGCAGAAAGATTCCGCTCAAAGCTTTGCAGAAACTCATTCAGGTTCTTGCTAATGCTTCGGAGGTTAGAGGCGAACATGCAAGCGGTATCTCCTATATGAAGGGCAATCAGATGACGATTTACAAACGCCCGAAACCCGCCCATAAGATGAAGTTCAAGTTCCCTAACCATACCAGAGCTGTGATGGGTCATGTGCGTTATACCACGCAGGGAAGCCAAGAATTTAATCAGAATAACCATCCGTTCAAAGGACACGCTGGTGTAGATTTTGCCTTTGCACATAATGGTGTATTGCATAACGACAGAGAACTTCGCAGAGAAAAACAGCTCCCCATCACCAATATTGAGACGGATAGCTATGTTGCAGTCCAGCTGATTGAAGCGCAGAAAGCCCTGAATTTCAACACTTTAAGAAACATGGCAGAGGATGTGCGTGGCAGTTTCACATTTACCATTTTGGATGAGACTAATTCTCTGTGGTTCGTGAAAGGTAGCTCTCCGTTTTATCTTATCTACTTTCCTGAGCTGAAGCTCTATGTCTATTCCTCGACTGGTAGCATCATGAAGACAGCTCTCAAACATACGCCTCTCCGCTGGATGCATTATGAGGTGATTGTTTCCATGTTCCGACTTTCTTCAATTCCAATTTCTCAAATCGTCGCTTTGGGTGGTCGTTGAATAATACTACTGGATGGGATTATGATTATGATGAGTATGTTGAGATGGACGACGATTTTGATGATGACAGCTATGCTACTTTGATTGATATGTGTGGCTACTATGGCATCAATGAAGAAGCCGTTGATTATCTGCGTGATATGGGCTATACTTATGACGAAATTGAGGAATACCTGTTTGAACATCATTTGTATGGTGACAATGATGACCCCTGCGATTTCTGCGGTGAAATTTAAGCTGGGAATCGAGAAGTAATAAAATAAAACCCACCTAACTATTTCATAAAAAAATAGAAAGGTGGGTTTCATATGAACCAAAACAAATTACCCGAATTTAAGAACAATGACGAATTACCATTGACTATGAATGCAAAGGATGTGGCGGGATACCTGAATATCTCGCTCTCCTGTGCATATCAGGTCATGAATTCCAGAGATTTTCCAGTTCTGAAAATTGGAAAAAGGCTTATCGTGACCAGACAGCATTTTCTTGATTGGCTCGAAAATGCAAATGGCGAAATTCTTTAATTTTTTGGAGGTGTTATTATGGCTAAAAAAGGAAACAATGAAGGCTCAATTCGCAGACGTTTTAATGGCACATGGGAAGGACGTTATACTGATGGTGTGAACGCCGAGGGCAAACAAATTCAGCGTTCTGTCTATGGCAAGACGAAAAAGGAAGTCGCTGATAAGCTCCATGCAATCTTTTTCCAGAAACAGCAAGGTATCTATGTTACCCCGACAAAAGTTCTGGTAAAGGATTGGCTGACCGAATGGCTTCACAACTACGCACATATCAACGTGAGACCATCTACTTATATTAGCTATGAGGGTTACATCTACAATCATATTATCCCGATGATTGGCGATTTACCGATTCAGAAACTCACTCCACCGATTGTACAAAACTTTTATAACGACAGATTTCTCAACGGTAGAACCGACGGCAAGGGCGGACTTAGTTCAAAAACTTTGAGAAATATGCATAACATGTTTCATCAGGCTATGGAGCAGGCGAAAATCAATGGGCTGATTATGCAAAATCCGACTGACAATGCAATTATTCCAAAATCACAGAAAAAGGAAATGAGAGTGCTTTCCGTGGAAGAACAGCTCCGTCTGTTGAATGTGGTTCATTTGCACAGATTGGGCTTTGCTATCAAGTTTGATTTGGCTACTGGGCTGAGAATTGGTGAACTCTGTGCCCTGAAATGGACTGACCTGAATTATCAGAAAAAGACGGTCAAAATCAGCAGAACCTTACAGCGTATCAAGACAAATCAAATGGAGCGTGAGGAGCTGGACGGTTCAGAAAATATGACAATGGTTGTTGAGGGAGATGTCAAGACGAGCAGTGGATTTCGTGAAATTCCGATTCCTGATAAAATTTGGCTGGAGCTGTTACAGCATCAACAAAGACAACAACAGGAATATATGTCGCTCGGTGTTCCGATTCTCCCCGATGGTTATATCTTCGCCATGCCGTTGGGAACTTGCGTTGAGCCGAGTACCATGCGTGATGCTTTGAATTATCTGCTTGCTGTAGCTGAAATCGAACACGCAAATTTTCATTCTCTCCGTCATACATTTGCCACTCGTGCAATTGAAGCAGGGATGCCAGTTAAAACTTTGAGTGATATTCTGGGACATTCACAGGTTCAGATTACAATGGACTTGTATTGTCATAGTTCTATCGACCATATGCGTGACAGCATGAATATGTTGATGGGTATGTTTTGATTATTATGTGCGGAGCTGTTCAGTCAGCTCCGTATTTTTTTATTTCTGAAATTTTTGTACTCCTTTTTGAAATTTTTCTTTTGAAATATCTGACAGGAAGTGATTGACATCCGCTGTAACCTATAATCAAATGTAATAGATACACTATGAGCCGATTAAGATAATAGCTTTCAAATTTTTAATTTCTGAAATTTTTGTACTCCTTTTGAAATTTTTTACTCTGAAAAAGTTTGACAGCATGGGAATGACATTGCACATAATCTATAACAAAATTCAATACTTGTATCACGAACCATTTAGTCACTCTCAAAGCAATCATGTATCAAGTTTTCTATTTCTGAATTTTTTGTACTCCTTTTAGAAATTTTTCTTTTGAGAAGTTTTGGGGCATATGAATGACGGAGGGATAATGTATAATGAAATTTGATAGATGTAAGATGTAAAACGAACCAGTCAAGCTGTGTCAAGAGAACAAGGTTCAGATTTTTCTGATGTTGAAAATTTTGTACTCTTTTTCAGAATTTTTTCTTGAAAGATTCTGAGACACGGGCTGTGTTTTCGTTTGAAGATGTATAACAAAATTTAATAGATGTGTCGTGGTCGGCTCATATGGTGGTGGACATACTACTGTCTTCAGTACAAGAAATTTTATTATTTTGAAATTTTTGTACTCCATTTTGAAAAAAATCTGCTCAATTTTTCTCAGAACGATAGGTGTAGCAGTTTTTTGAAACAAAAATTTCAAAAAAGAGTACAAATTTTTTATAATTTTAATTTTTGGGGTGTGTCTGCGGTGCGGATGACGAAGCTATTGGAACGCACCTATTCATTTTTCTTATGATAAAACAGAAGGGCGATGCGGTGACAATAAGATTTTTTCAAGAGAAAAATTTTGAAAAAGAGTACAGAAATTTCAGAAACACAAAAATCGGAAAACTGTTATCCTGACACCGATTGATTGACTCACATCCTATCTATTATATTTTGTTATAGTCCGCAAACCTTTGTATTTGTACGCTGTGAAATCTCAGAAATAAAAATTTTCAAAGGGAGTACAAAAATTTCAGCAACCCAAAAAATGACTGACTGCTTTTCTGACATATCCTGATTGATTTGATGAGCTTATTAGTTTTCGTTATAGCGTGTAGACTGTTGTATTTGGATACAATGAATTTTTTCAGAAGAAAAATTTTGAAAAGAAGTACAAAATTTTCAGAAACGAGAATATTAGAGAACTGTTATCTTGACAGTATGTAATCGAACTGTGATAAATCTATTAGCTTTTGTTATAGTAAATAGAGAGTGGTATCTAAGTGCTGTCATTTCCTCAAAAGGAAAAATTTCAAACAGGAGTACAAAAAATTCAGAAACAGGAAAACTCATAGTGAAAAGGTATGACTATTTTTAATCACGATATAACATATGGATAAAAGATATTACCTGAATCTGAGTGTATCGGAACGAGATAATATCAGAACGCTGTATCTGTACTGAAATGACACGATTCATGTTACATAGGGAGACAGAGGTATTACAATTGCCTCTGTCTCGCAGAGTATGTTATACAAAATAGAATAAAATAGTAATGATAGTAGTAGAGACATTTATATATAATACTATATAAATATTATTATAATACATAGTATGATATTAGTTGTATATAGATATAGTAGTATACATTACATCATAGATACTATATACATATATTATTATAAATAGATATAATAACATGGTATCACATATATCATTACTATATATATATATATCATGTACTATAACTACATCATATAGGTACAGCACGCATATATATACCACACTATCATAAGGAGGAATATCTCATGAAAGATGAAAGAGAAAAGAAGAAGACCAGGTCGATTAAGGTATCAGATAACCAGTATGCCATTATTAAACAGAAGGCTGATGAGAAGCATATGAGCTTTAGTGAGTATGTCGTAGATTGTGCTGTACATGGAAACAATGCCATTACTCCACAGATAGCAGTACAGGTACAAGCTATAGCGAATACTGCACTTGATTTGGCTGATAGATTACCGTATGAGGAACATGCTGCTAAAGAGAAGTTATATCAGCAGAGTAAAGAACTGGATGATTTGTTTCATGTAGATTCGCCATTGGAAAACCACGTGAAGATGATAAAAGATATTGAGGAGATTGTGAAAGGAGCGGATTCATTATGGGTATCTTTAAAGTAATTCGTCATACAGATGGAGGCTACGAGTATTTGAACAATGCAGTGAACTATGTGCTTTATGGAAAAGCTGATTATGATTGTATTGGCAGTCCGAACACATCGCTGGAATATCCTCTTGAACAGATGCATTATGTGAAGAAGTATTATGACAAGACAAGTGTAAATCCATTGTTTCATTTTATTGTGGTATATAATACAAGAACTGCTCATGATGTGGAGCGAGCCAAATATATTAGTCGTTGTATTGCTGATTACTTTGCAAATCGTTATCAGATTATCTGGTGTGTACATGAAAAGCATATGTCAAAGAGATATGGTGCAGTATCATCTTTGTATCATGCTCATTTTGTGATGAATAGTGTGAGCTATGTAGATGGCAGAATGTTTTGTGGAGATTACGTAGAGATTTATGCTTTTCTGGACTATATCAAATCAGTGACACATGACAAATCATGGAAGCTTGTCTATGGTTCTGATAAAGATAAAGCTTATGAGGTCAATGAGAATGATGGATGAGTGTAATCTGACTTGAATTGGCTTAGATTTGATTACAGCAAATTACACTGTTCTCAACCAGGGGAGTAGGATACTGATAGGAAGGGATAAATCAAAGGTTATTATCTCTTTCTATCATTTTCTCGTTTGTGTGAGCATAGAAAATTGTATGTGGATGATAACTCATAATCAAGTTTCAGTCATTTTTCAACTTAACATTGTTTTCATATGCTTCCAGATAATCAATAGGTTCTAAGTCGCCAACAAAACAGTTTCCATTATCTAAGACGACAGAGATACTATCTTCACTATGGCTTGGAGTACATACAATTTCACCATGAATGCCGATACTTTCAAGAAAATCTCTGCTTTCTTTGATTGTGATAATTGTCGCTTTGGTTTCATCAATCGGAACGTATTGCAGATATTTTTCCCGACTGAATATATTATCTGCAAAATGTATGGCGTTGACTTGTGATTCTACCAATAACACGCTCACTCCTTGTTTCATCAGTTCACTTACAAGTCCGATATGGTCAGGGTGGTAATGTGTCGCCAATACATATGTGATGTCTTTCACTCTAATATGGTTTGCTTTGATAGTTTTGTAAAAGGCTGATAAAGTTCCTGCATAATCTGTATCTATCAACAGACTACTATTGTTTCCTTGAAGGAAGAATGTATTTGTGTTTCCGTATTTCAATTTAATCATATGATAATATCCTCTATATCACGGTGTAATCAATACAAACAATGAATGAGTATACTTTGACTTGAATTGGCTCAGATTTGACTACAGCAAATCATACTGTTATCAGATAAGGTATTGTGATGTTTGTGAGAACAAATGTTTATAGTCGCGTTTTTCAAATCTCCCATATTTATTCGCTTATTTTTTATGATTGGATATGATAGTGTTATTCTTTTAAAAAATTCTTGATTATATTTTCTAAATTATCATTTTTATCAGTATCAGTAGCAGTAATGCTAGCTATTTCTGCAAATGGTATAACTGGTTTATTTAATTGAACTGCAATATTATGAACTGTACAAAAATCATCTCCTACATCAGTTTTTCCGCAGAAAAGATAGAGTCCTTCTATTATGTCATTTTGATTTAAGGGAGTAATTGAGAAAAGATACTTACACACCATTTTTGCTAATTGATGTTGTCGAATGTTATCAGGTGTGCTGTGTTTTGCATCAATTATCAAGTATCTTGCGATTCCATCTGATTCACATTTAAGTAGATAATCTGGAGTATAAGTTTTTCCACCAATCTTCTTTCCAGAGTATATATCTAAACTGGTGTTCCGAAACAATTCAATGTTGTTGGGACGAGTGTGAACTATGCTGTAAATGACAGGATGAAAATATAGTGTGATTTTTTTGTCATGACAGCGAAATATGAAGGTATTGTTATATCTCATATTATGATAATATTTAGTTTCTGTATATAAAAATCTTACAAACTGTATTTTATCTACTTCTGGAAAATTACTAAGACATTTGAGTAATTTTACCAAGCAATAATATTCATAAATTTTACTGATTGATATAAAACTCAATAATAATTCATGCTTTTGCAAGTCGTAGTTACCACATGAAAACCAGTTCTTTATTTCTTGATAAATTTGTCTATAAGGCATTTTTGACTTAAAAACAGGTGTATACTTTGGCAATCCTTGGACTTTATGAACTTCACACTTTAATATTTTAACATAGTTTCTATATACTTGCTGGAAGTTTTTAATATGTTGAGATATAAGGTCACAGTAATGTATTAATGCCTTACGGCTTCGAGTATAGATATGAACCTTAGAATCTATGTAGGCATCATCAATTACAATGCCTTCACTTTTTTTTATTCGTATCTCAATTTCTTCCTTCATTTTTGAAAGCTCAGTTAATATAGTTTTAATAAATCCAATAATAATTTGATTTTCAAATACATCAGTTGACTCTATTGTAGATGAGATTAGAGTTTTAGAAGGTTGGTAATTTTGTTTATTTATGGTAATTCCTGTATTGAAATTTACAGGTCTAAGCTCATCTGCATGTTGAATAATATATTGTATTGTTTGCGAAGATATTGATTGTAATTTTTCAAATGAATCTACCCTTGTGGTTTGGATTATCTTAGAGTAGGGATTTATCTTAATGGTATGAAATGCTTTTTTATACACATCATATATTTTATTTAAGAGTGCAAGCTTAGAATCAATAGAAATAGTTGATGCTGGTTTGAATCCAGATGAAATTTTAGAATATCTATGTTCTTCATATAAAAATTGTTCCGAATTATCATAGATATAGTCTACCATTTTTTCAACATTTCGGTTTATAGTATTTTTAGATATCATTACGGAAATGCTGTTTGTAATGTATATTTTTTCGCCAAATGTGATTTCAATTCGGACAGCACCATAACATTCAAGGAATGGTCTAAGTTTATAAGGAAAAATTATTGTTTTTCCATCCTCTATTGAAATAGAAAATTCCATGATTTCGTCATTTATAGTAATTTGTGTTGGTAACATCTTATCTGTATTCAGAATAAATTGATATTTATTGTCGTTATATACATAGGTATCTGTTAATGGCAAAGAGTAATCAGCATACATATCATCAGTAAATTCTAACAAGTCAACCTCAATGTCGCCATGACAATCTGACTGTAGAGAAAATTTCAGCTCATCCATAAAATATCCTCGCTATTACATGAGATACTGACAATACCCCATATTTTCTGCCTGCAATTTTTCCATTGTTTCAATAGCATTTAGGGTCATCTTTAAATTATTATGACTGCAAATTTGCTTTAATTTATCAAACATTGGCTTATAAAAGTCGAAACTACCATTTATTTTTGGTATCAATCTTTGTAAAACAGCATAATCTGTGGCTTTTTCTTGCTTAGAGATGTCATTTTCGCTTTCCATAATTTCTTGTGCAGTTCTAATGTACTTATTGATGCTTATCCGAACACGAGGACTAACATTCATATTATATCTTCTGAATAGTTCATAAATTTCATCAAGAACTTTAGCTAATTTAGGCTCATCTTCGTTATGAACACCGAATATTTTTACTAAGTTTTCCCAATCTATAGGTGTGTATCCGCTATCTTCCTTGTTAGATAGATTGAGTGGAACAGTGGGTAATTTAATAATTGTAGCTCTGTCAATAAATCTAGGCGAAAGTTGTTCAGTTGTTTGGTCATTATTAATTGTAGCCATAAAACGCAAAGTTTTTGGAATATGAATGTCAGTATTAGTACCGATGTTGATACATGATGTCCCACTAATAGGTTCATCAGCCAAATGAATAAAGTCAGACCAATAGTATTCCAGTGGGCTTAGATTTGCTTCATCAAGCAGAATAAAAAAAGGAAATTTTGAAGCCTCTCGTTCAGCATCGAGGATTCTTAGAGCATCATACATTCCATTATTACTTCTATCGTATTTTCTGGTGAGAGGATTAAAATATCCTATTAAGTCACGCTTGGACTGCCAGCCACGTTCTACCGAAATATGAAGAAATCTGTTTAAAGTCTTCCCATCATCCGTTTCTCCAAAATTATCTAACCCTAAAGATTCTGCAACGATACCACAAATAGAAGTTTTGCCTATTCCTGGTTCACCTGAAAAAACTGTAATGAAGTTCTGAACAAGACTGATGTAAATATTTAAAATGTCATTAACCCCATAGTTTCGTTTATTTTGCACTCTTTTTACAAGTTCTTTGATTAACGCTTCACCAGAAAGTTCTTCAGACTCATGTTTGGTTAATATGTCTGCATATTTTCTGAAATTGCCTGCGTCATTACCTAACGCCCATTCAGATGCTTTCTGAAGCATCGTATGATAGATATACGGCTCAACGGTCATATTAGTAGTGCCATGCTCAAATCCATTTGTAATAGCATCTTGGACTTCTTTTTCTAATTTTGATTTTCTATTAGCCAGATAATCAACTAAAGGTTCAAGTTCTTCCTTTTGCTTTTTTAATTGTTCAACTGCTTGATACTGTGCTTCATTTGCTTGATATTGTGCAATCTGTTTTTCTAGTTCCTCAATTGTCTTTTTCAACTTTTCAATATCTTCAATTGAACCACTTCTACTACTTGACATTGCAGCTCTGCTTTCTTTCAGCTCACTGCTCATCTCATCAATTCTTTTCTGCAACTCTTCATTTTCTGCCAGAAGGTTAGAAGATTTTTCCAATTGTTTGTTATAAATGTCACTTGCTTTAATCAAAGATTCTGGAATTTGAATATCTGGTCGGTGTAGCAAAATTGTAAGTAATTCTTTCAAAACTTCTTGATACTGGGACGAATTAGCAATAAGTCTATGTACTCTATCAATTCGTTTTTTTCTGATGTCGTCAGGCAGTTTGCTTAACAAAGAGTTATTTGAACAAATTCGGACAAACTCATCAGGCGATTTAATAGCTAATTCTGGATGGATATCATCTCTCAGGTTCTCCAAAAGAATATTATCAGGAATTACATCCTCTTTTGAACAAGCATTGCTGAATTGGTACATAACAACTACAAGTGGATTTTCGTCATATGAGTAGTACCACTTTTCGTACCATTTTTCAAACTCTAGCTTTCGGCATTCACTAACATGGCAGTATTCTACTAAATAGTCCATTTTCTTTACATTGAGGGATATATATTTTTTATCAGCGTAACCTTGTATTACTTTAAACGGTCCGTATAATCTGTCATTTGAAGCAAGTAACACCAACTCACCGATGTTACATTCGGATTCTGCTATTTCAAGAGTATCATCTGCAAAGAGATTTTTGCTATTTTGGAAAGCTGGCACTACAACCCTGTAAAAATGTTCGGTTTCAATACCATAAATCATATCAGCTAGTTTTTTGCCATTTTCGACCATATCATCTAGGTCTATTTTTTTAGTTATATAGTCATTTCCATTATCTTGAAGATCTGATTCAAAAATTTCAACAACATAGATTTTTTGGGTATTATCATTATGCTCTGGTACATTTAAATTTTCAAGAAAAAGTTTGCAAAAAGCACGACCAGCAGATAAGCAAATCCCTCCTTTTGTAGGAAACAATTCTTTCACATTTTTTAGTTCAACAAGTCCATCTCCCCTGTCAACATACTGAGGATAAAAATTATAATAACGATTTTCAGTTTCAATTCTCCCATATAATTTCATTTTGTTGACCTCCACATTTAAAGTATCATTTTTTTCAGAATGATTTGTAGTATCTGGTTCATTATCCAATAAAGATAACTGATTTTCCTTCACGAGTTCATCAGCTTTACTATCTCCAACACCAATCGAATCTGATATAGGGCTGATTTTATAAGTTCCATTAAGAATGCTAATATAAAGTGATATTATCATTTTTTTACATCTTAGGTTCATGTTTGTCCCCCCATTGTTTTCTATCATGCATTATTTTATCACATTTCTACAAAAAAGTCAAGATATTGAACAAAAATATTTTATGAAACAAATGAAAAATGTATTTTTGAGATTTCAATTATTTTTGAGATGCAAACTTACCACTAATTGATTATATCATAAGGCTAAATACGTTGAAAACAGAAATCTATCAATGTATGTTTTAACTTCTTTTAAAAATCAAAAGAATTTCTGAACATATGTTAAGCGAATTCCCATTTTAACAGAAAATAAGAATTGGTGGCAGATATATCATCCACACAAAACAGCTCCTTCTTAACATTATCATAACATAGTATTAAAATAATCGCTGTAAATCAGGATAATTTGAGGAGGTATTATTATGAAAGAAATCATCTTAACTCGTGAAGAGGTCATGGAAATTCTGAAAATCGGCAGAAGTACGTTTTATAAACTACTTCATGAGAATGAACTCAAAGGTTTCAAGGAAGGCAATCGGTATAAAGTGCCGTCTTCGTCTGTAGATGAGTATATCAATAAGAGAATGAGTCAATAATATGTCAAATCTCCAAGACGGCTGTTGTCGTCTTGGAAATTTTCTATATAAAATCAAATTCAAGATTGACAGATTTATGAAAAAGTGCTATAATAGAAATATCGAAACAGGAAAGCAGGTGCATCATGCCCGAATTGATTGCATTACAGGAATACCCTCTCAAAGATTATTTATCAAAATTATTGCAGGATAAAACAACAGGTAACAACATTCTGTTTGCGACAGATGCCTATCAGGTTGAACCAACCGAAGAAATGACCGTCGAACGGCTCACACAATTTGAAAAGTACGTCATTCAGCCTCGTGTCAGCAAAACCACCACCGAACAGGCGGAACGCACCCGAAACAAAGCCGAAGTTTTCACGCCGTCTTGGATTTGTGACAAGATGATTTCTCATTGTGATGAAGTCAGCAATCTGACCGACTGGAAAGCCTATGTCACGGCGACAAGGCTGGAAATTACCTGCGGAGAAGCCCCCTATCTGGTTTCGAGGTATGACACCGCAACAGGCGAAATTATCCCGATTCCCCAAAGAATCGGCATTCTTGACCGAAAGCTGAAACTTGTCAATGAACATACCACAACCCTGAAATCGTGGATATTATGGGCGAATAAGGCTTTCAAAAGCGTTTACGGCTATGAATTTCAAGGTGACAGCCTATTGATTGCAAGAATCAATCTATTGATGACATTTATGGAATATCTGCGGGAACGCTGGAATTGTGAACCGACAGAAAGCCAACTGGAAACCATTGTCAATATCATCTGCTGGAATTTGTGGCAGATGGACGGACTCACGGGAACAATCCCATTCAGCAAGGCAACCGACAACGAAGAAAATTTCATCGGCGGTTTGTTTGATTGGGAGGACGAACCCGAAACCGTTTCGGAATGTCTGGTATATGATTGGAAACAAAATAAACCTATCCGATTCAACAGTATCAAGGAGGGATTGAGTGAAATGAAGTTTGATTTTGTGATTGGAAATCCGCCATATCAGGACGAAACACTTGGCGATAATGACACCTATGCACCGCCTGTTTATCATTTGTTTATGGATTCTGCTTTTTCGATTGCTGATAAAGTAGAATTGATTACACCAGCAAGATTTTTATTCAATGCTGGCAGTACTCCAAAAGCGTGGAATGAAAAAATGCTGAAAGACCCACATTTTAAGGTGTTGCATTTTGAACAAGACAGCAGTAAAATATTTTCAAATACTTCTATCAATGGTGGTATTGCTATTGCATATCATGATAATCAAAAAAAATTTGGTGCAGTAGAAGTTTTTACAGCTTTTTCTGAATTAAATCAAATTTTACATAAAGTTGTTTCGAATAGTACTTTTGAAGGGATGGAAAGAATAGTTATTACAAGAACAGCATACAGATTTACAGATACTATGCACGCTGAACATCCAGAAGCAATTACGCAATTAAGCAATGGACACGCTTATGATATGTCATCAAATATTTTTGAAAGATTACCACAAATATTTTATGATGAATTGACAAATGATAATTATGAGTATATTCGTATTTATGGTAAAATTGGAAATCAAAGATTATACAAATATGTTCGCAAGGATTATGTAAGAGAAGTAAAAAATCTCTATAGGTTCAAAATAGTTTTAGCTCGTGCAGATGGTGCAGCAGGCACAATAGGAAATCCTATTCCAGCAAGAATAATAGGAAATCCAATTATAGAATCTCCAAGAACTGGAACAACAGAAACCTTTTTAAGTGTTGGAAGTTTTGAAACAGAAATTGAAGCACAAAATTCATTGAAATATATTAAATCAAAATTTGCTCGTACAATGCTTGGTATTTTAAAAACAACACAGGATATAACACCAGAAAAATTTAAATATGTCCCCCTGCAAGATTTCACGGAAAATTCAGACATTGACTGGACAAAAAGCATCCCCGAAATTGACCAGCAGTTATACAAGAAATATGGCTTGACTCAGGAAGAAATTGACTTTATCGAATCCCATGTGAAGGAGATGGAATGATATGAGTACAAAGGAAAAAGCAACAACATTATTCAATTTACTGACGGAAAACGACCTTGAAATATTTATTTCTTTGTTCGGTCGTTTGTATGATGTAAAGCCCTCTGAGGAAGAGAATGACGAGCAACAGAAAGCCGAAAGATTGGCAAGAAAAAAGGCAGCAGCTGACAGAATTATTGCCAGAAGACCAGTATTGCCCCCCGACTTTGACGAAAAACAGGAGTTACTTGACTATCTTGATGAGAGGTATGGCGTATGAAAATTTTGATTGATACCAATGTATTGATAGATTATACAACCGAAAGAGTACCTTATACAGAAATAGCCAAGAAAATCATGGATATGTGCATCAATGAAGAAATTGAGGGATGTATTGCAGTGCATTCTCTTCTCAATATGTTCTTTATTTTGAGGAAAAGCATTCCTGATGTGAAAGAGCGCAGAAACCAATTGTTGGATTTAACAGAGTTTTTGGATGTTGTAGAAGTGCACCACTTTCCAAGAAATTAACTTGCATCAAAGCAAGTATCAGAAGATACCAAAGAAGCTAGAGTATTTTTAGTATGTTTGAGTTGTTGCACGAAAGCGGCAAAAAATAAATCCTGCTGTATCTGA
>Ga0326511_10002148_pt1 | contig 16194 bp, 10 predicted proteins | sample 0_2496_0518_D_FD_203701 | JGI IMG/M metagenome (GOLD analysis project Ga0326511, IMG submission 203701) | Bovine rumen microbial communities from UC Davis, California, United States - 0_2496_0518 | ecosystem: Host-associated > Mammals > Digestive system > Stomach > Rumen | place: USA...
CTTTCACAGATGGGTTGCAGTCTGTTTCAAGGGTACTATTTCGCCAAGCCATTGCCTTTGGAAGATTTTGAGAAAATGTTGTAAATTAAAAATAATGGAACAAAGAATTTCACTTTTCAATTTCAGCAATGCAGACTATTTTTATGCATTTTACAAGTTGAAATTATATTTTTTAACCAAATTTTCCGTGAGTCATTGACAATCGCTCCCAATAGGTGTATAATAAGCATAGAACAAAGATGTTCATGGTGAGACATTCCTGTCCGCTGTGAGCATCTTTTTATTTTAGGTACAGAAAGAGGCGGAACATGATGGATAATTTCAAGATTCATAATCATCATGAGAGTGAAAATTTGGAAACACTTCATGAAGAATGCGGTGTATTTGGGATTTTAGAACCATGTCGGGCAAATACCGCAACAAGCACTTATTTTGGATTATATGCCCTCCAGCACCGTGGACAGGAAAGCTGTGGGATAGCTGTATGTGACAGTGGAGTCATGACACAATACAGAGAAGAAGGGCTGGTTTCAGAAGTATTCACATCAGATATTTTGCATTCTCTTGGGAAAGGACAAATGGCAGTTGGTCACGTTCGGTATTCTACAACAGGCGGACAAAACCGCAATAATATACAGCCTCTTGTCATCCGGCATATTAAAGGAAATCTTGCACTTGTTCATAATGGAAATTTGACAAATGCATCAGAACTCCGGAGCAGTTTTGAATTATCAGGTGCAATTTTTCATGGTACTTCTGATACAGAAGCAATCGCCTATGAAATTGTTCGTCACCGTCTGCAATGCAGTTCAACGGAAGAAGCCATAGAACACGCAATGAATTACCTTGATGGTGCATATTCATGCATTGTCATGACGGCACAAAAACTGATTGCATTCCGTGACCCGAATGGTTTCCGTCCGCTTTGCATTGGAAAAACGAAAAACGGTGCTTATGTAGTTGCCTCAGAAAGCTGTGCGCTTGATGCTGTAGGCGCAAATTTTCTCAGAGACGTACAAGCCGGTGAAATTGTGGTTATCAATGAAAAGGGATTATCTTCCATTCAGACACATTGTCAGAAGAGAATCCCCAGCATTTGTATTTTTGAATACATTTATTTTGCACGTCCGGATTCCATCATTGGAGGAATTTCCGTACATCATGCCAGAATCTGTGCTGGAAAACTTTTAGCCAAACGAAACGCCATCAATGCAGATGTTGTCATTGGTGTACCAGATTCTGGATTAGATGCTGCTCTTGGATTTTCACAAGAGAGTGGGATTCCGTATGGAATTGGCTTCATTAAAAATAAATACATTGGAAGAAGTTTTATCCAGCCGGAACAATCTCAACGTGAAAATGCTGTCCGTATTAAATTGAATGTCATTCGTGAAACAGTTGCTGGAAAACGTGTGATTATGATAGATGATTCCATTGTCAGAGGAACGACCAGTGCAAAAATTGTACAGCTCCTGCGTGATGCCGGAGCAACTGAGGTACACGTTCGAATTTCTTCCCCTCCGTTTCTGCATGGCTGTTATTTTGGGACAGACATTGATTCTGAAGAAAATTTAATTGCAAATCAATATCAAAGTATTACAGAAATTGCGGATTACATTGGAGCAGATAGCTTGGATTATCTTCCAGTCAATGAACTTGGTACATTGATAGGGCAAGAAAACGGCTTTTGTCAAGGCTGTTTCACTGGAAATTACCCTGTTGATGTATCCAAAGCAGGGAAAAAGAATAAATTCGATAAAAAACTGAACGAAAATTAACAGGTGAAACATATCATTTTGTTTCATGAAAGCATATTCTATCTGAGAGTGCAAGTTTTCTGCACTCTTTTTTTCCTATTTACTTTTTTCTAAATATATGGTATAATGAAAGTAATTAGAATTATGAAAGGGTGAAAACAAATGAAATATATCCTATCCCTTGACCAAGGAACAACCTCTTCAAGGGCTGTATTATTTGATGAAAACGGCAAAAAGTGCCATGTTGCACAGTATGAATTTCCGCAAATTTTCCCAACATCCGGATGGGTTGAACACAATCCGGAAGACATTCTCGAAACACAATTGCAATCTGCCAAAGACTGCATCCAATGGCTGACGGAACAAGGCGGAAACTCTTCACAAATTGTTTCCATTGGCATCACCAACCAAAGAGAAACAACCATTCTCTGGAATAAGCACACCGGAAAGCCTGTCTATAATGCCATTGTTTGGCAATGCCGAAGAACTGCAAATATTTGTCAGGAATTGGAAGAAGAAGCCACCAGCGAATTTTTCAAAAGTCGGACAGGCTTGTTAATTGACCCCTATTTTTCAGCGACAAAAATTCGCTGGATTCTGGATAATATACCTCACGCAAGGGAACAAGCAGAAAATGGAGAGTTATTATTTGGCACGGTTGACACATGGCTGACATGGAATCTCACAGGCGGAACAATTCATGCTACAGATTTCACAAATGCATCCCGAACCATGCTTTTCAACATCCATCAATTACAATGGGATACTGAAATTTTGGACTTGCTGAAAATTCCATCCTGTATGCTTCCCAAAGTCAAGAACAGTTCAGATGATTTCGGAAAAACTGTCAAGAACCTGCTAGGCGCAGAAATTCCCATTACTGGATGTGCAGGAGACCAGCAATCCGCATTATTTGGACAAGGATGCTTTGAAAAAGGAGACATCAAGAACACCTATGGAACAGGCGGATTTTTGTTGATGAATACCGGAAATGAAGGCATTCTCAGTCGTCATGGGCTTTTAACTACCATTGCATGGGGACTGGACAACAAGATAACTTATGCTCTGGAAGGGTCTGTATTTATTTCGGGGGCTGTAGTCAAATGGTTGCGGGATGAATTGCAAATCATCCAGACCGCCGAAGAAACAGAAGCCATTGCACAAAGTATCCCTGATAATGGCGGTGTATATTTTGTTCCGGCATTTACCGGCTTAGGTACACCCTATTGGAACAGTTCGGCACGAGGTGTCCTCTGCGGACTCACACGAGGAACAAGCAAAGCGCATATTGTGCGCTCAGCCCTTGAAGCAATCGCCTATCAAACGGCGGATGTCATCAAAGCAATGGAACAGGATACAGGCGCATTAGGTTTGATTCAAGTGGATGGCGGTGCATCACAGAACGCATTTTTAATGCAGTTTCAGGCAGATATTTTAAATACTGCTATCATTCGCCCCGAAAATGCAGAAGCAACCGCACAGGGAGTAGCATTTTTCGCCGGACTTGGTTCAGGCATTTGGAAAGATTTGGACGAATTACGGAAAATCAAGCAAAATTTTGAAGAATTCCGCCCCATCATGCCGGAAGAAGAAAGAATTCGGCTTTTAAAAGGATGGAATACAGCTGTCAAACGTTGTTTCTAAAATAAAATCATATGTTAGGAGAATCAAATATGAACCCATTAACCCCAAAAGACTACGAAAATCAAATTTCTCATGTTCTCATTTCAGAACAGGAAATTCAAGAAGCCATCAAGAAAGCTGGTGCAATGATTGACAAGGAATATGAAGGAAAGCCCCTGCTTTTGGTAAGCATTTTAAAAGGTGCATTCATTTTCCTTGCAGACCTTTCAAGAGCAGTTTCCATTCCGTGTGAAATTGGTTTCATGCAGGCACAAAGTTATTTTGAAGGCAAAGAATCCAAAGGCAAAGTCAACATCACTCTGGACTTGACACAAAACATCAGCGAATATCATGTCATCATTGTAGAAGACATTATTGACACAGGGCGCACGTTGAATCTTGTTGCGGAAAAACTGCGTGAAAGAAATCCATTATCGTTGAAAATTCTCACGCTCCTTGATAAGCCACAGCGCAGAGTTGTTGACTTGAAAGCGGATATTTCTCTGTTTACCATTCCAGACGAGTTTGTGATTGGTTACGGGCTGGATTATGCGGAATATTACCGAAATCTCCCCTATATTGGAGTATTGAGAACGGAACAGGAGGAAAGCAATGTTTGAGAAATAGTTTCATCTTGAAGAACATCATACCACCGTCAAAACCGAAATTACGGCAGGGATTACCACCTTTATGACAATGGCGTACATTTTAGCCGTCAATCCAAGCATACTTTCAGCGGCTGGAATGGACAGCACAGCGGTTTTAATTGCCACTTGTCTGGCATCTTTTATAGGAACAATCTGCATGGCATTCATGGCAAATTTACCTTTTGCACTATCCGCCGGAATGGGCTTGAACGCCTACTTAGCATATACGGTTTGTTTAGGGTATGGCTACACATGGCAAACTGCTTTAATGGCTGTGTTTATAGAAGGAGTCATTTTCATACTGCTTTCAATCACGAACATCAGAGAAGCCATTTTCAATGCAATTCCCTTGTCACTGAAAAAAGCGGTTTCTGTCGGAATTGGTCTGTTTATCGCCTTTATTGGCTTACAGAATGCAGGTTTGACGGTTGCGAATTCGTCAACATTGGTATCCATGATAAGTTTAAGAGACAATTTTCATACATCTGGTATTTGCGCATTGTTGGCATTATTAGGGGTATTATTGACAGCCATTTTACATATCCGAAATGTCAAAGGTTCGATTCTAATTGGCATTCTGGGAACATGGATTTTAGGCATGATTTGCCAAGTATGCGGAATTTATGTACCGGACAATACAGCCTATTTTTCCCTATTTCCAAAATTCAGCATGACGGACTTTTCGAAATTGGGCGAAACATTCGGACAATGTTTCCATGTAGATTTACATTCTGTAGGAATTTTCAATTTTATCGTGGTAATTTTCTCGTTTTTATTTGTAGATTTATTTGACACATTGGGAACGTTGGTAGGAGTCAGCACAAAGGCAAATATGTTGGACGAAAACGGCAGACTTCCTGCAATTAAGCCGGCATTGATGGCAGATGCAATCGCCACCACAGCAGGCGCAGTATTGGGAACATCTACAACCACAACATTTGTAGAATCTGCTGCTGGAGTAGTGCAGGAGGGAGCACCGGATTGACAGCACTCACGACGGCAGTATTATTTCTAGCCTCAATTTTATTAGCACCAATTTTCATTGCAGTGCCATCATTTGCAACCGCACCAGCATTGATATTTGTTGGCTTTTTGATGTTCAGCACCATTACAGAAATCAAGTTTGAAGATTATGCTAATTCCATTCCAGCATATCTTTGTGTCATTGCAATGCCCTTATTTTATTCGATTTCAGAAGGAATTGCAATCGGAATTATTTCCTACACAGTTCTGCATTTGGCAAGCGGAAAGCAAAAAGCAATCAATCTCATGATGTATGTTTTATCAGTATTGTTTATTCTGAAATACATTTTCCTTTAATGGAAATCATTCATCAACATAAGGAGTGTGATAGAAATTGAAAAAACCTGAAAATCAAAAATATGTCAAATTGGGAATTACTGGTGTTGCAGTTGTTGCAATCAGTTTGTTATTGTATTTTCTGATGCTGCGAATTGAAGAAATCGCAACATTATTCACCACCATCATGACCATTCTGCAACCATTTTTATATGGTGCAGTGATAGCCTATCTTCTCGCACCGCTTTGTAAGAAATTAGAAAAAACGTTTGAAAATTTATTTCAAGGGAAAAAGCCCAAATTAGCGGAAGGCTTGTCAATATTCATTTCCATCTTGTTTGCAGTTCTAGTTCTGGTGGCGGTATTTCTTCTGGTAATTCCGCAAGTTTGGAAGAGCATCACCGGAATTGCAGAAGTACTTCCAGACCAGCTCAAAACGGCAAATGAAAAAATCAATGCATTACTGGAAAAACAGCCACAAATCCGAGATTGGTGGAATGAGTATTTCAATGACATTACAGGACAATTTGACGAATGGTGGAAAGCAGGATTTTTCCCGAAAGCACAGGAAATTTTCACAGGATTTGCTACCAAAGTTGCTGGTGTTCTGGCAGTCCTGAAAAATGGATTATTAGGGCTTATCATTTCAGTATACTTACTCACCAAAAGAAAGCAATTTGCAGCACAGGCAAAATTGATTCTGCGTGGAACATGTAACGCTCAATGGGTGGGATTGATTGAACGTGAAATCCGTTTCATTGATAAAATGTTCAATGGCTTTTTCATGGGGAAATTATTAGATTCTGCAATCATTGGAATGATTTGTTTTATTGGCTGTGTGATAATGCAATTCAGCTCTTCCGCCTTGATAGCAGTTGTGGTAGGCATTACCAATATTATCCCATTTTTCGGACCTTTAATTGGAGCAGTCCCCTGCGCAATCCTATTATTACTGGAAAATCCCATGCACTGCCTGATGTTCATTATTTTCATTGTTGTATTGCAGCAAGTTGATGGCAATTTCATTGGACCTAAAATTTTAGGGGATTCCACAGGACTTTCCAGTTTCTGGGTGATGTTCTCAATTCTGGTATTTGGAGGATTATGGGGAATATTGGGAATGATAGTCGGTGTACCGCTGTTTGCAGTGATTTATGATATTATCCGTCATTTCATTTATTCTGGCTTGAAGAAACACCAACAAGGGGAGTTAATTCAAGAATACCTGAAAGAATGGCATCCCGAACTTTTCCCATCAACTGAACCATCTCCCGAAAAAATTACAGAAGAACAATCGGAAGTACCCACCTCTGAACCTGATAACACAAACTAAAACAAAACACGCTGACAATAAATTCATTGTCAGCGTGTTATTTTTGTTCATAGATAGGAAGGCAAAATGTGCGTATGCATAAGCAACCCCACCGCTAAGAATCACCAACAAAATCATCAGCCATAACTTCCCCATTTGATTGTCTCAGGAAGCGTGATTTCTTCCAACGTTCCATATTAACCTTCATTAATGTAATATTCTAAGAAACATTGGAAAATCCATCCTCTTACTTCACAACTTTTTCAGGAAAATATTGCCTTCGGATAGTATCAGCAGCTAACGAAATCACCTCTGAACAATAAGGTTTTGTCACATCATAATAGAAAACACTCTGAACCTGTTCAGGGGAATTATCATAAGCTTTTTCGATTGCCTTCCGGATACAACGCTCCACACAGACTTTGGTAATTTGCATTTTCTTTGCTACAGCAGCATAAAGTTCTTCTGTATTCCAAATGTAGTCTGTATGGTATACCGCCATACAAATTGCAGTAATTAACAAGTGGTATCCCCTTAAATTTGCCGGAATTCCCATTTTTCTGACAAATTTCATTGCAGAAATTTCAATCTGTTTGGATGTATCCTTGATGGTTGTCATGTAAATAATATCTGCTAAAATATGGACACCATAAGAAGCAGGGAGAATATAATGTTTTCCACTTATCATGATGTTATTATTTTCTTCTGAAATTTCAAACGTAGAATCGGAAATTTCCAAAAATTCGGACTCATTGATTCCCACCTCAACATTTTTCTTTTCAAGCAAGGATACAATTTCAAATACATCAATATGTTTTACTATCTCTTTCCCTGATAACATAAATTTCCCCCTTATCTACATTGGAAATAATTCTCTATATCCTATTGTAGCAAAGAAAGTGAATCTAGAAAATATCGATTTTCGTCGTATTTTGTCGCAAAAGAAAGTATTATCATAAATAACAAATCTTAAATTCGATTTTTGATATTTTTTGTATATTATCAATAATAGATTTGACATGACCGAAAAATCAAAAGTTTTTTCGTGGAAACAGGCTGATTATTTTAAGAAAAAACGCAAAAAACATTTTTAAGATTAGGAATTGCAAAAAAATCTTGACAAAATTTCCGATTTGGTGTATAATACAAGCAAATAGAAACAGCAAAGGTGCTGCGGACTGAGTAAGTTTGCAGTACCTTTTTCTTTTTAGATAAAATGTCCTATACAATGAAGTATAAGGGCGGTGAATACTGTTTCTGTTGGATTGATTTTTAATAGGAGGAATTTATGATGGAAAAGGTAACGGAATATTTTGGAAGTATGGTATTTGATGACAGAGTGATGAAAGCACGTCTTTCCGAAAATGTGTACAAGAGCTTGAAACGTACCATTGACAGAGGAACACCGCTTGACGCTTCTGTTGCAGATGCAGTTGCAGCAGCAATGAAAGAATGGGCAATTGAAAAGGGTGCAACCCATTTCACACACTGGTTTCAGCCGTTGACAGGTTTGACCGCTGAAAAGCATGACAGTTTCATTGCACCTGCTCCAGATGGTAGGGTCATCATGGAATTTTCCGGCAAAGAGTTAATCAAGGGCGAACCGGATGCCTCTTCTTTCCCCTCCGGCGGATTGCGTGCTACATTTGAAGCAAGAGGCTATACCGCATGGGACCCGACTTCTTATGCGTTTGTGAAAGATGGTTCACTTTACATTCCTACAGCGTTTTGTTCCTATAAGGGTGAAGCCCTTGACAAGAAAGTACCGCTTTTGCGTTCCATGGAAGCCCTCAATAAGCAGGCACTGCGCATTCTGAGACTGTTCGGAAATCATAAAGTTCGCTCCGTGAGAACTTGTGTAGGCCCTGAACAAGAATATTTCCTGATTGACCGTGAAATGTGGAAGCAGAGAAAAGACCTCATCATGACTGGCAGAACGCTTTTCGGCGCACTCCCTCCCAAAGGTCAGGAAATGGATGACCATTATTTTGGTACAATTAAACCCCGTGTAGCGGAATATATGGCTGACCTTGACAAGGAACTCTGGAAGCTCGGCATTTATGCAAAGACCAAACATAATGAAGTTGCTCCGGCACAGCACGAACTTGCTCCCATTTTCGATACCACTAATATTGCTGCTGACCACAATCAATTGATGATGGAAGTCATGCAGAAAGTGGCACTCCGTCACAATCTGGTATGCTTATTACATGAAAAGCCCTTTGCAGGGGTGAACGGTTCGGGCAAACACAATAACTGGTCTATCTCTACGGATGACGGTGTGAATCTTCTCTCCCCGGGGGATACACCTTTTGAAAATGCACAGTTCTTGTTGTTCCTTGTTGCAGTTATCAAGGCGGTTGACGATTATCAAGATTTACTCCGCCTGTCGGTGGCAACTGCTGGAAATGACCATAGACTTGGCGCAAATGAAGCCCCTCCTGCTGTTATCTCTGTATTCTTGGGTGACGAACTGACTGACATTCTGAACGCCATTGAACAGGATATTCCTTATGGTGGCACGAAAAAGGAAAAAATGCAGTTGGGCGTGGATGTTCTGCCGAAATTCAGAAAAGATACTACTGACAGAAACCGTACATCTCCATTTGCATTCACGGGTAATAAATTTGAATTCCGTATGTTAGGTTCTTCGAACAGTATTTCTTGTGCCAATATTCACTTAAATGCAGCTGTTGCAGAAGTATTGAGACAATTTGCGGATGAGCTGGAAGGAGTAGACGATTTCAACACAGCAATGCATTCCCTGATTCAGAAAACCATCCACGACCACAAGCGCATTATTTTCAATGGTAACGGTTATGATGATGCATGGATTGCAGAAGCTGAAAAGCGTGGTCTGCTCAACCTCAAAACCACTGCGGATGCAATGCCTCGTATCTGTGACCCGAAAAATGTCAAGATGTTGACCGAACATGGCATTTTCACAGAAGCAGAAATTTTCTCTCGTCGTGACATCATGCTGGAAAACTATGTGAAGACTGTCAATATTGAAGCTACCACAATGGTGGATATGGCAAGAAAGCAAATCATTCCAGCCGTTGCAAGATTTACTGCTGATACTGCGGAAGACATCACTAAAAAGAGAACTGCCGTTCCGGAATTGCCCTGCACTTGTGAAACAAGAATTGTCACTGAACTTTCTGCATTGATTGATACAATGGATACTGCAACCACCACACTTGAAGAAAAAGTGACTGCATTGAAGACAAAAACTGATATTTTAGATGCTTCTGCATTTGTCAAGGATGAAATGATTCCGGCTATGGATGCCCTGCGCAGTGCTGCTGATACAGCGGAAAGCATGACTTCTGAAGAATATTGGTGCTTCCCTGCATATGATAAACTGCTGTTTGGGGTGTAATATCATGAAAGTCAATCACAATGCTTTACAATTAGAAGAAAATTACCTCTTTTCGGAAGTTGCCAGACGTTTAAAGGCTTTCCAGCAACAGAACCCCGACAGGACTTTATTAAAATGCAGTATTGGTGATGTGACGTTACCCCTGCCCTCCGTCATCACTGATGCATTGAAACAAGCATCAGAGGAAATGCACCATGCTGAAACTTTCCACGGATACGGCGCAGAACAAGGAGAATTATTCCTCCGTCAGGCAATTGCCAATTATTACAGCAAACGTCATTTAACTATCAATCCGGATGATGTCTTTGTGAGTGACGGCGCAAAAAGTGACCTTGGAAATTTGTGTGATTTGTTTGATGCAGACAATACTGTATTATTGCCGAATCCTGTCTATCCGGTTTACTACGATACCAATAAAATGGCTGGTAGACGTGTCGAATTTCTCAACGGCACAAAGGAAAACGGTTTCCTTGCCATGCCTGACAGCTCCCAACACGCCGATATTATCTACTTGTGTTCACCTAATAATCCGACTGGTGCAGTTTATTCCAAAAAACAATTAGAAGCATGGGTGGAATATGCCCTTGCACAAAAGGCAATTATCTTATTTGATGCTGCTTATGAAGCGTATATTCGTGACGATTCCTTACCCCATAGCATTTATGAAATTGAAGGGGCTGAACGCTGTTCAATCGAAATCAATTCCCTTTCCAAAATGGCAGGCTTTACAGGGGTTCGCTGTGGCTGGACGATTGTGCCGGAAGCATTGGTTTTAGATGGTGCTTCCCTGCATCATATGTGGTTCAGACGAATGGCAACCAAATATAATGCGACTTCTTACATTATTCAGCGTGGTGCAGAGGCGGTTTTCACCCCCGAAGGACAGAAAGCCGTGAAAGCTGATGTCAATTATTATATGGAAAATGCACATATCCTCAAAAAAGCCCTGCAAACTGCCGGAATTTTCACGACTGGCGGAGACAATGCGCCTTATATCTGGATGGAATGCCCTGACAATCTGGATTCATGGGAATTCTTTGATAGGCTTCTGTCAAAATATGCCATTGCTGGAACTCCGGGGGTTGGCTTTGGGACAAGCGGTCAAGGCTGGATTCGATTCTCGTCATTTGGCACAAGAGAAACCATTCTTTCTGCTTCTGAACTGCTTGCAACGTTGTAATTGATGAAATTTGTCATTTTTAACAAATTCGTGGCTCAAACTTAATAATATTTAGTTTTGTAAAGACCTTGACAGTATTTCCGTAATGTGCTATAATGAAAATTGAACAAAGGTGTTCATGGCAGTGTTTTCTGCTGTGAATGCCTTTTTCTTTTTTTCCAAAATCAACCAAAAGAAAGGCGGTATTTTGATTTTATGGATAATTTCAGAAATGAATCTCCCTACAGCAAGCAGGGATTATATGACCCCCATTTTGAACATGAAAACTGTGGCATTGGTGCAATTGTGAACCTCAAAGGCGAACGTTCACGATATGTTGTGGAAAATGCCCTCAGTATCGTTGAAAAGCTCGAACACCGTGCCGGAAAAGATGCAGAAGGTAAAACCGGCGATGGTGTGGGAATTTTGGTACAAGTTCCCTATGATTTTCTACGAAAAGAAGCCCAAAAAGATGGGATTTCTCTTGGCGAAAATGGGGAATTTGGTGTGGGAATGTTCTTCTTCCCTCAAAATGAACTCAAACGGGAACAGGCAAAAAAACTCTTTGAAATCATTGTCAAAAAGAATGGTATGCGTTTCCTTGGTTGGCGAATTGTTCCCACTTGCCCGAACGTTCTCGGACAGATGGCACTTGACAGCATGCCCTATATCATGCAAGGCTTTGTTGAAAAACCGCAGGAATGTGAAAAAGGTCTTGCATTTGACAGAAAGCTTTATGTCACACGCAGAGAATTTGAGCAGTCTAATGAAACGGTTTATGTCTGTTCGTTATCCAGCCGGACACTGGTTTACAAAGGAATGTTTTTGGTTGGACAGCTCCGTGCATTTTATCCAGATTTACAGCAAGAGGATTTTATTTCCGCCATTGCCATGGTACATTCTCGATTCTCCACCAATACTACCCCCAGTTGGCAGAAAGCCCACCCGAACAGATTCATTGTGCATAACGGCGAAATCAACACCATTACAGGCAATGTTGATAAAATGTTAGCCCGTGAGGAAACAATGTCCTGCAAGGCTTTTCAACAGGATATGCATAAAATTTTACCAGTTGTCAATACAGAAGGTTCAGACTCTGCACGGCTGGACAATACCCTTGAATTTTTGGTCATGTCCGGAATGCCGTTACCATTGGCAATCATGATTATGATTCCCGAACCTTGGAGCAGTAGCCGTACTATTTCCAAAGAAAAATACGACTTCTATCAATACTATGCTACCATGATGGAGCCTTGGGATGGACCAGCTTCTATCATCTTTTCAGATGGTGAAGTCATGGGTGCAGTTCTCGACAGAAACGGCTTGCGCCCCTCTCGGTATTATATCACCTCTGACGGCTTCTTGATTCTCTCGTCTGAAACTGGATGCATTGACATTCCCCCTGAAAAAATCATCAAGAAAGACCGCTTACGCCCTGCAAAAATGTTGCTTGTCGATACTCGTCAGGGGAGATTGATTGATGATGAAGAAATTAAGAGCGTTTTCGCCAACCGCAAACCCTACGGCGAATGGATTGACAGCCAATTGATTCGCCTGCATGATTTGCATATCCCTAATAAAGCCGTACAGACTTATTCCGGTGAGGAATTGCTTCACCTGCAAAAGGCTTTTGGTTATACCTATGAAGATATTCGTGGAAATATCCTGTCAATGGCGAAAAATGGTCAGGAAGGTATCTGTTCCATGGGTTCAGATATTGCCCTTCCTCCATTGGATTCCGAAAATCCGCCGTTATTCAATTATTTCAGGCAGTTATTCGCACAAGTAACAAATCCGCCGTTTGATGCCATCCGTGAGGAAAGTGTCACGGATACGGCTATGTATATTGGTGAAGATGGTAATATTTTAGAGGAATGCCCCGAAAATTGCCACGTCCTCAAAGTCGAAAATCCTATCTTGACGGAAACTGATATGCTCAAAATTCGTGCAATGCATACAGAGGGTTTGCGCTCGGCTGTGATTCCGATTACCTATTATATTGGTACATCCCTTGAAAAGGCAATTGAACGGCTTTATATTGATGCAGACAGGGCATACCGTGACGGTGCAAACATTCTGATACTTTCTGACCGTGATGTTGATGAGTTTCATTGTGCAATTCCGTCACTGCTTGCAGTGGCAGCATTACAGCAACATCTTGTTTCCACCAAAAAAAGAACGGCAGTTGCTATCATCCTCGAAAGCGCAGAGCCTAGAGAAGTACACCATTTCGCTACTTTGATGGGTTATGGTGCTTGTGCAGTGAATCCTTATTTAGCTCATGAAACTATCAAGAACCTGATTGAAACCGGAATTCTTGACAAGGATTTCTATGCTGCGGAAAATGATTACAACCATGCTATTTTACACGGTATTGTGAAAATTGCCTCTAAGATGGGGATTTCTACCATCCAATCTTATCAGGGTTCGAAACTCTTTGAAGCCGTCGGGATTTCTCCGGAAGTCATTCAAAATTATTTCAAGGGAACAGTCAGCAGAATCGGCGGTATCGGCTTGAAGGAAATCAGCAAACGTACAGAATTACTGCACAGAGAAGCTTTTGACCCCCTCGGAATGCATACGGATTTGAATGTACTCAGCTCCGGCAGTCACAAAATCAGAAGCGGTAAGGAACAACACCTCTACAGACCAGAAACCATTCACCTGTTACAGAAAGCCGTCTGGACAAACGACTATGAAGTCTATCAGCAGTATGCACAGTGCTTGAATGCCGAAACGCAACAAATGACCATTCGCAGTCTGTTGGATTTCCGCTTTGATGAAGCGCAAAGTATCCCAATTGAAGAAGTAGAAAGCGTGGAAAGCATTTGTCACCGTTTCAAGACTGGTGCAATGTCCTATGGTTCAATTTCTCAAGAGGCTCATGAATGCTTAGCCGAAGCCATGAACCGCATTGGCGGAAAATCCAATTCCGGTGAAGGTGGTGAAAGCCCTGAAAGATTGCAGTCTGAACGTTGTTCAGCCATTAAACAAGTGGCATCTGGGCGGTTTGGTGTGACATCAGAATATCTTGTATCAGCAAAGGAAATTCAAATCAAAATGGCACAAGGCGCAAAACCAGGGGAAGGCGGACACTTGCCCTCTGGAAAAGTTTATCCTTGGATTGCCAAAACTCGCCATTCTACGGCAGGAGTGGGCTTGATTTCTCCGCCACCGCACCATGATATTTATTCCATTGAGGATTTAGCGCAGTTGATTTATGACCTGAAAAATTCCAATCGTGATGCAAGAATCTCTGTGAAACTCGTTTCGGAAGCTGGTGTGGGAACGGTTGCCGCTGGTGTTGCCAAAGCAGGCGCACAAGTTATCCTAGTTTCAGGATTTGACGGCGGAACAGGTGCAGCCCCCGGAAGTTCCATTTATCATGCTGGTTTACCGTGGGAACTCGGACTTGCTGAAGCTCATCAGACCTTGATTTTAAATCATCTCCGTTCCCGTGTGATTTTGGAAACAGATGGTAAACTGATGACCGGAAGAGATGTGTTAATTGCGGCTTTATTAGGTGCGGAAGAATTTGGATTTGCAACAGCTCCCCTTGTGGCTATGGGCTGTGTGATGATGCGTGTCTGCAATTTGGATACTTGCCCCATGGGTATTGCTACACAAAACCCCGAACTCCGGAAACGCTTCAAAGGTAAGCCGGAATATATTATCAATTTCATGCATTTCATTGCACAGGAATTGAGAGAATATATGGCGAAACTCGGCATCCGTACCGTTGAGGAGCTTGTCGGAAGGACGGATTTATTGTGCAGAAGAAAAGGTGCTGAAAATATTGATTTGTCTGCAATCCTCCACCCCGATTTTGCACAGAAAACCGAACACTTCACACCTGAAAATGTGTATGATTTCGAACTTGAAAAGACTGCTGATGAAACTATGCTCCTGAAACAATTCCACGGTGCTATGAAGAAAAAACAGGCGAAAACAATTTCTGTTCATATCGGCAATACTGACAGAAGTTTTGGTACTTTGTTTGGTTCGGAAATTACAAAGCGTTTCGGGGAACAGGCTCTTGCAGATGATACCTATGTTGTCAATTGTAAAGGCACAGGCGGTCAGAGTTTCGGCGCATTCATCCCCAAAGGCTTGACTTTGAATCTTGTCGGTGATGCCAATGACTATTTCGGAAAAGGTCTTTCCGGTGGTAAGTTGGTTTTGACTCCTCCTGAAAAGTCTGGATTTAAGGCAGAAGAAAATATTATTGTGGGAAATGTTGCGCTTTATGGTGCAACTTCTGGAGAAGTTTACATTAATGGCATTGCTGGGGAGCGTTTCTGCGTGAGAAATTCCGGTGCATTCGCCGTTTGTGAGGGTGTCGGAGACCATGGCTGTGAATACATGACAGGCGGTCGGGTCGTCATCCTTGGCGAAACAGGCAAGAATTTTGCTGCTGGTATGTCGGGCGGTATTGCCTACGTTCTGGACGAAAAGCACAACCTTTACATGAAACTCAATAAGGAACTTGTTTCCCTTGAAACCGTCTCCGAAAAGTATGACATTCAGGAATTACGCTCTTTGATTGAAGCCCATTTCAAGGCTACCAATTCCCCCAAAGCAAAACGAATTCTTGATGATTTCGAAACTTACTTGCCTTTATTCAAGCGGATTATTCCGCACGATTACGCTAAAATCCGCCGTAATATCCTTGAATTGGAAGAAAAAGGCATGAACAGCGAACAAGCCGAAATTGAAGCATTCTTCAAATGCAAAAAGGAGGAGGAATAATCATGGGTAAACCTACTGGATTTCTGGAATTTAACAGGGTGGACTGTCCGGCACAGTCCCCCGAAGAACGTATTCAACATTGGAATGAATTTCATCAGCCACTTCCCCTTGAACAACGCAGAGAACAAGCAAGCCGGTGCATGGACTGCGGTGTTCCGTTCTGTCAGAATGGACAGATACTTTGTGGGATGCTTTCCGGCTGTCCTCTTCATAATCTCATTCCGGAATGGAATGACCTGCTTTATCAGGGGAAAATTGAACAGGCT